>Ga0307380_10003966_pt1 | contig 20194 bp, 21 predicted proteins | sample UN3MG_FD_202239 | JGI IMG/M metagenome (GOLD analysis project Ga0307380, IMG submission 202239) | Soil microbial communities from Risofladan, Vaasa, Finland - UN-3 | ecosystem: Environmental > Terrestrial > Soil > Coastal area > Acid sulfate soil | place: Finland: Risofladan, Vaasa | collected... | reverse complement strand
CGTAGCATAGACAATATCATAGCTGGTTCGGCGGCGCCAGTAGAACCAACCTGCTTGGATTCCAAAAATAATGTGTGACAAAAACCTGCGCACACTGATATTGGAGCAGTAAGGTAGGGTGGGGATGTAGTGAACATGATAGGGTTGGATATCAGCCTGCACTGCGATTCGCTGTTTGGTCTGGTGGTCAAAATCAGTTGTGACAATTTCCACTTCGCCAAACTCTGAGAGCACGTCTGCCACAAATGCAGGGCGGTTCGTGCTGGTGGAAAAGCTGATGAATGGCGCAATGACGAGGATTCTTTGACTCATCTTGTTGGATTGGCGATTGTCTGGTGATAAACAACTAAAACCTTCAATGATAACCTCGTAAAAAGTCATGCAGCGGTTGGAGGCGAGCAAGCGTTACGAGACGCCGCGTGACCCGAAAAAACGGTGCGCTTCGGACTTTTTCCGAACGGCTCTTTGAAAAGCGAAATTTATTATCTTCGTTTTACGTACTACAGACTTTTTGCAAGTCCATCATGAGTAACCCCCGCTGAATTGAGCAACACCTCCACAAATGAATGCGCAACTTCATCCCAATCCTTCGGAAAACTCTCCATGCGTTGTTTCGCTTTTTGCGAATAATCCAGTGGCGGCATATTATTTCTCAACAAATCAACTGCATCAACAATGGAAGCCGAATCAAACGGATCAAAATAGAACGCTAAATCGCGACACATCCAACGTGCAAAATCACGGTCTGAAGTAAGGATAGGAACCCCGCATGCCATAGCTTCAAGATAAATCAATCCGTAACTTTCGGCCAGCGTCGGCAAGAACAACGCCGACGATGAGCGGAGGGCATCCGCTACCTGGTCGGATGGCAGTCTGCCTAAATTTGTGATAACGTCAGCATATTGCTCAATTGCTTTTTGAAGCGAACACCATCCGTCCTGATTTTCATCCAACGTAGTAAAAATATGAACCTGCGACGCCAATCCACGCCGCCGCAACTCTTTCGCTACAGAAGGTAATATTGCGTGGTTTTTATGCGGATAATGCACAGATAGAAAGAGCAAACGAACGGGCTTCGTGCAATTCTCAATCGGCGTAAAGCGAGTCTGACTGTCCAACCCAAGGAGAACATTTTGAGGCACGGGCTGAGCAATTTGAACGATTCGTCCAGGTGAAATAGAATATCTTCGAGCCAAACGTTCAGCCATAACAGGCGTTTGCACAATTACACGGCGAGCTGAACGTATAATCCACGTAAAATGCTTAATTATATAAACGTATTTAAGCAACGGCCATGTGAAATTGTTAACTTCGGAACGGGAATAGACAAAATATGAGTTATGTAGAAATATGACGTGAGGACAATGCAATCGCAATGCACCTAGGTCTCCTAAAGTAAGAACCACATCCGGATTCAATTTATCCGCCATGCGTGGCAAATCCCAATATAGTCGCTTAAGTCTGTAAAAATCATTCAATTTACCACGGCCTATTTTCCAATAAATAGCCCGTGTCTGGATGTTGACGGGCAAATCCATGAAATCCTGAGTGTTCGGCAAAAACAAAGTAACTTGCCATCCGAACATCGCACGCATGAGAGCCGGCAACAAATTTAATACCAGCACGCGCGGCCCGATCGCGTTAACATTTGAAGCATCAATTAACACATGCATTATTAACTCTTCATTCTCGACTTTCGCGATAATCACACCCAGTCCGGCGTTTTATCGGCCGTTTGTACAACCAAGGGTACAGTCCTAAGCACCTGCGCCAGCGCTACCTGGGCTTCGGGCATGCACACTAATCCGGCCCCCGCGCTTCGCATGACATCCGCGGCATCGCTCGCCGTGCACGTGATGATGGAACGTCCACAGACCAGATAAGCGATTGTTTTCGAGGGAACAGTGATCTCAAATAGGGGTCACGCTTGAGATGAACCAACAACGTATTCTTCCATGCAAAGAAATGCGACCTCCGTTCGACCGGCTGTCAGCCGAGAAACGCACACTCTCTCATGGTTGCCGAAGGCAAGCGATGCCTTGCCGATCAGTCGGATCCCGCCTCCGACATTGCCCCGACAGTGATTGCCCATGACCAGGTTAACGTCAATGCTGCCAGTCTCTTCGATGCCAAAGGACTGGGCGGGCGCTTGACGATCGTCTACGCAACGGTTCGCCGACACGGTCATGCCGTTGACGTTTTGCAAGAGGATGCCGGGGTAAGCCCCGGGTTTCCCCGCCGAGTTATTCAGGCAGATATTGCCCACGATGGAGTTATCCGACCCGTCGTTTAGCGAGAATCCCGCATTGGGCATTACCAACGCATACATTCCCCGAGAGTACGTTGAAGCGGTCGCCGCCGTTGCCCATACTGTTCCAGCCGTTGCCCTCGAACACTCAGGAACTCACCATCACGTAGCAGCACCCCATGCTGTAAATGTTAAGTACTTTTCCTAACCTCTACGGGCTGATAGTAGAACGTCGAGCGCGAAAGCTCCAGAAGCCCGCATTGCCGGACAACGGACATCGTCGCCAAAACTTTTTCAACTTCGGCCCGCTTCATCGCGAGAGGAGCGTCTGTGACTTTTTTAACCACTCCAGCTCCATCTTGAGCTGGCCGATTTGCTGGTACAGTTCCGCCTCCAGCTCCTCCCGGGCTTTTTCCTGTTGCGGCCAGCGACTGGAAAAAAGCTCGGGCAGCTGCTCCATCAGATGGTTTCGCCACAACCGGATCTGGTTGGGATGGACGCTGAACTCGCTCGCGATTTGGGTGATCGTCTTCTCCCCCTTGGCCGCTTTAAAAGCCACTTTGGCCTTGAAGGCCGCGTCGTACGTCTTCCTCATACTCGGAAAGCATACCAAACCTCCTTCTGAGATATGGCAGGCTCAAAATCCACTTATACCCCCTGTCCAGTTTTTGGGGAGTAGCTCACACTGCCGTTTTTGGCAACTACGGCAAACGTATTTTTCATACCTAATACAGTACCTAAGGTCTGAAAAAAACAACTTTGAGTGCTGAAATAAGACACGATATCAATGTCCTGCTCTTTGAACAATCCGTGAATGGCATATTGGTCAACACCGTTTCTTGTTACATGGTATTCGGCATTGTCGTGCACAGAATCTTCAAGATAAATTCCACGAGCACGTCGTAAGCGTCGTTTTAGCCCACCTATTACATCACCCTTGAAAACACGCCATGAGAAGTAAGCCAACTTGCTAAACAGCATAGTGAATATTCCAACTGTGTCATATCGAAGTGGGTCTTGAAAGGAGAAGAATTGGCCATACGGGCTTAGGATCGTTATAGTTTCTCTAATCATTCCCATGTAATCTGGGACATGATGCAAGAATGAATTGACAACAATAATATCGTACTTCTCACTTTTATCTCTAAGTGTATCGTTTATGTCTTCGCACCGCACTTCCAACATATCGCCAAAACGCTCACATTTGCTCCGTAGCACATCAAGCTGACTACTAGAAATATCAATCGCCACTACTTTTGCACCAAGTTCTAGAAATGGCAGAGTCACTGACCCTTCGCCAGCACCCAAATCTAATACCTTAGGAATTTTTGTATGCTGTTTAGCAAAATCGAAAACTTGCACAACCAACTTGCCGTAAAGCATTCTTAATGAAGCGTGTTTAATATGTGGAGCGCCATAAATGTATTTTTTAGTGGCTTTTGCGTCATAAGCCGAAATATTGGCTAAAGCTGCTATTCGGTTGATTCTTTCGTCCATTCTTAATCTCCTTTCAATGCCGCCCTACGTCGCGGCTCAGCGGCGGCGAATAGCCGTCCGCTGCAGCCGCTTGTTAGGAAGGAAGCAGCGTCTGTTCAATCTTGCGTAAATACACTAGGCCGAACGCTGAGGCGAGCACGGGGACCACCACGCCGAGGACAGTGAAAGGCAGCCCCTCGAGAACTCCCACTATCGTTCCAACAACGAAGGCTCCGACATAAACGTAAATCCCCCATTTATTCATGAGCCAGTAGCCAATCAAGATTGCGATGGTCAGCGCGAGTGACGTAAGCCAAAACGGCCCGGACCAGGCTCCGTAGGTGGAGGTAAGCATTGGGACTGAAAACTCACCCAGCCCGAATGCGAAAAAACCGATGATGCAGATGATGATGATGGCGGTGGGCCTTTGGCTCTTCATGTGACCCTTTCTCTTTAACGTTTGCGCTAGTTCCTGGATAAGCAATACCGGTATATGGGGTCCACCCCACTGCTCCTTCCGATACTCTTCGGAAGAAGTGTAGGCGATTTTTTAAAGAGTTCACGATGTTGTGATGGAAACCCTCTAATCTTTTAATGGATTGATCTTTCTCCATTCTGACTCATGAGGAAAAGGGTTTCCCTTGCCTTTGGTGCGAAACTTATACACGAAAGATCGGGCAACCATTTTAACTAAGAATGATAGATTCATATCAGAATATACTTGATAAATATTTTGCGCTGCATATGCAGCATCGAATATATTGTGAAGATTGTATGAGTTTGCATCCAAAAAGAATGCACTTGCATTAATGCCGCATCCTTCAAAATAAGACTTCTTACGGCAACGCTTTGTTTGACGGACTTTATCACGGAAAAAATCGCCTAACCCATGTTTCTCTGCAATCTGATTCAAAATCCCTAATTCCCGGCCGATTCTCTCATCTCCATACAACCCATGCGCTAATTCTTTTATTCCATTTAATAATACTTGTCGATAATTTATGGGCGGGAAACGGCCGGGCCAGCCCGGCAAATCCCTCGCCGTGAGTAAATAATCAACGGTCATTATCGTAATCAACGGTGAATACGGCTGCGATGCCAATTCAAAATGTATTGTTTTTGATGATAGATTTTGAAAGAATATCTCGGATGATTTCTTAGCTTTATCATCATTCAACAAATAGGCAATCCCCTGAGAAGCGGGCGAGCGACCAAAGATTGAAAATGGTTTCCCAGAAAAGGCATAGAGAACGACCTCGCCAGCCAATACAATTCCCGAGTAGCCATCTGGAGTCGGGCAGGAATAAAATCGTCCTTCTGGAGAGCGATTGCGAACTCTGTCAATTATCTTAGTGGATGCAACTCCTTTGACATAAAACATTGGAGATTCAACATCACTTATATAATAAAGATTCTTTGCTTGTCGGCATAAAAAGCGATGAGAGTCAATGATTTTTGAATCCTTTCGATGACTGATAGCTAATTGTCCTTTTGATACACGGACATTAGGATAGGAGTACACAGGTGCCGGCCAGGCCAGCAATTCCATGCCGGTATCACGCAAGACTTCACACATCCCTTTTATCCCGTCAGGCAACAACCCATCATCTCCACCCAGAGCAATAACAAATCCAGGCTTGACCTGCCGTAGGGCATATTCAAAATTCTCTCGCATTCCAACGCCCGCGCCCGGTGAGATATAACGAATACGAGAATCACGGCGCGAAGCTTCCTCAACAACCTCTCGTGTGTTATCTGCGCTGCCATCATCCGACACGAGGACTTCTAATGGTTCATAATTTTGTATTATGCAAGTTCGCAACGTGTGTTGCAGATAATTCGCCCGATCCTTGCACGGTATAATCACTGTAAAAAGGGGCGATGTGGTTTTCATCTTTATCTCTGATTTTTGGTTGATGGCAAGGCTTTTTCTTCTTGTTATTTCAATGCGGATTTGATGAATTATTCAACATCCACAATCACGCGTGTCCCATTATAAGTTGAACAAAACTAACTGGTTACAATCGACGACCATCGAATCATGATCGTCTGTTTCGGTAAGCAGTTGATTCAATGGGACTTTCTCAAATGCGGTCACGCTCAAAATCTGCAAAATATTGTAGATTGAGGGCTTCAGGTCCATCCTTTTCCTGATGATCGCGACGAGGGCGTAAATCGCGATGGCCACCCAGATCTGCGTTCGTACCGCGTTCTCCGATGTCCCGTAAAACGATTTGATCCGCAGGTTTTGTTTGATCCAGCGGAAGAACAGTTCCACTTGCCAGCGGAGCTTGTAGAGTTTGGCGATCGTCAAAGCGGGCAGAAGAAAGTTATTCGTCAGGAAGATCAAGTGACGATCGTTTTCCCGATCGTAGAACCGCACCCGACGAAGCGGCTCGGGATACTCGGTCTTGGATTTGGGACCGGTCAGGACGATCGTCTAGTCCGAGGTCAAGTCCATGGTTTTATCGACGGCTCGCGAGCGGAATCTTCGCGATTGAAGATTCGATTTGGCTCGGGTGACGAAGAATGTCCGGCCTTGATGAAGAGTATAGAGCCTGGAGTAGTCCAAATATCCTCGGTCCAGGATGTAGAAAGAACCCGGCTCGAGCGGGAGAACGTCGAGGATTCGAACATCGTGCGTTTTCCCTTCTGTTATATGGATAAAGGTAGGGATGGCGCCTCTCAAGTCGAGAAGGGTATGGAGTTTGATGGCCCCTTTCCTTTTTCGAAAAAAAGCCCAAGGAAAAAGCGACAGGCACAGATCGAGCGTGGTCGAATCGAAGGCGTAGACCGTATTTTGAAGATCCAGTCCGATGTCCTCGTCGCGATAGAGCGTCCGCGCCTCGGCGATGAGGACGTGAGCGAAGTCGGCATAGATCCTCCAGTCGCGCATCTCGTTGGCATGAGCCAAGTTGTTGCGGGAGACATGGCTACGGATGCCCATGTGATAGAGCCGATTTTTCATCGTTCGCAAGCAGGATACGATATCGCGGAGACTTTCCCTGTAGGTCAACTGGGCAAAGGCCAGACAGAGGAATTGATCGAGACAAGAAAATCTCTTGACCTTGTAGTCTCCTTGATAATGCCGCACGCATTTTCGAATTTCGTGCATCGACAGAAAGGCCATGATCTAGGCGAAGACGGTAGACGGGATGTTCATCGGTCGCTCCTTGGAGTACGAAAGAGCACCGATTATACAAAAACGCGTTCAAATCGATTACGGTTGAAATGTTCTTTATTTTATTCATTATGTGCGTAATGGAGGATTTTTTGTTTTCAACGTTGGGACACTACTGATCTACAATATCTATGACCAGCAACTTATAGTCGGTGAACGTCTGCGCCAAAACGCTATCAATTGCTTCGCGCAGATAGTCTGTGCCGTTATAGACAGGGATGATGACGCTGACAACTGGAGACATAGGACTACCGATAGAGGAAACCCAAGACGATTTTGATCACTGTCTCGTTCACATTCGACGCCACATATTCGCGAGGCGGACTCCATTTGCCCTTCAGCGCCAAGACTGCGCGCACACAACTCAAGATTTTCTCTGCTTTCGCTCCACTGAGTATGTTGCTACCACACTCGATTGTCTCAGGCCGCTCTGTCACATCGCGGATGGTAACATTGGGCACGCCAAAAATGGCGCTCTCTTCCTGCACCGTGCCGCTGTCGCTCAACACACACAGCGCATTGCGCTCCAGGGAGATAAATTCAAAAAAACCGAATGGGGACATGAACCGAATTTGATCATTCTCCAATTCTACGCCGAATGCTTCCATTTGCGCGCGTGTGCGGGGATGCGTACTTACGATAACCGGTACTTGATACTCGCGTTGCACTTGATTCAAGGCTGTGATCAGCCCTCGTAAGCGATCTTCAATATCCACATTCTCAGCGCGATGCATAGTGACAAGGAAATAGCGCCCGGCTTGCAGTACCAGGTCAGCCAAGACAGTGGTCTGGCAGATTTGAGGATCATAGTGTTGAATGACCTCATAGATGGGATTGCCAGTCACATAAATGCGCTCACCAGGAATACCCTCGCGCAAGAGATTCTGACGGCTGCGCTCAGTATAAGGCATGAGCACATCGCTGGAATGGTCAATGATGCGTCGATTGACTTCCTCCGGCACCCGATCATCGTAACAGCGGTTGCCCGCTTCCATGTGGTAAACCGGAATGCCCATTCGCTTGGCGACCAGGGCAGCTAGGCCGCTGTTGGTATCGCCCAGTATCAGCAACCGGTCAGGGTGCTCTGCCTGAATCACTTTCTCGCTTTCAGCTAGGATGCCGCCGATCTGCTCGCCAAAAGTATCGCAGCGCACTCCTAAGAAATGATCTGGCGTGCGCAACCTTAATTCTTTAAAAAAAATCTCGTTCAATCGAGGGTCAAAGTTCTGTCCGGTATGCACCAACACGTGTTGACACAATTGATCGAGACGAGGAATGATCAAGCTTAACCGGATAATCTCAGGACGCGTGCCCAGCACCGTTAAGACCTTCATCGCAGCAATTCTCCTTCCAGCGCAGTTTGGTCCGGTGATAAAAGACCATGGCGACGCAAGAGTTCGCGTACTTGTTCCAAAGACATGAGATTGTCTGCAGAACTGTACTCATTTCCCAACCATTGACTGTCCCCCTCCTCATTGCGCAATTCAGGCAGGATCGGCAAGATCACATAATAGTCATCTCTTGTCGTAGTGCGATGCGCTTCTTCTTCCGAGACCAAGATCTCGTGCAATTTTTCGCCCGGTCGAATGCCGGTCATGATTGTCTTGATCGGCAAATCGCCGATCAATATTGCCGCGATGTCAGTCATTCTAGCAGAAGGCACGCGAGGAACATAAGTATCTCCGCGCTTGGCTCCACGCAGGGCAGCAAAGATCGTATCCACGGCCTGTTCAAGACTCAACAAGAAGCGCGTCATATCAGGTGTTGTTATTGTCACCGGGCCGCCGTTCCGTATCTGCTCGCGAAAAAGAGGTATCACCGAACCGCGCGAGGCCAACACATTTCCATAACGCACGCAGATAAAGCGGGTTTCTGGACAATCCAAGTTTGCGCGGATAAAGACCCTTTCTTGAATCGCTTTTGTCATTCCCATAACGTTGACTGGTTTGCAGGCCTTGTCGGTCGATACCGCCACGACCGTCTGCACTGGCAGATGGTGTTCCCGAATCGCCCGCACGATATTTTCCGGCCCCCCGACATTGGTCTGCACAGCTTCGAAAGGAAAATATTCGCACGTAGGCACTTGCTTGAGAGCCGCGGCATTAAATACCACGTCAGCATTGCGCACAGCACTGGTGACACTATGAATATCTCGTACGTCACCGATCCGAAAATCCAGTAGCCGTTCAAAATTGTGGTAGATGACCTCATCCGTAACCACCCGCCGATTCATATACTCGACGCGCATCGCATGTTGCTTAGCCTCATCGCGCGAAAACACGACGATAGTGCGAGGCTGTCCCAGCTCGCCAGACAAAAGACGGCGCACCAGCACCTTGCCCAGCGACCCGGTGCCGCCGGTGACCAAAAGACGTTTACCTTCAAGCAATTGCATATTGTTTTCTCCATTCATCATATCGCGTCGGATCGGCAGCCAGCTCAGCTAGCATCTGGTCCCATCTGGGAATTTGGTAACCAGTAGCGGCCACAAATCGTGCCGCGCTCAGGCTACGGTCACATGGAAGGTCATCGTAAGACTCAATCTCTATGTCCAATCCCATAGCCTCTCGCAGCTTGACCAACAACGCGTACTTACTGATCGGTCGGCTAGCGACTTGGAACAAACCGGATAAATCTGGATGATCTGCAATAATGTCTCCCATGATCCGCGCCAATACCTGGGTGGGAAACCCTGTGTAAATTGCATTTTTGTAACCTTTGACTTTTCCGCCACGGTTGCTCAGGAACCATTCCAGGAAAGCACTCTGCTTGAAAAAATCCCGCCCAAAGATCGAAGTACGGATTGTCAAGCAGTTTGGACGGACGACTTCACCTAGCAACTTGGTTCGGCCGTACAAGTCCTCGGCGTCTGGCACATCATCTTCACTGTAATTGCCCTTCCGCCCGCTAAAGACGCAGTCTGTGCTAATGTGGAAGAGGCGGGACCCTGCAGCAGCGCACAAGTCAGCCAAGCGATGCGGAAAAAGCGAGTTCAAAGTCAGGCTTATGATCGGGTCACCGGCTTCTTTAAGTTGCTTGATGATCCCAATGCAGTTTATCACCACACCCGGTTTGACCTGGGCTATTGCCCGCACCACGCTATCAAAATCTAGCGCGTTGACGTTGCTCAACACACATCTACGATCTACTTTTTCGTATATGGGTAACTTGGTCCACAAGACCCTGTTATCCTGAAAAGTAGCGTATGTTTCAAAACGCTGGTTGAGCACTTGGTAAACCTTGTGCCCCAACATCCCTTCACCGCCTAAAATCAAGATTCTCATCGCTATCCCCGATCACCGTTATGATGATGCTCAATCACTTCTTCATATAGACTTATGTGTCGTTGGACATACAGCGGAAACGCATATTCACGTTCAGCAATCTGACGTGCTTGCCCGCCTAATTCACTCCGCAGATCATCATCATCCAACAATCGCTTAATTGCCCCCGCTAATGCCACGCTGTCCATTGCGGGTACGGCCAGCCCGCCCCGAGGAGATCTAATCACGTCGGGCAACGATGTTCCCTCGAAAACAATTACGGGTGTACCACAGGCCATTGCCTCCACAGCCATAAGCCCAAAAGCTTCTTGAATCGAGGGCATCAGAAACACATCTGCCGCAGATAAGGCAACGACAAGATCCTCACCATCAACCCAGCCCGGTGTAGTAACACTATACTTTGGCGACAAAATCTTAAAACCCTCACCGTCTTCAAATATCAGCAAGCAGGTCGGTTCTTGTGGCTCGTATATCTTTAGAGCCGCCATCAACCAACGCATGCCTTTGAACCGGTCAGAGTCCAGTCCGACATCCCGGAATGCGATGACTTTCTTATCTGAAGCAATACCCAGTTTCCTGCGGCACTCTATTTTGGATTTTGGCTTAAAGACCTCCAGGTCAATGCCGAAAGGAATATGATGACAAGGTAGATGACGCAACAATGGGCTTCTCTCAACGCGATCTTGCATCCATTGAGATGCGACGATCAATGTCATATCTGCGCGCTGATAAACCCATTTTTTTATTCTCCAATTCAGATAGGGCATGTAATGCTGAAAAAGCGATCTACGTCTTGGATGGGGACACCGGGGCGCACAGCCGGTCAGCCAGCGGTCACACTCGAAAGAATGTTCGCACCCTCCCGTCATTGCCCACGGATCGTGGATCGTCCAAACAACAGGCTTTAGGCGGCTCAGCATGGGCAATGACAAAACACTAAAATTGGCGTTATTGTGAATCAAATGCAGGTGGACAATATCTGCCCGTTTAAAGTAATCACGTGGCGGCAAAATCCAACCACTAGATCCAGTAAGCCCCTCCAAACCTACTCTGCTATCAAACATCATGGCCGTCTTAGCAAAAAAGCGCAATATGGGATTCCCAGGGGGCATTGGGTGTACATGATCGTTTTGCATTGTCCTATTCCATACCGCCATTTCCACATTATAAGACTTGTCCAGCGATTGCTGCATATAGTAACCGGTAAACCGTCCACCCACGAGATCGGTGTTACTGATATGCAAGATATTCACGCGCTGCCCTCGACAATAGATGTTGACTCAGGCAGGGCCACATGACCCTCTCCCGATTCTTTAGACAGCATAGGGACCTTTTGGTACTCCCATCGCTTGCCGTAACTTCCGGCTGTCATACCATGTTATAAAAAGCATCATTGCAAGGTAGAAGTTCGTCGACTGCTTGTATCGCCAATCAGCGCCACTAAGAGCTCCGGCAATGAAAAGTCCGAGGAACATGAACGATGCTGCAAAAAAAAGCCCGTCCTTCAGCAATTTCCGGTTCCTTGTGATTCCATACAGCACGTAGCATGTGGCGAAGAACCAGGCTACCGATCCGATGCTCCGTATCATCATGGTAACAAAGGACGTACTGGCGAATATCTGCCAGGGAAAGGACGGCACCGGAACAATCAAGTAGTAGAGTAAGCGACCGACCAGCGGGATCTTGTAAACGGACAAGGCGAGTCCCGTTTCTGCTTCTAGGGTGCCCTTTAAAAACGTCGCGACCTCGACATTCCTGATTTCATATTGAAGAAGAAATCTCGCCGATAAAGCAAGGATGACAATACCCAGCACAACTCTCAGAGTTGGGCCGATGCGGATTCTCTCTAATGCCCTCCAATACAAAACAGCTAGTATCAAAGGAACGTAAGCCACACGTGTAGTCGCTATTCCAAACGCGCTGAACCCGAAAACAATCCCCCACAGCACTCGCTTACGATCGGGCAACTTCCAGCAGACAACAAACGCTAACATTAAAACTAGCTGCAACAGAGACTCTTTTAAACACCTGCCAGTATATATAACAGGATCTCCAATCAAGAGTATAAAACAAAATAAGACCATTCGCGGGGATCGCCTTGAACGTTGATTTAGAATATAGTAGACGAGTGCCATAACTATTGTGAGAAACGTCGCGTTTAGGCTTAATGCAACAGCGTGAAGTAGTTCTAATGGTGCCGTAGACGTAACAAACGAACTAACCAATCCAAGAAGAAATGGCCATCCGGAAAGTGTCCATGCGCCGCTCCCAATAGACACAAGCTCAGTCCAAGTTTCATACAGATCCCAGCCAGAGTGATGCAAAGAATGCACAACGTTTGCAGCTTGATTCAAATAGTCTAAATCGTCGAGTCCAATCCATATCGCCCCATAAGTTACAATCGATTCGCGCACGACTATTGCAGAAACACAAAAGGAAAGCAAAAACACCACGGTGGCGAAAAGCACGCCCTTTTTCCCAAGCCATGGACAGAGGGAAAAAAAGACAGCAACAACTAGCGTCCACTCGACGAAAAACAATGGCAAAAGGCTCTCGGCATGTTCATAATGACAGGTCACATAACAGAGAAATAGAACAGGCAAAAGAGTGAGGAGATAATAAACAAAAAATTGCTTAATAAGGACGCGAGGAGTTTTATATATCCTCTGCTTCATTTTTTTCCCAAGTCTCTTACGTTGGGGATGGCTTTATAAACTACTACGCATCATCTCAAGTAAACCATCCCTCTGGCAAGCCGCGGGGCATTAAGAGCGCAGCTTCAAAGCAAGCTGCGCAGGCCCTTGCTCGAGGTCGCGATGGTGCTCGATGTCTTGACTATAATGTCCCGATAGATCCGGTCTCCGACCGTCCGGACGAAATATCCATCTTCCCTTATCTCCTCGCCCCCCACAACCTCTTCTTCAATCCCGGGAACTCGCGAAACAACCCCGCCCGCTGTTGCTTTTGATTATCCTCACGACCTCCCCTATCGACCGGGATGGGGTCCACCTCAATGTGCCACATGCTCAATGATCTCGAGCGCAAAGTCCACATCAAAGCATTCGAGAACATCCATCTCGAAGGCGTTGCCGGCCATATATGCAACAGTACCGCATTCGTATTTCAATTTAATATAATCGGCAAGCTCTGCCCTGATATCGTTCCAGGTAACGTCGTAGCTGTGTTCGGCAAGCGTCAGAGTGTAATTGCCTTGTGCTGCTGCCAAATCCAGTATCTTGCCCCCCGGCCTTGTATATCTCATCACCAGATCTACCACACGGTGCAGACGGTTATGATACAGTATCGTATAGTGAGGATCCGAAAAATCCCCGAACACTTCTTTGCGGTCGCAGGCAAACGACTTCCGCCCGCTTTCGAGCCAGTTAGTTTGGGGAATTGGTTGTTTTATTGCTTTTTCCCTTGTCTTGTTGTTGAGGGGAGATCACGACGAAGATGGTTACAAGGCTGGGTCATCCTTCTCTGCCCGGTAACCCCTAGCTTCCAGAGTCTCTCGGAGCACTGGGCCAGCCTTATAGGCATCTGCGATGATATCCGGAATGCGGTCCGCCAGGCGGGCACGGATCGGCTCACAATTCGCCAGCATAAAAACTAGACGCTCCGTTACAACAGACGGTGTCAGTTCGCCGGGCTTCAAGCAAAACTCCTGGCTTCCGTAGATATCTTGGTTTAGACCGTAAGCTTTGATACTGTACGCGAAACTGAGTGTGGGCACCAAGCTTGATAACCCGGCAATTGTTGAATGCGTCCTGGCACCTGCAAACACGACGCACCGCGAGATTAGGTACTTCAGTTCAGCTGCTGATAAATCTCGCGGTAGTACAACAGGGGCAGCACCCGCAGGAAATAAGTTGGCGACACGAACCAAGAAGCTGTGGTCATCGCCATTCGGCACCGTGACATGAGGAACCAACACAATAGGCCGGCGAGTGGCGTCGGCGACAGACCTGATGATGTCGGCACACAGGCGTTCCCAAGTCATCATGTTTCCGCCAGTAATGTAGCTGGCCATCAGGGGGCTAAGGTTAATGCCAATTGCCCCATTTGGGATGGTAACATGTGCGTTTACACCTGCTGGCGGTGCGGGGTCCATGGCGAATGCAGGATCGGCAACTCGATGCAATCTTGTAAGCCCGTGATCACGCAGGTAACCATAGCTGATTGTTTCGCGCACTAGGATAGCGTCCATCCGCCTCAGGTGGCGGAACATGCGTCGTTCGATGGCAGGCTTAGCACTAAAGGGACCGACCGATGCTCCCCAGAGACATAGTGGAACATGAGCGTGCCAAAGAAACCGATCGATGGCCATGTGTATATATGGTGGAATGCCATAGTCAAGGGTGTAGTTATCTCCGCCCACTTGAAGAGCAACATAGGCCGTCTTGGCGGGACGGTCGAGAGGGCGGAATTCAACCCCCATATTGGTGTGCAGATATTGGTCTATCTTGCGGGCCCACCATATGGGACTCCAGCGTTTGAGGAAATACGACAGCGACACGTGGGTTATTGCAGGGTCGTTTTCTGCCGCCGCCTGATTCGCGATTATTGCCGGTGACCCGAAGGATGCCACGGTTAAGCGAATGCTAGAGCCAAATTCGCAGCGTAGAATCGCTATCGTGCCCCGGACTATTGCCTCACATCCGCGGTTGGCAAAGGGGCCGTTACCGACAAGCAAGAAGTGCAAAGGATAATATGCCATCAGTAAGGCTTGTTAAGTCTTAGAATTTGTAGCGCGCGCCGATCGAAGTGGACGCCCAGTAGAAGGTTATGATACCTATTTTCATAAAATATATTGTTTAAGTTTCTTTGCTAAATTCATTTGTCATAGCAATCCTAAATCGTTCAGCACCACAGTTGTAAATACTTTTCTCCCTTTGGCATTTAAGAATAACGAATTCAAGAATAACTCATTATCAGAAAAACGAGCATCATCCAGGTAGTTCAGAAAAGGAGTTTGATGTGTGTTGGCATTGCGGATAAACGAATAAATGTATGATTCACGAAATCTTTCTGAAAGTTTTGAGCTCAATGCTTTAGTAGTCGGCGGGAGGACAAACACAGGTTTCAGGTTGCGTTCCAAACAGAAGGAAATCATTTCGGTCAGTAAGTTGGTGTTGTATGCAATGCAGTCACGATTTCGTTCTGAAACCTGAGCGTTCAAATCCGAAATGAAGAATTCCAGTTTCCATTTTTCCAAATATTTATTGGCATCCTTCTCAAAACTTTCTACATCCATTGAGTTAGGGCTCAGCAATATGTCGTTAGCAGCCGGTACATCTTTTATAAGCCGTTTAATAGCGGTCAGGGGTGAAGATTGAAAAGGGGTATTCACAAATCGCATCACCTTTTCTTTCGTACTATTTGAATAATTCAAGATTAAAATAGGATGTAAAAAGGAGTAGTACTTATAGTTAACTACATCGCCTTCATATTCTTTTACGCAACCACTAAACGGACAAATGGGAATTAATACGGTAGCTCCCTCTCTCAAATAACTGAAATAGTTCTTTAACACACGAAAATCATAAGATAGAGTTTGAGGTCCCACTGCCCAGTTTTCACCTTTCACTCCTGTTCCTTCATAAGAGAAAGAAAACTTCCCGGAATTACTTCCTAAGTTGCAGATGTCTAAATCGGACAATATTTGTTTGCGAAACTTTAAGCCATTGGCAAGTTGATTCTTATACCAATTTGTGTGTTGAACCAATTTATTCAGTACCAGAATAACCGGTTTAATCATCACCAAAAACAGCAGAGTGAAAGCTACAATACCGCTTATAATGAGTGATCCCACAAGTAGATACACCACGCCGGCCACAATAAGGACACAAAAACCCTGTATTATAATTTTTTTTAATATTTTTCTCATAATTTTCTTTCGTATTAATAACCGGGACAATACGTAGACTCTACTATACCTTTGTAGTTCTCATTTATTAAATCGATTCCTTTCATATCGTCATCGGTCAATTCAAAATCAAAAATGTCGATATTCTGTTGCAACCGCTGCGGATTTCCGGACTTGGGAATCGGAATTACACCCTGTTGAATATCCCAGCGAAGAATGATCTGTGGTATGGACTTGTTATACTTCAGAGATAGCGATTTAAGAATGGGGCTTTCCAGCTTTCGATGCACCGCTGGCAGCAATGGGCTGTATGCTTCTACCTGAATACCAAGTTGCTGACAATAAGCAATCAATTCTTTTCTTGTATTCAGCGGATGAAGTTCAAATTGGTTGACCATGGGACATATTGTGCCTGCCTCGATGAGTTTCTTTAAATGCCGCTCGCGACAATTGGATACGCCTATAGAACGCAGTTTCCCGGCACGGTATCCATCCTCAAGGGCTTTCCAAACTTCTACAAAGTAATCGGGATGAGGCCAATGTATTAGCAACAAATCCAAATAATCGGTTTGGAGGTCTTTTAATGTTTCGTTTAATTGTTTTGATACAATACCTTTTATATCTTTCTGTTCATTCGGGGTAGAGGCATAAAAATACTTGACATTTACAATCGATGGGCTGAGGAAATAAAAATTGATGGTGTGTTGAGCAAAACAGTAACCGAATGGTCACATCCACAAATGCGAATCAACCCGTCCCTAATGCCATTGCCATCACGCCATTGTTGAATGGGTTCCCATTGTCCAGTATATGAATTCTTGCCATAATGTGATTTATTACTCCCGCACTAATCCTTCATGTTCTTGGGGCCAAGAGGTTTCTTGTCATCTTTTTACCTACCAATTCAAGATGATTTTGTCTCATCCGTTTATAATAGCTTTTAATTTCCCTGTTATCCTGCCTGTTAAGGTCAATATGAATTTTAGCGCGAAAAACGGTGCACCCTTGAAATAGAGTGCGGTTTTTCTGTTTAGTGTCAGTGTTCCTTCGTGCATGTTAGAGCGTACCAAACGTGAAATGATATATTGATTAAGGTGGAGAATCACTTTTCTTGACCATTGGACTCGACTGTTTAGGAAATTTCTTTTTTTCAGAGTTCTTTTTGAAAACAGTCGATTCAGAAGCAGGATGGCAGCCAAACCTTTCCGCTTCGCAAACAAAACGCCCTGTTGACTACGGATAATTTGATCAATGGAAATTGCATGCAAGGTATCTTCCTGCAACACTATCTCCGGCCTCCGTGTAATCACCAGACTTGTTCCTTTTGAATCGCTGGAGTACTCCGGCAACCACGCATCCATGAATGTGGCATCCGCACACTCTGCGAATAAGTCATCACACCAATAGCAAGATTTTAAGGTGTACCAGCCATCGGCCCATAGTTTAGAAACGCCTTCTATACATTGGATTTCGAACTTAGTGCCATCATTTGAAAATGCTGAGAAAATAAGATTGGTTGCAGGATCACCCTCTCGTTTGTTGCGAAAACAGACGGAAACGGGCGATTCTGTCATGCCTGCCATACGGCAAACCCGCTGCGTGTAGTATTTCGACTGCTGCTTACCGCACACAAGCCCAAGAATCACATGTATTCTGTCACGAAGCTTCTTTGATTTTTTTTGCGCAAGACGGATGGCCTTGCAAACGCAGGGCAAACCCACTACGGCATATCTGCCTTTATTTTGCTGCACATATCGGAGTGCTTCCGATATTTCGACCGGATAATAGGCGGACTTGGCGCACCTTTTGACATCATCAGGTTTTGAGACAATAACATAGTGGAATAACTTCTCAGGATCGGGATTGGGCGATACAGTAATAACATGATCGACAATATCAAGTTCGAGTAATTTGCAAAGCGTTCGGGTAAGCATACCGCCGGATGCGCCGTCCCAGCGCATTCCCGGGTCTGGCGCATAGCCACCATAGCTGTTCAGATAGTAGCCGGTTTCAGGTCGGTGTTTTATTCCTTGGATTCCGCTGAAGCATTCAGAGGCAATGGTGTCTTCATTAGCATTGCTGTTGAGAAAAGGACAAACTTTTTCGCAAATACCGCACGCCACGCAATCACCTGCCATCACGGGGTTATATTCCCCATAGCGGTTGAAAAACATTTTGAGACAGTCCTTCGGACAAAGCCCTGCGCAAACACCGCAACCGCAACAGTATCCGGGATCAACAACTTCCGCAAATATTCGGGGACTAATTGATTTATCTATGTGTTTTGACATAAACGGTAAGCAAAAGTCCTTATTCGCCCTGGCATAAGGTCAATCAAATGTTTTCGTTCATCTTGCCTGAGAGCAAGCAACCAGAAAACACCAAGCGAAAGAATAGTGATTAAAATGCATCGCATAGCCAAACCAACAACAGAGCCGGACTGCCAGAATTGTTGAATCAACAAACCTAATGCAGTCACAAATCCCACCATGAGCAGCCCCGCAATTAGTGGTTTGAAGAAACTGCTTTTCGGAGTCCTGGTTATACGGGCGGCATACCATGGAGTAAAGATGGCATTCTTCAGGGTTAAGATAACTGCTCCCACAATGGCTATGCCCATCAGCCCACCATCAAATATTATCACTACGACAAGTACTAAGGCGGCATTTATAACCCCCATACCGAATGTGACGAGCGCCGGAACTTTTACATGATTGGTAGCCGTTTGCAACTGGAAAGCGGGGGTGACACCAGCATTAATAAAAAGATGAGAAACCATAATGGCAAGGATCGGCCAAAGATGCTCAAATTCAGTGCCAAGCCAGATTCGTAGCAATTGGGGACTGAATACCGCAATAAGTGCAACCGGAATAGCCAGTAGCCCTGTGAGCAGCTTAATGGAAAGTCTTGATAAATTGGCTACTTGTACCATTTCGTTCCGTGAATAATAAATAAGCACCATGGGAGCAGTCAGAAATCCGAGTGTACCAGCCGTACTACGGATAAGAGTGCCCCACTGAAGCAAGGCAGCATATTGACCGGCAGCTTCAGCCGAGATGAATCTGTTTGCTATCCAAATATCCGTTCGCAGGTAGAGTAGAGCTCCCAAATAATTGATTAGTATCCAACCGGACATGCCAAGTATCGGGCGCAGACGTCTAAAATCAATATCGGATAAAGATAATTGAAGTTCTGGGGTTAGCTTCCGCCAATAGTATACTTTTGCACAAAGAATGAAAACCGTCAGCATAAGATCAATGTAGCCTATGTAACGCAGGGCCGGACCGAGTAGACTGAAGGCAACAACAATCAGGATGATGCGCGCAACGATGCGCGTTAGATTGATGCCTTCATCAATGTCTACACGGTTTTGTGAAAAAGTGGAGACCTGAAACACGCCGCCAATCAAGGTGAAAAGATAGCTGACAGCACTACAAGACAACAGGATGGTAACGTCAGAGAGTAAATCCTCGGGAATCGAGAAGATCTTCTGCATGTAGACAATAGCCAATAAAAAGAGCGGGACCTGGATAACAGCCAGGGCTGTAAAAAGAGCTATAGCTGAATTGAATACAACGTTAGGCCTCCCACCATCCTTCTGCAATTCAATGGTTAGAAAGCGTGTGACTGATTGTGCCAGGCAATTACTGATAATCCCGACATATTGTGTAAGCAACCCAGCCAGCGGCACCAGCCCATAGGCAGCAGTCCCCATTTGTTTCACGAGGTAGGGTACCAGCCATAAACCAACAACCAGCGCACTGATAAAAGAGAGCACCTTCATCAATGCGTTGCGCGGAAGCTGCTTCTTAAATTGGGTTGTTGTGCCACCCATCATAGTTTTCATTTGCTATGGTCCTACAAATTGCGGACATGCGGGACGTCTACAAATAAGTGAATTGAATAATTATAGAAGAGCATAGGGGTCAAGGCTACACTCTTGACACATTTTAGATTGCGCCCTCCCGCTCTGCACTTTACACCGTTGGGCACATGATAAACAAAGCCCTCAGCTGACCCTCCTGACGAAATGGGGGGCGTACTGTCTAACTGCGTTATGCCACACTATCCCAATTCCCTTGCAGTTTCAAATCAATTTCCTGGCGGGTATGCGGGCGCCAATTCCGCCACAGAAGATA
>Ga0307380_10003963_pt1 | contig 20201 bp, 15 predicted proteins | sample UN3MG_FD_202239 | JGI IMG/M metagenome (GOLD analysis project Ga0307380, IMG submission 202239) | Soil microbial communities from Risofladan, Vaasa, Finland - UN-3 | ecosystem: Environmental > Terrestrial > Soil > Coastal area > Acid sulfate soil | place: Finland: Risofladan, Vaasa | collected... | reverse complement strand
GGGAGTGTATTTAAGAAGGCAAAGAGAATGAAAAATGTAAACGTTGACAGTTTTGTGTATTGGCCCCAAACCTTGCCTCCATTGCATACGATCGAAGCGGCGGGCAGGAGAAGAGAGGCGACGGCGTTTCCAAAAATAAGCCCGCTCCAAAGCCGCCATGCCGGGCCCGGGTCAAGGAAATGAAAACCAAATATGGGCATTATCAGCAAGCTGACAATGTTTACATAAATGATGCTTGCCGGCGGCAGGCCTTTTTTATAATGGCGGCTTACAAGCAAATAAATAAAAGTGATTCCCAAACCCAGATATACACCCGTGCACCGCTGGCAGAACGGCAGCAGGTGGCCGCCGATTGCAAAAGACCGGGATGGGTCCTGGCTGCATAAAAACGAAAATATATAACTGAAGACGGTCATGAGTCATACCATTTAGGTTTACGGGAATATATCGTCGGCTTATTGCTAAACGGCGCTCGTAATCTGCTGACGATATATCTTCCTGCGATTTGCGCTCCATATTTCAACAATGATTTGAAGACCCTTCTGCGCCGCCTGTCTTTTAAGTTAAAAAGTTTGCTCAGAAGATAAGTTATTCTATTAAAACTTGCTCCAAACAGCAATTTGAAATAAAGGCTTTCGAGTTGCTTTGCGGAGAACCGCCTGGTCCGCATAACCGGCGTGTGAAAATTGTAGGCACGGCGGTCAGTAACTTCTATTATCCCGCGTTTGCGAGCATCGTCATAAACTTTTGTACCCGGATTTGGAGTCAGCGGAATGAAGAAGCAGTAGTCCATATCGACTTTGTACTGATAGTCCGAAAGCTGCACAAGGGATTTCTTTGTCTCATCCCAAAGCCCGAATATGACCGAGCCGATGGTAAAGACGTTGGGGTATTTTTTATGGAATATCTCGAATGCTTTGGCGGTAATATCGGGGCCGTTTGCGTGCTTGTTCAATTCTTTGAGTCCCGGTTCGTCCGGCCTTTCAACGCCAATCATAACCTGACAAAGACCTGCGCGAACGGCCTTTTCAAGAATGCCAAGCTCCTCGTCGCGAACAACGCAATCGGCCCTGAGCCAGGCGGTTTGTCGAACTTTTATATTACGCTTTAATAAAGCAGCACAAAATTCATCGGTCCACTTCGGGTCGGCATTCCAGGTTGGGTCGACCCAACCGAAAGTGGATCTGTCGAAATCGCGGACAAGTCTTGCGACCTCCTCCAAAGACCTTTCGGGAGACTTTGTGCGATAATAGGGCTTTATTGTTTTGCCATCCCTGGAGGGCTTTCCCATGTGCTTCCAGAGTGTGCAGAAGCTGCAATTGTCGGTGCAGCCGCGACTGTGTTCTATTGAAACCAGAGACGGGTGGTTTTTTGAGCCAAGGCCGTAGAGATGCATCGGTACTTTCGACCATGCAGGCATCGGCAGAGAATCCATATCGGGTATTGGAGGCCTGTCTGTGGTCCTGATGATTTGGCCATCCGGTTTATAAGATATGCCTTTGATGCTTTTGATGTCCCGCCGATCGGCGATTGCGGTGAGCAGTTCCAAAAGGGTGATTTCGCCTTCGCCATGGACGATGTAATCTATGAAGCCATCTCCAAGGGACTGCTCCGCTGCGTTGCTAAAAAATACCCCGCCTGCGATAATAATGGTTTCCGGGTGTTGTTCTTTGACATAATGGGCCAGCCGTATTGCTTCGTGTGATGAGACGGTTTCCTCGCCGAGACAGATTACATCCGGTGAGTCGGAATCGAGAGTGGAAAAGAGGGTTTTCCATCCTATCTTGCTTGCCGCACAGTCAATTATCCTGATAGAAAAGTCAGGGCGGGCAGCTTCAAGCCGGCCTGCAAGGGACATGAAACCAAGAGGCTGCCAAAACGCACTTGTCTCGCTATTGAACGGCCAAACGTATCTCGGAGTTCGTACAAAGAGTACTTTCATAGCGGCCCTCGCTGCGCGGCTCGATTGTTTTCTTAAGCCGGCAGTGATGTTCATCTTTATTCTGCATAGCTTATCCGATAGGGGGGTTGGAATCCAGCTTTTTAAGTTGTAAACCGCGTATTGGTGCGGTAGCATTATTTCATCTTGCATTATTTTGAAGAGCAGAAAGGGTAAGGGGTCAAATTATGGACAGATGGCCGGACAGAAGTGAAGCAGAGCAAATCTTAGAGGAGTGGACCAAAAACAAAAACCTGCGAAAACACGCGTATGCTGTTGAGGCGGCGATGAGGGCATACGCGGCTAAATTCGGTGAGGACCCGGAGAAATGGGGCGTTGTCGGACTTCTTCACGACTTCGATTATGAAAAGTATCCCGACGTGGGCGACCATCCGTTCAAAGGCGTAGAATATCTGAAAGAGCAGGGATTCAGCGATGAATTGACGGTCGCAATTTTAGCCCACGCCGAGCACACGGAGACAAATCGCGATACGATTTTGAAGAAGTGCATTTACGCTGTTGACGAACTTACCGGTTTGGTTATAGCAGTTGCGCTTGTTCGACCGTCGAAGAAATTAGCAGATGTTAAGGTCCGGTCGGTCATGAAGAAATGGAAGGAGAAAACTTTTGCCGCCGGCGTGGACAGGGAAATAATCGAGCGAGGGGCTGAGGAACTCGGCATCGAGCTAAGGGAGCTGATAGAAACGGTCCTTAAAGCGATGCAGGAAATATCCGAAAAGTTAGGGCTTTAGAAGAACCTCCGATGGATATAGATACAATTTCATTGCTTGTGTGGGGGGGAGGCGGGATTTTTTTATTGTTCAGGGGCGTGTACTATGACCAGAGACTTAAAAGATACGTTAAAAGGCACTACCCTGAAGAGGGTGAGATCGTTTGGTCGCATGAGTGGCAAATGTATCCATGGTCTGTCGGGGCAAGGACGCTGAGGGAATTAATAGAGGATAAGCGCGGCAACGATCCTGAACTTGCGCGCCTAGCCAGAAAAGCGAAACGCGCTTTGATATATTTCCTCGCATGGACTATAGGCGTCTTCTTTTTAGACTCTTTCATTCTGAGTAAATATTATTAACCGGTTGAAGTAAGTGCCAGCGATATGAACATAAAATCTGCTTGAATATGGAAAAACAAAAAAAGGCTTATCTTTATGCTTGTGTTGCGGTTTTGTTGTGGTCCACGATTGCTTCGGCTTTCAAGATTTCCCTGCGCTATACGGATGTCTTTGGCCTTTTGTTTTACGCCTCAATTATTGCATCCGTTTTTCTGTTCCTTTATTTACTGTTTCTGAAAAAGCTAAGTTTACTCAAAACTCTCTCGAAAAGAGACTATTTGCGTTCCGCCCTGTTAGGTTTTCTTAATCCTTTCCTTTACTACACTATCCTGCTCAAAGCATATTCGCTACTGAAGGCCCAGGAGGCGGTAACTTTAAATTTCATCTGGCCTATAATGCTTGTTTTGTTGTCAATGCCGATACTGCATCAAAGAATCAAGCCAAAGAGCATTATTGCAATAGTTATCAGCTTTATCGGCGTGTTTGTAATTGCAACAGAGGGAGACATCTTGGGATTTCGGTTTACAAACACTACGGGAGTATTGTTGGCGTCAAGCAGCTCGGTAATCTGGGCACTATTCTGGATTTATAACGTAAAAGATAAATGTGATGAAGCAGTCAGACTGTTTCTAAACTTTATATTTGGGACCATCTTTATATTTGCGGCGATGCTGCTTTTTGCAAAAGTAAAAATCCCAAATCGCAATGGAATTCTTGGTGCAATCTACGTTGGATTATTTGAATTGGGCATTACTTTTTTGATATGGCTAAAGGCATTAAGGCTATCGAAGACAACGGCACACGTTGCCAACTTAATCTATTTGGTCCCGTTCTTTGCACTCGTTGTGATTTCTTTTGTTGTCGGCGAAGAGATACTCTTGTCAACAGTGACAGGGCTGGTCCTCATTGTGGCTGGTATAATACTGCAGAGATTTTGGGCCGGAGGGGTCTGACTTTCTGGTCATCGGGCCTGTGGTCTTACAAGGCGGGGAAAAAACAAGGGCCGGCAGCGTGTTACTGCCGACCCCTGGTTGCAGCATATATTTGAGCTGGCTTTTGGGAGAAAGCCGGTCCTATCACGGGTACTTCACGGAGCAGCCGTAGGGTTTGGTCTTGGCGGTGCTTATCTCTTTACCGGTGGTCAAGCCTGCCAAAGCCTCATCAACATAGTTGATTACAGTGTCCTTCGCTTTGCCCATCGGTGCATTGTCCATTGCGCCCTCATAGACGATTCGTCCTCTGGGATTTATGATGTACATGTGGGGCGTTGTCTGGGCACCATAGGCATGGCCGACTTTGCCTGACCTGTCATCAAGTATTGGGTAAGCCAGCTTATTTTCTTTAGCAAAGTCTATATTTGCCTGTTCTGTTGTATGGCTGGTACTGTTTATGGCAAGCCAGACGACGTTTTTGGTCTTGTATTTGTTTGCCAGCTTTATCATCGTCTTTGGCAAGCCGTAGTGGTGCTTAACAAACGGGCACTCGAAATTGAACCACTCCAGGACGACGGTTTTTCCCCTGTAGTCTGAAAGGCGTACAGTTTTTCCGTCAAAGCTATTTAGCTCAAACGGCGGAGCGGGCCTTCCGGCTTCCGGCCGGTCGACTCTTTCCCTGCCGGCTTCCGGTTGCTTGGGTCTTTCCCTTCCGGCCGGTCCAGGCCGGTCCCTCCACATTTTCTCGAATCTCTCACGTCTTTGCTCCACTTGAGCGAGTTCTTTTTCAAGTTTCTCCTCGTGCTTCTGGATGAGCTTGTCGAGACGAGCAGCCGTTTTCTTAGCTTTCTCTTTTAGCGCCAGCTCGCGAATCGCTTTGAGCTCACCGACGGCTTCCTCATGCTTTGCTCTCAATTCGGCAACCTGCTGTTCAAATCTTTCAGACATTCTCCTCTGTCCTTCACTGTCCATGCCCGGGCGTCCTGAGACAAATCTTTCACGCATCTGGTTTCTGAACTGTTCCCTTTCCTCCTCCGACATCTGGGGCAGTCTTTCTCTTAATCCGGCTCTTTCTTCAGGAGAGAGATTTTGAGACCCTGCCCTTCTTTCACGGCCTTCGGCGGGGCGCCTGCGTTCTCCGGCTTCGCGCTGGCCGAGGGCAGGCAAGGCCAATGACAGAACCATCACAGCAACGACAGTTAATATTAGGTACCTTTTCATAATTCTGACCTCCAAAACAAGTTAAAATTTTACAATTCGACTAATTTCCCACTCGGAAAATTAGTGCTTGATTATACCCCGCTCGGATTTATCAGGCAAGGATGAAAACCAGCAAATCGAAGAGACTTTACCTGCCCAATTTGGGTCATAATTGCCGTATACTTTCGGATATTGAGTGTACTTAGTGCGCATACGACCTGCTCCGGTAACTACCGGAGCAGGTCGCATAACACAACTTCAAATCCGTTACTATTTAACTACACAGCCATCAAAGTTTTGTAGTACAAACCCTGGTCCCTGGCTGGATTATCGACGTTCGCTTTCTATTGCGTTGGTGGACGCGGTGGACGCCGTGTACTCCCTGTAGTACCCGGCGTGGTTGGCGTCGTCCTCGTTCCTGTCGGCGGCCTGCCTCCACCTCCAAAGCCACCCCTGCCTCTGCCTCTACTCATCAGCCTTTCGAGACGCTGGGCCGTTTCCGTGGCTTTTTCTTTGACCGCAAGCTCTTGAATGGGCTTCAGTTGGGCGGTGTTAATTATGAGTAGTTCCTCGCCTTCCGCCGGTTCCCTTTGGCCTTGCAGTCTCGCAATTTGCGTTATAATCGTTTTATATGCTTTGTTTCGTTCCTCACGGGCCTTCGTAGACTCTTCTCTCAATTTGGTTCTTTCTTCTTCGGACAAGTCACGAAATGACCTTCGCTCGGTTGGCTGTGCCTGTATGGCTTTTTTCAGGTTCGCAAGTTGCTTTTCAACGTCTTCAATTGCTTTCAATTGGTCTTCACGCCCCAAGCGTTGGCCTCTTCCGCCAAATCTTTCACGCATTTGGGCCCTGGCCTTTTCCCTTTCTTCTTCGGACATGTTCTGGAATCTTTCCCTCATTTTGGCTCTCTCTTCGGCAGAGAGATTCTGAGACCTCTCCCGTCTTTCAGTGCCTTCGCCACGACTTCTGGCGGCGCCTCCTTCGCGCTGGCCGAATGCGGCCCAGGCCGCCGTCAGAACGACCAAAACGGCAACGGCTGATATCAGATACTTCTTCATAATACTGACCTCCAAACAATTAAACAGTTACAGTTGAACTACTTACATCCACATAATAAGGACGCACACGCAGACCCTTTTATTGCAGCAATTTTAAAAAGTTAGACAATCATAATAATTTGCCCGGTTTTTGAGGTCCCGGTAATAAGCCCTTGGAATTGGCGTTAAATAATCTATTTTTTGGAAAGTGCAGCTTTTACTATCCCAAAAGCGCAGAAAAAAAGGCCGAGCGAAAAAGCCCGGCCTCAGCCAGCTTCTACAATAAACTTAATCGCGTTTTCGAATTTGGATGCCACAGGAACCAAAATGGTCGTGAGGGTTGGGCGCATTGAAGGTAAATGGAACAATCCACTTCTTTGAAGTGTCTTTCGTAAATTCAAAACCGCTGTCAGGTGCCAGTGAGACCCTAAGCCTGTAGGAAACGACTGGTATCAGACTCTTTAATACGGTTCGGTAGCCATAATCGACTTTATCGACTTTTTCGAGCATATCTAAAGACAGAGTCCACTTACATCTAATCTTCGTTTGGCCAGCGAAGAGCTTCTCCAGAGGTAGCTCGAGCTCGTACCGGCCTGTGTCCATTTGTCTAAATGGGATAGCAACCTTATCCAGTGTCACCGATGTCAGCTTACCACCGGCATAGGGCAGACTTATGGGAATGACGTTTGTGCCTTCCGGTCCTTTCAGGAGCGTCAGGTCAGAACGCACACCGATATCACCCGATGCCTCAATGTACCACAAGTCTTCCTGAGTGCCGACGAACTCAGATTTCGACCATTTCTGATAACCTATGCTCGCTTCGGCTGTCTCCTCTGCCGGGATTGGCTCAGGCAGACCCTCCGGTGCGACATCCTCGACATGCAAATCGCCATAGATAACTCGATACGTTTCGGAGTCTTCGGGGCGGTACCAGAAAATGGGAGTCTCTGCATCACCAAGCTCTACGCCGACTCCATTCCAGTGCCATTTGCCCTGGCCTTTGAAAAAGCGGATAAACACCAGTCCCTGTCCAAATCGCGTTGCAACTTTAAGTTGCTGCTGTTCCGTAAGATTTGCTCGTTTTAATCCTTGCTCGAACTTAGGCCCAACCTTCACAACATCCTCAAGGTTAATGCTATCGGGGAAATGGCCATCCTCAATGATTTCGGCCCATATACGTAATGTTTCAATAAAATCGCTCTCGTTGTTTTTTCTAAAATCTATTCCTGCATTCTGAATCGTATAATCATCAGGAACTTTCATGCTGAACCGCGATTCGTCAAGCACGACGTCAAATTGCAAGTTGTCGCACACAATTTGCATATTCGGAGTTTTCTGTTCGATACGTGTCGGCAGAGCTGTTTCCGGGTCAGCCCAAATTGTAATTGTCTCTTTCTGGCTTTCAGCGACAAAAACAATGTGATCTCGCCCTTCAATTTTCTGCAAACCTCTGTCTTCGACCTGGAAATCAGGGTTGTCCTGTAACCTAATGATTAAATCTTGTAACTCTTCCAGGTAATTTTTAAAGTTATCAAGGCCTCCAAGCTCGATAAAAACAGCCGTTTTCGTTGCGTGCTCAAATGTCAACATTTTTTGCTGTTCGAGGTCAATAATGATTTCCGAATGATTTACATCGGAAAAGGTTCTTCGGATGCGTGAACCCATAACTTCATCATGAATCACATGTTGATTCTCCTGTGAGCCAATTAATATATCAAGTGTTGCGGTCTGAGCATTTAGGATAGGCTGAATGACCTTCGCCCATGTCACCGTTGGTGCAAGTGGATTGCCAACAAAGTGCAGTCCAACAAGTACGGCTACAATTATCACCGCCGCAGCGGCCAGTTTTGTTATTTTGCTTTTCATGATATACTCCAAGAAAATATGTTGTCTCGGTCGTATCAAAGTCTTGCTGAAATCTTCCGACATTTTCTGAGCGATTTGGCGTGCTTCGGGGGGCACATCTTCTGTGCCTAACTTGTTCAGGATTTTTTCAATACTATCCGGTTTCATTTTATTTCTCCTAATCCGTCAAACCGGCCAACTTGTTTCGCAAAGTAGCAATTGCCCTGGATACATGCGACCTTACTCCAGCCTGGGTGCAGTTCAACTGCAGGGCGATATCACTATAATCCTGCTGCTGGAAGTATCGCATGACTATGGCCTTTGACTGTTTTGCCGGAAGTTGAGCTACAGCCTGTCTGACCTTCGCGGCCAATTCGCTGTTGGTGACTTTCTCATCCGGGCTTTCTGCGACGCCGAGATGGCTTTCGTTGATTTGGCTGTTCCTGCCGACCCTGTTTCGCCACGCCTTTGAGTTTGCGGTCAGGGCAATCCTGTAGATGTAAGAGCCTGCCTGCCTGCCGTTTAGCTTCTCGACGTGCCGCCACATTCCTAACAGCGAATACTGCATCGCCTCGGTGAAAAGCTCCCTATCGCCGGTCAGTTTCCAGAGAACCGAGGACAGGAAGTCGATATAGTCGGCTTTTACCTGTCTAAAGATTTCCGCTCGCTTTGAATACTTCATTTCCTACGCTTTAACTAACATTCCATAAATCTGAACATGTTCAGTTTCCATTTAATAATAACAGCCCGGAGGAGATTTTGTGTAAAAGTTTTTCTGAAAATATACAACTGAGCGGGTATTTAGGGAAAACAGTCGAAATGGCTTTTCAACGGTCTTTTGGTGGCCCTGCAACGCAGGCGGTCATTTCGCAGGGGCCGGCCTGTGGAGCTTGAACATAATTAAAAGTCCAAAAGCGGCCGAAAACACATAACCCAAAGGCACAAATTTCAGGATGATATTCGTACCGAAATGTTGTGCTACAGGCAGCAATGCCATAAAAACTATATTTGCCAGTGCCCAGGTTCCGCCTACCATAAATCCCATTCGCTGTCCGAGGTTGGGCCCTGTGGCGGCCCTGGCCAGGGTAATCATCAATATGTAAGCAGAGATTGCGCAAAAGCCGACACCAAACAGCATCCATATAGCCATTTTGTTATCTATCAATATCACGTAAGCCACCAGGAAAGGAACCGCAAGAAGAAGTGCGACAATTGAACAGGGAAGCTCGCCTTTCTTATGAGCAATACCTACCCACACAAACGAGCCCACCGCCCCTCCCAGACCAAACATCGTTAACGAGAATCCACCAAAAGTAAGCTCAAAACCAAGCTCATTGAGTACCGTCGGCAGCAGCGAAGCAAGAATGAGCGTAGAAATAGCTGCCGGCATAGCCATAGCAAATATAAGCCAGAAAGGCAACCGGTTCTTATCCGTCCCCACCCTATTTGCACTGTTTGCTCCGTGCTCAACGGCCAAGCGGATTCTCAAGAATATGACCATCAAAATACCGACAGCGGGACAAAGAATTAGAGGATACAAACCCGGCAGACCGAATCGGGACACAAGAACAGTCGAGACCGCTCCCCCACTTGCGTATCCCAGAAAACCTCCGGCCATAAAAACCGCAGTGCTGACCGCCGGCCGAATCCGCTTAAGCCGGTGAACAGCCCGCAGCGCTTCGGGGTGCACTATCGCTATCCCGCAGCCGCTGACCGTAGCCAGGAAAAGCAGTGCGGCAAAGGCACCACCTGACCTCGGCAACACACCCAGCAGACAAATACTGGCGGCCAATATCAGCCCAAGATGCAACAACAAAGGCCTGCGCTTATCAGCACGTGTATGGCCGGTCAGTACCTGAACGCCATTGCTGGTCATATTCAACACGACCAAAAGGATGCCAGCCAGGAACAGGCTCAATGTGAACTCGGCCCTGATTGCCGGCAGGATGGCGGGCAGCATACCGGCGAACATATCGATCAGGAAATGAACGCCCGCAAGCACCAAAAGCTGCATCCATCGAAATGTGGCAAGTCTTTTATTCAAGTGTCAGCTAACTCATGTCTTCCCGGTGGTTTTCCTGAACAGTCCACGTGGTGCTCGATTTCAGCGACGAATGCCTCCGTAAATTGCGTCACAATCCAGTCGCCAGAAACAATCGACCGCTTCAAAACCGCCGGCTTTGAGCTTTTCAAAATGCCATTCAAGGGGCAGTCCCTGCTCCGAGCCTTCCCACGGTCCTGTCAACTTGCTGCGAAATTGCTCAATGTCAATCTTAAGTACCTGACCATACGCATCCCAGAAGCCTTCCCAGTCATCCGCACCGGGGTCGGCTTGCTGTCTGCACATCTGTTCTCTATGCTGCTCCCATTCTTTTTGGATATCTGAGTCACTGCTACGAACATGGTCTGCATTGAGAAAGATGCCGCCCGGACGAAGAAGCCGGCCAAGCTGACTATAAAACTGCTCTAACTGATGTGGGTTCAGCCAGTGCAAGGCGGTAGCTGAGATGACCGCATCCATTGGAGCAGGAACGAGCTTTAGCCAGGATTCATCCCGCAAGTCCGTTTGGATAAGGTGGACACGCTCGCCAAACCTGCTCAATCTTTTTTCTGCAAGTACAAGCAGTGTCGGGTCAAAATCAATGCCATAAACTTTTGCATCGGGGAATCTTTCCAGAATCGGCAGCATCAAACTGCCCGTGCCGCAGCCGACGTCCAGAACACCTGAGACCGCTTGCTGCGTATAAGCGATCAGCCGAACCATCAATTCAAACCGTTCTTTTCGACGCAGCAGATAACGGTCCTGCATTTTGTCCCAGCGTTCAATCCAACGACGCCAGTCGATATCGGCGGGAAAATTTAACTCTGGCAGCTTACCCACAAGACCCACCCCATCAGGTTGCTTCTTTTTGGAATTTTTTGCCGGTGAGCCGCTCGTAACCCTCGATATACTTGTCGCTGGTTTTTTGCCTGATGTCGTCGGGCAGCTCAACGCCAGGGCCTGATTTGTCGAAATTTATGCTCTCAAGGTAATTGCGGACAAACTGCTTATCGAAACTCTCCTGGTCCCTGCCGGCCTCATATTTGTCGGCAGGCCAGAAGCGGGAAGAATCCGGTGTCAAGACCTCATCGACCAGAATAATTTTGCCATCAACAACACCCCACTCAAATTTCGTGTCGGAGAGGATTATGCCCCTGCTTTCGGCATAGGCGCTTGCCTTTTTGAAAATCTCTATACTCTTATCCCGCACGTAGCCGGCTGACTCCTCGCCTATGATATCGACGGACCGCTCAAAGCTAATATTTTCATCGTGTGTTCCCCTCTCGGCCTTTGTGGCCGGTGTGAAAATAAGCTCCGGCAGCTTTTCGCACTGTCTTAAACCGGCGGGGAGCTTCTGGCCACAGACCGTGCCGCTTTCTTTATATTCAATCCAACCCGAACCGGCCAAATAGCCGCGCACGACACACTCTATCGGCAGAACATCACCTTTTTTGACCAGCATACTCCGTCCGGCTAACAGCTCGGTATGCTTACAAAAGGGCTCCGGGAAATCCGCTACTTCATCACTAATCAGGTGATGCTCAATATCACCACTTAGAAAATCGAACCAGAAGCGAGAAATCTGCGTCAAGACTATTCCTTTGCAGGGAATACCGTTGGCCATAACCACATCGAAGGCACTTATCCTGTCTGTGGCAATAATAAGGAGCTTATCGCCCAAATCGTATATATCGCGGACCTTGCCCCGGCTCGGCTGAACACCTGCTATATTTGTCTGTAATACCGCTTCCATAATAGTGCCTTCCTTCATCTTACTTCTCCTTGTTACTTGTTTCCTGCACAATTCTAAGATCAACATACTCAAAAATCTTTTCTTTTACTCTTTCAATATCCTCGCTTTTGGGCAAAAAGTCAACCATCGCCTGGAGCAATTTGCGTTTCCTTATCCGTTTGAGGGTCGCGGCAAAATTCACATCGTAGACCCATCCAAGCTGGCAAAGCTTCATATCATTCAACGTCCACAGCTCGCTGTAATCTATGCGTCGGCCACGCAGAAGCCCCTTAACCACTTCATCAGAATATCCCGGCCCATCCGGAAGCTCCAGCTCCAGCTTAAAGCCCCGGGGATTTTCGGCGTAAAGCCTGTAGTAACCGGTAACGACCTTGAGTGCATCTATCTTATCAGCGTCTCGAATCAATTTTGAAAACAACAGACACTTGCCGTCCAAATCTTTCGGTAGCTCTCTTGAGCCATGATATTCAATCGCTTTTTCTATCAATTGTCTCTGGGGCGCATCTACCTCACCGAGCACCTTTGTCCGTCGGAGAACCTCCAAGCCCAGCAGACAATGATTTACGCTTCTGGGGTCATTATATGTCCGGTATTTAACAAACTGCTCGAAGCGGCCTATGTCGTGAAAAAGTGCAATCGCCTCAGCTATCCGCGTTTGATTGCCGGACAGGCCCAGCTCTTTAGCCAAATACAGTATCTCTTCGCAGGTCCGGTGAGTGTGGTCTTTTTTTAGCTTCAAATTGGCATTGATGTACTCGTCGCTGCCGTAAAAGCCGGCCACATAATCACTAAACCAGACCCTGAATTTCTTAAGCTGCCCTTGCTCCACAACGTTCTGACTTTTAATAAAAAATCCTATTCTATATTCCCAAATATGCTCGGCAGGGTATAATACAACCTAAATCGATAATAGTCAAAGGAGCAAAATGATATGCCAAGCGTAAAAGATGTGATAGTCAAAAAGCCTTCCGATGAAGAGGCCGAAGGCTGCAAGGTCTGGCCAATCTGGAAATGTGAACCGAGCACTTTTGATTGGGCATACACAGAACAAGAAACCTGCCTTTTGCTCGAAGGCAAAGTTACGGTTACGGACGGCACGAATTCGGTAAGCTTCGGCGCCGGCGACCTTGTGGTTTTCCCCGAGGACCTGGAGTGTACGTGGCAGGTCACCGAAGCGGTAACGAAGCACTACAAGTTCGGATAAAACCTTTAATTACCCATAACAAGCAGGGGGGATGCTCTGCGCAAAGTTGCCAGCTTGTTCCCTTTAATTCTCGACCGGCACAATGCTCTTTACCCCCGGCCGGATAATCAGCGTTTTTTCCTGTCTCTCAACGACTTTCTATCCTTTGCCCAGAGATAGCGCTTTTTCCAAAAGATATCGTTTCGCCGCTCCAAGCACCGTATCGCGACCGGCTGCCAAGTCCCGGGCGTTTTGTTTTACGGGGACATCCGGCTCCAGCCCGCGTCGTTCGATGGGTCTATCCAGAAAACCCGTATAGGCCTTGACGGGGTAGCGGACCTTGTACAAATCGTTGGTCAGTGCGTAGACTATCTTACGGGCCGATGCCCCAGCGGTTGCTTCCCCGAATACGCGTGCACGTTTGTTGGCGATGAACCAAGATGCCCAGCCTTCACCGGCGCTGATGCATCGTGAATCGGTCAACAATACAATCGGCCCTTTGAACTTCGGCCGATCGTGTTCGGATGCATCGTCTGTCATGAAGTTGATATGCGACCGTCGCGAATCAAAACCACCGCCGTTGTTGCCCCGCACGTCGATAATCATCGCGCGAGCATTCTTGAGTTCTCCGACGGCCTTATCCAGCTTGTCTATTAGGTCGTCTCCGATTCTCCGCACGTAGATGTACCCAATGTCATCACCAAGCCTTGCCCACGATACATTTGCAGTATCTGAGGTGCCGGGAACCTGGACAGGCCGCCTTGGCAGGTAGCGAATACCAAGCGTTGCGGGCACCTTGAAGGAGTGTGTTTTGCCGGCGACATCCTGCATCTGAAGCTCGACAGCAGCGCCTCGGTCGGCCTGCATGCCGAGCCACTGAGCGGCATGGTAGAGCATATAGCGTTCGCTCGAATAACCGCTGTATTTTCTCATCTCCCTCATACGCTTTTCCAAGTATTTCCCAGCTGATTCGCCGTTGACGGACAGGACGGTCATCCCGACTTTGACTCCCGCTTTTTTAGCTGGTCCATCTCTGTCTACGTAATAGACAACTGGTTTTCCGCGATTATCAATCAAACATGCAAATCCCGGGTCCCACTGCGGAGACAAGACTTCCGGCAGCTTGGCAGAGCCTTCCATTAGATATGCATGGCTATCCTCCAGACGCGCCACAAGCTCCATACAAAGCAAGCCGAACTCTTCGTTTGTCCTTACCTCCTTAGCTCGCGGAAGCAATTCGGCGCCAACTGCTGCCCAGTCAATACCTTTCAACGCAAAGCACGGATAATTACTTCCCAATCTCTCGTATAAATCCGTGAATGCCATGATATACGTATCTATAATCGAAGGATAGACCTCGATGCCCACCTGTGCCTGATGAATCTCGCCGGTCGAATCCTCGAGTAATAGCCTGGCAATGTACGACCCGGCCTTCGTGTATGTGTGTACGGGATTCACCTCGGCAGACTTTTCCGAACCATCTACAAAGTCCCACTGGTATTTGGCGACGGTTCTATCGTCACTTAACATGGAACCTTGAAACTGAACTTTAAAAGGTGCTCTGCCTTCGGTCTTGTCACATGTGGCAAACACAATGGGCTTCGAAAACGGGGCCTGCAATTCTTCGATCATCGCAAGATACATGCACGAGAGCATGACACCATTGTTCGGCCCGAGGATGACCCTTCCTTTTGGGAAAGCTTTGGCAAAGATGCTGTAACGCGGGGCATGGGAATCGTTGGATGTAAAGTCATCACCTGTGTCCCTGAAGGCACTAAGCCAGGCGGGCCTTTCTTTCAGCCGGTCGTCGCTGGCCACATATACCATCACAGGAGTATTCACTTCCAGGGGGAGGTTGAAATTCCGCCGGGCGCTTTTGTCGTCCTGGCAGGTCCGAATGTAAGTTAGAGACCGATATTTCTCAGGCACCCCAACCAGCGTATAGGCCCTATCAGTGTACAGGCGCTGCCCGTCATGGAACGCTTTGGTGCACACAACATAGTCCAGGTCGCCTTCGGAGCGGGTTCTCTGCTCTCCTATATATCGCGTATCTTTCTCGAATCCTTCCGGCTGCTTCGGGATGGTCACCTTGAGTCCTGAAGATGGGCGTGCTTCCAGGACTTTCTCTTCAGAAGAGATGGCTGCCAAGGCAAAACTTGACGCCACTAAACTATTGACAACGATAAGTGCAGTAATTGTTCGGATTGAAGTTTTCATTTTGTGCTCCTTTCAGTTAAGACCTTTAAATCTTCAGTGATATATTGACCTCATTAACCTTTCAAATGGCACAGACTCGGTAAGTTTCGCCGCCGGCGACCTTGTGGTTTTTCCCGAGGACCTGGAGTGCACGTGGCAGGTCACCGAAGCGGTAACGAAGCACTACAAGTTCGGATAAAATCCGTCATTACCCAAAACAAGCACGGGAATGCTCTGCGCAAGGTTGTCAGCTTGTCCCCTTCAATCCCCCTACCTTCACATTGGTCTTCCCTGCCGACTCTTTTTGCACCATCTTATACCGGATTTTTACACCCTTTGGATTGTTGGTAAACCCGGCAATTTGGATGATTCCAACTCCACCCTCGCGAGTTCTGAAGATATGAGTAGTATCCGGCGGTTCCTGCCTGAGGTGGCCGTGTCCAAGATCCTCCTCAACAAAGTGGGTAGCTTTTGATAGGTACTGAACAACCTGTTCAGCACGCAGGTCCTGCCAATTATAGGGTTCAACTTTCTTTGCAGCCACGTCATAAGACCACAGCATAACCAAGGTGCCTCCTCCTGTCGAATATCTAACTGCAGCGTCGGCCCCCGTTTTCTTTGCCCATTCAACTCTATGGTGACGATTCCGCACGTCGAAATCAAACAACAACCATCTCTTCTTTGGAGTGTTAAAGTATTTACCGGTGTCAAAATCGATAAATGAATCTTTTTCGGTATCAATCGCATGCACAACGCAGTCAACCACCGGGTCAAATGAAAGTGTCTGCGTCTCCATGTTAGCGTTTTTGCCCGCCCCTTCAACATCTACCTGCAAAGTAGAATTATTAGCAGAGTTCAGTGGCGATGTGTCAGGAAATTCTCTTGTAATTTCAACTTCTGAAAACACATTAAAGCCTTCTTTTTTTAGAAAATCAACATAAGTTCCAATACTGCCGGTTCCCATAGAACAGGCTTTCCAGGCGCGTTGCTCTAACTCAAAGCCAAACCGAATTTCCCGGCCAGGACCCTTTCCATCTTTATGCCGTACCGGTGAAATAATAACAAAACAACGGTCTGCCTTTTGGTAATGCACCATTTTCTTAAAACCGGAACAATCAAAATCTCTTCTGTATCCTTGCAGCTCGGTCAAAAGCCCTTTGTCCACAGTCAAAGCTTTTAACTTGTTGTTGTCGTTTGCTCTTACAGCGGCGAAGACATCGCCAGCCAATTCCTGCGACCATACTTCGGGGTCTTCAATTTCTCTTTCCACATCAGGATTGATCAATGAGAAGCTATGATCGTGTGAATAGAAACTTATATAAACACGCATTAAATTATTATTTAACTGAGAGCAGCACATATTTAAGATATTAACCATCCAGTCTCCTGGATGGCCCTTAATCCTACTGCTTTTTATCCATGCAGCACAAACGGGACTTTCTAATTCATCCGATTTCCACCATTCAATATTAAAATCCCTGGATACCGCGTCCATATCCTTCTGAATCTTAGGATTTTTATGCAAATCGGGAAAATCAGGGAGTTTGGCAGATTTTGTAAGCAGGTTTTTCAAATCTGAAAGTGGTATGTCAAACTTTATCCATGTCTTACTGGCTACATCAAAGCTGCCCGAGAGAAATTTTACATTTTGTACCGAGTCCGGCAAATCGGCGCCCATCAATTGCGAGAATTTTTCGCCCGGCTTTTCAACATCAGTCTGTGCTCGGTTTTCCTCGGCAGGCTGGATAATCAGTGTCTTTTCTTCGCCCTCATCTACTTTCCATCCTTTGTCCAGATAGAGCTTCTCCAGAACATCCCAAATTGACATCTCGCCTTTGTCAAACCTGAGCTTTACATTCTCGATTGAAGAGTCCGCAATTATACGGGGATTGGACTGGGTTATTTCAGTCAGAAGCTCACAAAGCTCGGAAACACTGTAGTCTCTGGTTTCGAGTTTGACCTTTCTGTCAAAAGTCCAAACACCAACGGAAGCCGCCGTGCCGTCGAACTGGACTTTGGGAATTTGGATTGTTGTCTGGCGACCACGGACAACGTCCACCTTAGCTGCACTCATGCACATAACCGGACCTGCGAAAACGCAATAGCTGCCCGGCGGGAGGTTTTTGATCGTGAAAAGACCGCTATCCGGGACTAAGGTGTAAAAGAAGGCATTTTTCTGCAGACGTCCCAGGCGAGGGTCTTCAAGGCCATACGCCTTATTAGTATCCCACAACATAAGCCCGAGTTTGCGGCTTATGGTTAGCAGCCGTGGAATTTCCTGCTTACCGGAAAACATTTCAGGTGATTCCGGCATCTTAAGCGTTACTGCGGTTTGATGATTCGCAGGTTTTATCTGAACTTGCTTCGTCCGGCCAGCTTCTACTTTGAGCTTCGCAATTGCTCCGTGGTAAGTTATTGAGGATTCCCATATCTTCTGCGGTGTTGGTTTATCAACCAGATGAAGCCGGATTGCTTCGATCAAGTATTCGCCTGTGTCCAACTCGGTAAATGAAAATCCCTCTGAAGTACCCATGTTCCTGCGGAGGTCCGGCAATTTCATCCACACGCTGGACGCAAATGACGACAAGTGCGGGTCACTACCCGGCGAAATGAAGCGACGACCATCCAAGGCTTCCAGACGCAGCAGCCAATGCCCTTTAAGAGGATTGCCCTGGGCATCCACAATCGTGACATCTATTTTGGCTGCGGGCCTGAGGCTGACTTTGACATCAGGTGCCGGTCCATCACGGGGCAGCTCAATCTTTTCATCGTGCCGAACAAAATCCGGATGAGTGACAACAAGCGGGTGAACCTTCAAATAAGGATGGTCGTCGGTAAAGGCAAGCCCATCGAGCTCGAAGCGGCCTTTCTCATCCGTTTTCGTCTTGTCGTGAAAGCCCTGCGAGCGGTGCCTTGAATAATTGGAACCGCCGGAGTCGCCGAAGTCACCGACGCCCACATAAGCGCCGGTAATCGGCTTGCCTGTGGCCGAGCTCACTACAACACCCGAAATTCCTCCCCGTGTTTTGGCCGCCTCCGGCACAGTCAACGTGGCGCTTGTGGCCTCGGAAGCTCCACTGCTTCGCTCAACTTCGATCTGCACCTCGGTCTTTTCATCGGGCAGTGAAACCGCTTTGGAACGGCTTGTTTCGCGGTCCGGCACGAAGTTCAGGCGTTTAGGCGGGTCCTTATTTTCATCTATCTGCTGAATCAGCCATAGTGCGGTTCCGCGTGCGACGTTGCCCTTCGGCAGTTCTTTGACTAATTTTTCCAACCGGCGGCGGGCGCCTTCGCGGTCGCCGTCGCGCCAATCGAGCCAGGCCTTGCCCATGCGGGCATACTCATATTCGAAGGCATCGGGATAATCACGCAGAAAGCGGGCCACCTTTTCTCTGAGTGTCTCTTTGCGACCATCTCCGTATCCGAAACTGCCGCTGTGCCAGAGGCCGTGGTGGATGGGTGAGTTTGCGTAAGTATCGTGCCCTGTGAAAGGTGGATTGCTTTGGCGATAGGCCCAGGGCACCCATACCCTTGTTCTGGGCCATCGGGCGATAATGGTGCCGGACGCGTCAATGGCCCTGAGCTCGAACATATATATGTTGCCCGCCTCAAGATGTAGATTGCCTACGCCCTGAGCACTTACTGGCCATTGGGTGTCCTTCGTGAGCTGTTTGGCTGACCGGACTACCGGCGCATTGGTGGCTTGATAGTGAGGACTGCCGGGCGCCGAAAGATACATTTCCAACTCGTATTCGGTGTTCTGTGTCTGCATTGAGGGGGCAAGGCCCTGCCAGGACAGTGTGAAGCTGTCCATATCCACCCTGTCCCAATCTTTGACGTTCAGGCTAAAGGCCGGCCGCACCACGAGGTTCGGGTAATGAACCGTTTGGCCCTCTTTCAATTCCACCACCGCCGGCGGCACCTGCGTATTTATCGCGCCCGCCCCATACTTTTTGGCGATCTTGAATTTGCCGGGCTCGACCTCCATCCAGAGGTCCCAATTGCTTGCGGCCTCGGGGAAATTGGATGTTGGAACGAGGACCTCGATTTTGACAGGGATGTATGGCAATTTATCGAAGCGCACGATTCCTGATTCATCGCTGACGGCGTAGCGGGTCATTGGCCGGTCTTTGGCTTTGTAGCCGAACGAGCCGAAGGTGACCTTCATGGGAGACGGTGCAAAGAACAGCGTGTCGATGGAGATGCTTGTATTGATTACATTTGTCGGTTCCGGCGCCCTTTTCACCAGGATGTGTACGCCTTTTAGTCCTTTGCCAGCTTTCTCAATTTTGAATTCGAGGCTGCAGTTGCCCGAGCGCATCGACTCATCGGCGATCTTCCACTGCGAACGCAGACCTTCTTCCCAATCCACAGGTGGAGCGTGTAACCATTGTCGTGATTCCTTTGGTATCGGTTCCTGGCCCAACTTTTGTAACATCGCATTCATCCGGTCCCAATCGCCCTGGAGCAGACGCAATTTGGCCAGGCTTGTCCCGAATTGGCGCTGCAGTTGTGAGCCGGATTCGGCATGATCAAAGCCGAGCTGCAGGACTTCAGCCAATGTAGTATAATTCTCCGTCGGGTCCTCACGCGGCGACCGTCCTTTGCTGCCGTCCGTAGGAGCGGCCCACATCAGTTCCGTATTCTGAAGCCCATATTGAATGATGGTGGCCAACCGCCAGGCAAGTTCAGGATCAGGGTTGTCACGCACACGCTCTCGATAAAGCTTCTTAACCTCTTGTGTCAGCAGGTGAGGACGCCCCTGATTAACTATCCCCTTTGTATGGCCAAGGTATTCGGGTACGCTGGCATCGAATGGGTCCTGCTCAATCAGTTGCGTATAATATCCCTTCTTTGTAAGTCCTTGCTCTTTCTCAAGAAGCCCGGCTAATGCGTTTCGCGCGCTGTTTCGAATCTCGATTTGTTCGAAGCCTGCGACTGTTTTAAGGATTGGCATGGCTTCTTTGCCTATGTTTTTCAGGCCGAAAATAGCCATCTTTCGAACG
>Ga0307380_10003962_pt1 | contig 20204 bp, 15 predicted proteins | sample UN3MG_FD_202239 | JGI IMG/M metagenome (GOLD analysis project Ga0307380, IMG submission 202239) | Soil microbial communities from Risofladan, Vaasa, Finland - UN-3 | ecosystem: Environmental > Terrestrial > Soil > Coastal area > Acid sulfate soil | place: Finland: Risofladan, Vaasa | collected... | reverse complement strand
CCGTGCCCCGCTCGGCAACGCCGATCATCAGCCGGCGTTCGATCTCGGCGACCTGCGGCGAGATCGGGGTCTTCCACACCGAGGGGCTGGTCTGGTCCAGGATGCGATCGGCCTGGTCGTAGGTCGATTCGACTGCGTACGGCGTCATCATCCGGCCGCCGTTCGCGACGGTTCCCGCCACCATCGCCATGTGCAGAGGAACCATCTGCACCTCGCTCTGGCCGAAGCCGCGGATCGCCAGCAGCGGCAGTTCCTGCGAGAGGTTGTCGGTGTTGCCGAACGTGCTCGCGATCGGTCGTGGGAGATCGATCGGCAGCGTCTCGCCGATACCCCATGCCTCGGTGCCGGCGACCATCGCTTCGGGACCGAGGAACGTGGCGAGTTGCGCGAACGGGATGTTGCAGCTCCGGGCGAACACCGTTGCCAGGTCGCCGCCGCACAGGCTGCCGTTGTAGTTCTGGATCGGGTCGGTCGTCTGCGGCGGCACCCATTCGCGTTCGTTCGCGAACTGGCTGTCGAGCGTGGCGACACCGCTTTCGAGGGCGATGCCGGTGGTGATCACCTTGAACGTGGAACCCGGCATGTACCGCTCTTGGTAGGCCTGCGCCAGCAGTGGATTCCCGGGCGCGTTCTGGAGGTCGGTGATCACTTCCTGGGCGATGTCGAAGTCGGCGTTGACGAAGGTGTTCGGGTCGTATGTCGGGTTGCTGTACATCGCGCGAATCGCGCCGGTTGCCGGCTCGATGACCGTGATCGATCCGCTCTGTCCGCCGAGGAGGAACTTGGCGGCTTCTTGCGCGTCGTGGCGTACAGCGAGTTCCACGGTTCCGGTCGATCCGGTGCCGCCGGTGAGGAGATCGCCGAGACCGCGAATCTGCTGCTCGGTGGTCGATCCGGTCAACACGTCGCCATACATCTTCTCGACTTGCGTCGACCCGAACGCGAACGTGAAGTAACCGGTGATGTCGGCGAGCAGGTCACCGGTCGGATACTCGCGACGGTAATCGTACGGCTCGCCGGGCGCCGTCGGGTACGACACGGCGGCGATGATGCCGTCGCTCGTCACGATGGGTCCTCGTGGCTTGTTGAACTCGCGCAGCACCTGGCGGGTGTTGTCGAAGCGCGCGTCGAGTTCCTGCTTGCGCCCGACCTGCCAGTAGTTGAGCGCGACGAACAGCACGACGTAGCAGGCCATCAGCCCGAGTGCGAGCTGACGGATCTGGCGGTTCATGCGGCCGCCCGACGGGCGTCGCGGCGCAGGCGCCGACCGAGCCGCCACGCCTTCCAACGCTCCGAAGGAGTCGGGTCGTCGGGCAGTTCGCCGAGGCGGCGAGCCGACGAGTCCGACAATCGGATCAACAGCGCCAGGAGCACGTAGTTCGCGACCAGTGACGACCCGCCGTAGCTGACGAACGGCAGCGTGATGCCGGTGAGCGGGACCACCTTGATGACGCCGCCGATGATGATGAAGCCCTGGATGCCCACGATGGTGGTGAGGCCGACGGCGAGCAACTTCTCGAAGGTGCGATCGGTGCGCAACGCGATGCGCAGTCCGGCGCCGACGATCAGGACGAACGCCATCAGGACCGCCGACGCGCCGATCAGACCCCATTCCTCGCCGATCGCGGAGAAGATGAAGTCGTTCTGCGCTTCGGGCACCTGGCCTGGATTGCCTCGTCCGAGTCCCGTTCCGGTCAGGCCGCCGTCGGCGAGTCCGTAGATCGCCTGGATGATCTGGTAGCCGTCGTCGAGCGGGTCGGCCCAGGGATTCAGCCAGATGTCGACGCGCGTCTGCACGTGGCCGAACTGGGTCCACGAAAAATATGCAGCGCCGGCGAACAGCAGCACGCCGATCAGCAGGTAGCCGACGCGTTCCGTGGCGACCCACATCATCACGACGAACAAGGTGAAGAACAGCAGTGACGATCCGAGGTCCTTCTGGAACACCATCACGACGACGGCGAAGCCCCACGCCAGCAAGATCGGGGCGATGTAGCGCGGCTCGGGAAGACGGAGGGGCCCGACCTTCCAGGTCGATGCGGCGATCAGCTCACGACGGTTGGCCAGGTACGAGGCGAAGAAGATCGCGAGGAACACCTTGGCGAACTCGCCGGGCTGGAAGTTGATCGGGCCGAGGCTGACCCAGATGCGCGCACCGTTGATGTTGACGCCGAGGCCAGGAACGAGGGGGAGCAGCAGCAGGAATGCACCGGCGAAGAAGAACAGCCAGCTGTATCGCGCGAGGTCGCTCGCACGTTGGACGACGAGCAGCGTCAGTACGAACGCGGCGATGGCGACGAGGCTCCAGGTGGCCTGCAGGCCCGCGAGTTCGTCGTCGAGACGCGCGATCATCACGAAGCCGATGCCGTGGAGCAGTGCAGCGAGCGGAAGCAGCGTGCCGTCCGCGCCCCGGGCGACCAGTCGCACGACGATGTGGGCACACACCAGCAGACCCATCAGGATCGCCACGAAGAACACGATCCCCGGTGGGATCTCGGCGTTCGTACCGAGCGCGGTGATCGTGTAGGCGGCCCCGGTGATCAGGGCCGCCATGATGACCAGCGTCAACTCGGTCGTACGTCGGCTTCGGGCGAGCGGAGAATCAGGACGCTCGACGATGCCGTCGTCCTCGACGTGCCACGTGGGCGCCGCGGTGTCGGTCACGGCCCGCTGGTGGTGGTCACGCCGACGGGCGATCCGGCTCCGGCGGTGGTGGCCTCGTCGACGGTCGTCGGGGCTGGCACCGTCGTGGTGGTCGTCGTGGTCGTGGTGGTGGTGGTAGTCGTTCCGGCGTTGATGAACTCGACAGCCGCATCGAAGCTGTCGAACTGCGGTTCGGCCTCGATGGCGTTCGCCGCCTCGGGATCGAACTCCACTCGCTCGGGTCCGACCGCATCGGCCGTCGGATCGATCCACAGCACCCCGCCGGGACGCCCCTGGTAGATCACGGCTTGGTCCTGGTCGTTGAACGCGACGAACCAGCCGCTGCGTGCCCACGCCGAGAACACGACGAAGCCGACGACGAGCACCGCTGCGACAGCGAAGCCGATCGCGAGCCGCACCAGCGTGCGGCGCCGACCGGGTGTGACGTCGTCGTCCACGGTTGGGGTCGGCGGTTGCGCGGCGCCGTCGGATGCAGCGTCAGGGTCGACTGCGAGGGTGCCCGCCGGTGTGGGGTCGGTCCCGGTCTCTGCCCACACCGGGACGAGGTCGAGTTCCTGGGTCGGATCCGGAGGGTCATCGCCTTCGAGTATGTCGACCACGATCACGGTGATGTTGTCGCGGCCGCCTGCCTCGTTGGCCTTCTCGACCAGCCGGTCGGCAGCGGTTTGCGGGTCCGACTCCAGCATGAGGGTTGCGGAGATCTCGACGTCGGCCACCTCGTCGACGAGGCCGTCGCTGCAGAGCACGAACCGGTCGCCTCGGATCAGCGGCAGCGTCCACCAGTCGACGCGTACCTCTGGCTCGATGCCGAGTGCACGGGTGATGATGTTGCGCCGCGGATGATCGCGGGCCTCGTCTTCGGTGATGTGGCCGGTGGCCACGAGCTCCTCGACGTAGCTGTGGTCGACGGTCACGCGCCGGAGTCGACCATGTCGGAAGAGATACGTGCGCGAGTCGCCGACGTTCGCCAGCACCAACGCCTCGCTGAGCTCGGCCGGAACGACGGGGGTGACCTCGTTGTCGTTCTCGTCGATGTTCGGCTCGGCCCGTCCCGCGAAGGGATCGGAGATGACGGCGATCGCCGTCACCGTGGTCCCCATGCCCTTCTGGCCCGGATTGGCGATGGCTGCGCGGAAGATGTCGCCGTTGGCGACGCGGATCGCATCGACGACCTCGGGCGCGCTCGGCGGCTGGTCGCCGGCGAGCAGGTCGTCGATGCGGTCGACGGCGATCTGGCTGGCGACCTCACCGGCTTCGTGCCCGCCCATGCCGTCGGCGACGACGAACACTCGGTCGGTGACGAGCAGGTTGTCCTCGTTCTCCGGGCGGATCTGGCCGGTGTGGGTCGACGCGCCGACGCGCAGCTCTGCCATCAGTTCGTCTCGGTTCGGGGTCTCATTGGGCCTCGATCACGGTCGTGCCCGCCTGCACCCGATCGCCGGGATGGAGCAGCTTGGCGCCGACGAGCTTGGACCCGTTGTGGAACGTGCCGTTGGTGGAACCGAGATCTTCGACCATCGGCTGCCCGTCGTAGTCGTAGAAGCGGACGTGACGTTGCGAGATGTACGCATCGTCGTCGATCACGACGGTGCTCGAGGGGTCGCGTCCCAACACGATCTCGCCCGCCAGTTGTACCGTGACGCCTCGACGCGATCGTGGCTCGAGCATCACGAGTCGAGTCGCCCTGCCGCGTTGTTGCTTCGACTGGCGCTTGGCCGACTTCGAGGGCTTCGCCATCGGGACGGTCGCAGCCGCTGCGGCAACCGGTCGTGCCATCGGCGTGGTCTGGCCGGCGGCCTGGGGTACGCCTTGTCGGGGGGCTCCGATCATCGGGCGCCGCGTCGGCGTGCGCACTTCACTCCACACCGCCCACAACACGCGAGCGAAGAAGAGGTACAGCAGTCCGAGGAGGACGAACTTCAAAATGGTGAGGACTTGGTCGGTCATGGCAGCACGCGGGAGCTGAGGCTCCGGTCGGTCAGGACGCCTCGAACCGGACGTGGGTCGAGCCGAAACTGATGATGTCGCCGTCACGCAGACGCTGTTCGTCCACGATCCTGATGCCGTTGACCATCGTGCCGTTCGTCGAGCCGAGGTCGACGACCATGTAGGCGGATGACCCCGCCACGACTTCGGCGTGGTTGCGGCTGATGTTGCTGTCGTTGATCGAGATCGTGCACTCGGGGAGCCGTCCGACGGTGACCTTGGCGCTCCCGAGGTCGACGCGCTGTCCCGACGGCAGGACCAACGAACCCATGCCGAGGCTCGTGGCGGCCTGTTTGAGTTGGCTGACGATGTTGAAGCGGCCCGTGCGCAACTCGTTGTCGACCGCGAGCTTCACGACGACGGGCCCCATGAAGTGGTAACCCTCCTCTCGGGCGTACTCGCGGGCAGCCTCGGCGAGTTCGTCGATCAGCGCGTCCTCGATGTCGTTGAAGCTGGAGTGGTCGATGGCGCTCAGCACCACCGTGAAGTCGTTGGGGACGATGCGGCGACCCTTGACATCGACCGAGCGTTGGTCGTCCATCTCGCGCACGAGACGACGGCCGAGTTCGATGGGACGGATCGAGCCCTTGGAGCGACGAAAGAACACGCCATCGACCATACGCTCCAGACGGTGCTCCAGTGACTGCAATCCCATAGGTGGGTCGCCAGGCTACTGCCCTCGCCGGTGCCCGCCCCGTCGCCTCGCCCGGCCCACGTACACCACCCACCGATGAGCGAGATCCCCGTATGCGGTCGCGTCGCTCATCGTCGAGTGGCGTACTGGCGGTGCGATGCCCGCGCGTGCCAAGCGTCGAGGAGACCGCTAACGTTCGTGCTCCACTTGCGCGAGTGGCGGAATGGCAGACGCGCCAGCTTCAGGTGCTGGTGTCCGAAAGGGCGTGGGGGTTCAAGTCCCCCCTCGCGCACGAGAAATCCCTTGCAGTGCAGGGGTTTCGACACCCGGCGTCGGTCGACGAGCGACGATCAGCCGATCAGGTCCAACCCGAGCGGCGGATCTCGTCGCCGTCGGCATCCAACGTCCGGCCCGACCAACGCAGCTCACCGGGTGTCGCCGAGAGTCGAGCGACCAGGCTCTGCATCGGAGTTCCGTCGACGTCCGCGATCGTTCCGCGGGCGGCGTAGTGCGGGTCGGCGGCGATGTCGGCCATGTCGTACACGGGTCCGATCGCCGCTTCGGCGGCGGTGAACGCATCGATCACGTCCGGTTGCGTTCGAGCGAGGCACCACTCGGTCATGATCCGCTCGAGCTCGTCGCGGTGCTCGGTCCGGCCCGCGAACGTGGCGAAGCGCTCGTCGGCGCCGACGTCGAGGACGTCCATCACCCGGGCAGCCACGGAGTCGCTCGACGTCGACACCGCCACCCAGCGATCGTCGGCACACCGGTAGGTGCCACGTGGCACGGTGTAGGGGAGCCCGGCGCCGAGGCGCGGTTGCTGCTCGCCACGTACCGCGTACACCGAGGCGAGCGGACCCATCACCTGAAACATCGTCTCGAGCAGGTTGGCGTCGACGACCTGACCGACGCCGGAGTGCAAGGCGACCATCGTGGCGAACGCTGCGGCAAGGCCGGTCAGTTCGTCGGTGAGCGCGATCGGAGGCAGCAGGGGCTGTCCGTCGGGCTCTCCGCTGAGTGCGGCGAGACCTGACATCGCCTCGGCGATCGTTGCGAATCCCGGCCGCGATGCGTAGGGACCGTCCTGGCCGAACCCGCTGACCCGCGTGATCACCAGGTTCGGATTGCGTGCGAGCAGCACGTCGGGGCCGAGGCCGAGTCGCTCCATCGTGCCGGGCCGTGAGTTCTCGACCAGCACGTCCGCATCGTCGATCAGCGACAGGAGCACATCACGGTCGCCGTCATCCTTCACGTCGAGCACCACCGTGCGCTTGTTGCGGTTGACCAGCTTCCACCACAAGCCTTCGCCGTCGCGTGGATCACGCCACGCCATGTTGCGCAGGCTGTCGCCGCCCGGCCGTTCGACCTTGATCACATCGGCGCCGAAGTCGGCGAGGTAGCGAGCGCAGTTCGGCCCAGCGAGCACGGTCGACATGTCGAGCACCCGCAGCCCGGCGAGCGCGGTCACGGCGTCCATCCGGCGAGCAGTTCGCACGCTTCGGTCATGTCGTTGCCGGCACCGGCGTAGGAGAAGCGGACGTGTTCGTGGCCGCGGGCGAGGTCGAAGTCGACACCGGACGTGGCGGCGACACCGATCTCGTGGAGCCAGCGAGTGGTGAGCTCCAACGAGTCGATGCCGAGTGCGGTGGTGAGGTGTGGCACGTGGGCGTAGACGTAGAACGCACCATCGGCGGGAGCGATGTCGCTGATCCCGGCAGTGGCGAGGCCGTCGATGAGGATCGATCGATTCTGGTGGTACCTCGCCACGTGGCTGTCGAGCTCGTCGGAGGCATCGAGCGCAGCGAGTGCGGCCACCTGCGAGACGTGCGGCGCACAGATGTACAGGTTCTGTTGCAGCCGCTCGACGGTGTCGACCACCGAGTCGGGCACGACCACCCAACCGACGCGCCACCCGGTCATCGACCAGTACTTCGAGAAGCTGTTGACCACGAACGCATCGGGGTGATGGGCGAGCACGTGTGGGGCCGGCGGACCGTCGACGATGCCGTGGTAGATCTCGTCGGCGATCACGGCGATGCCGCGTGCGGCGCAGGCGGTCGTGATCTCGGCCAACGCTTCGGCACGGAGCACGGTGCCGGTCGGGTTCGACGGCGAGGCCAGCACCAGCCCGTCGAGCTCGCCGGCAGTGTCGAGATCGGCCGGGGTCGGCGCCCACCGGCTCGCGGGCCCGACCGGGATCGGGACCGGTTCCATCCCCAGCGCCAACAGTGCGTTTCGGTAGCACGGATAGCCAGGCTCCAGCACGCCGACGCGGGCGCCGGGTTCGAACAGGGTGAGAAACGCCAGCGTGAACCCGGCCGACGCGCCGGCGACCACGACGATCCGCTGCGGATCGACGCCGTCGTACCGTTCGGCGAGCCGACGGCGCAGCGAGTGCAGGCCGGCGGCGTTCGTGTACCCGAGCGGCTCGTCGAGGTGGGCGCGAACGGCGTCGCGAGCCAACTGCGGCAACGGTGTCGACGGCTGTCCGACCTCGAGATGCAGGATCCGGCGCCCCGATGCCTCGAGCGCGGCCGCCTCGCGGCTCATCGCCATCGCATGGAACGGCGGCACCGCGGCGGCACGGAGCGCGGCCTCGATCATCGGTCGAGTCTCGCACTCGGTCCCTGATTCTCAAGGGTTCTTGACTTTGCAGTCCCCTGACCGGCGCCACGGCCACCGCTGACAGCGGTCGCTCTACCGTGCTCGGTGTTCTCATCCGGCGCTGTAGGCGCCATCTGTTCAAGGCGGAACCCCGACATGCCGAAGACCGAAGGCCATGGATATGCAATCGACCACCTCTGACCCGAACGGCGCGCCCTCGCCGGAACGCCAGCGCATCCGTCGAGACGGCGGCTACACCCTCACCGAAATGCTGGTTGCGACCGTGCTGATGGGCACCGTGATCCTCGCCATCGTGGGTGGGATGTGGGCCGTCGTTCGAGCCTCCCGTCAGAACGACGAGCGCGCCAAGACACAAGCGGTGCTCGGCGCGGCGGCCGACTATCTGGTCGCCTATCTGCCGGTGCGCTGTCCACAGGACATCGACCCCAACCCGTATCTCGGTCAGGCGCAGCAGGCAGCTGCCGCCGTCGGCTGGGACGGTGTCGCCGTCTCGATCCCCGAGATCAAGTACTGGGACCCCGATGCGAACGGTGGCCAGGGCGATTGGCAGTTGGATTGCAACACCGCGTTCGGTTACACCCCGAACCGCACCATGCAGCTCGTGACCGTGCAGGTCACCTCTCCGACCGGCCAATACGTCAGCAAGGTCGACGTCGTGAAATCCGATATCCGAGCCGAGGAAGTCAAAGATGTCTCAGCACCCTGACCTGGTCGACCAGACCCCCATGCGTCGGCGCGATGCCGGCTTCACGCTGCCCGAGATGCTGATCTCGGTGGCGATCTCCGGCATTCTCATCGTTGCCATCGCCATCGCGTTCACGACGGTCCTGCGCACCGAAGCATCGGCGTCGAGTCGGCTCGCCGAGTCGAAGGACATCACGTTCGTGCAGACCTGGTTGCCGGTCGATCTGTCGTCGGCGATCGCCTCGCACGACGAGGCCGACGAGGCCGCGCTGGCAACGGCGTTGGCAACGTCGGTCCCCGGCGGACCACCGCCCATGTCGGTCAATCACGATTTCGGTCCCGATTCGACGAACGTGCTGACCCTCGTGCGACCTGACCTCGACGCTGGGGCCGGCGTGTACTACGTCGTCACCTACCGGTACGAGCAGGTGAACGGCGAGTGGCGCATCAGCCGCTACGAGATCCGCAACCCGGGCACGCCGAGCGAAACGGTCAAGACGGTGGGCGTGGCCTACGAGGTGCCGTCGCCTCCCGTCGGCTGGGTGTCCAAGACGACACCGACCTTCGCGGCCGAAGTGATCGCCCGAACTCAGTACATCCGCCCCGTGGGTGAGGACGTCAAGTTCAAGTTCGAGAGCGGCAAGACGTTCGTCTCCGGTGGTGGCGGTCTGTCCGCCCAGAACGAGCTCGACAGCAACGGGAGCGGCGGACTCAAGAATCCGAGTGCGCCACCGAGCCGCTGTGGCGGTCGCATCGCCCTGGTGATCGACACGTCTGGCTCGGTGCCCGCCGGCAATGGTGACGAAGCAACCAAAGATGCGGCCGCGGGCTTCATCCGTGGCTTCACGGGGACTCCCACCACCTTGTCACTCAACGGCTTCGACATGGAGGCCTACGGCATGGGTATCACGGCCGGCTCCAAGGTCAACAACGGTGTTCGATCCCCGTACCTCTCCCTGCTCGATCCGGGCCCCACGGTCGAAGGTCTCGTCACTCGGGTCACCGACCTCGACAACTTCGGGCCGCCGTCATGGCCGGGAGCCGGAGGCGGGCCGACGTCGGCGAAGCAGGCCCAACGCGACCCCAACGGTGACGGGATCCACTGGGACCAGATCTACACCTCGACGAAGAGCGGCACGAACTGGGAAGACGGTCTGTGGAACGTCTTCCGTGACTCGAGCGGCAACTATTACGGCACCGAGCAGCCCGAACTGCTCGTCTTCATCACCGACGGCGAACCGAACCTGGTCCGGACCGCCAGCGGGGGGTGGGCCGATGCCAGCGAGTCTGCCGCCACCGATGCGGCCGTGGCGGTGGCCAGGCGGGCCAAGAGCGACGGCACCCGGGTGATCGGCGTGATGGTGGGTAACAAGTCCACCGACACCGGCAAGGTGAACCAGCTCAAGCGTGTGGTCGGCGAACTCGAGTACAACCCGGCGTTGAACAATGCCGGCACCGCCAGCCTCTTCAAGGGCCAGTTCAGCGAACTCGGCACGATCCTGCGGTCGATCCTGATCGCCGAGTGCGGCGGCACGCTCACCGTGCAGAAGCGCATCGACACCGGATCGGGCCTGGTCAAGCCGGCCACGGGTACCTGGACGATGACGGCCTCCGATCTCGGCGACCGCCCGTTGGACGTCGAAGAGACCTCGTCGGTCACGTTCGACTACGGCTTCGGCGCCGGGGAGACCTCCAAGACCGTCCAGGTCACCGAAGCGGGTGGCGGTTTCGTCTACGACCGCACCGAATGCACGTCCAACGGAGTCCCTGTCGCAGTGGGACCCCCCGAAGTTGCCGGCACCGCCGGGTTCAGCATCGAGCTGCGACCCGACAAGGCGGTCTCGTGCCTGATGATCTCGAGGCCATGATGCACAACACACCTCACTCGCACACGAACCCGGTGTCGACCGTCGACTGCGACCGAGGCTCGGTGCTCACCATGGTGCTCGCGCTGATGGTGGTCGGCTCGCTGGCGGTGTTCGCGCTGTTGAACCTCGCCACCGTGCTGTTCATGAACCGCCCTCCGATCGAAGTCCGCGACCGGACCTTCTGGAGCGCGAAGTCGGCCGTGAGCATTGCGATGGTCGAGCAGGCAACCTTCGGTCCGAACGGCTGCTACGACGGCTACAAGACGTTCATGATCAACGGTTTTGCGGCGCAGGTGTCCTGCAACGCCGAGCCGCCGCTGACCTCCGGCCGCGGCCGGTACGCGGTCGTCACCACCGGCAACGACCCCACCACGTCGCAGATCAAGGGCTTGGGCGCGGCAGCGGCACCCAAGCAGATCGTCGGCAAGGCGTTCGTCAACGGCGGCCGGATCGACGCATCGTCGGCCGACCTGACCATCGACGGCGGTGTCACGCTCTCGACCTATGCCTCGCCGCAGACGCCTGCTGCGCGCTACCTCGACTACACGACACCGGTGCTCCCGGCGCCTCCGGTTGCGACTGACTGCGCGACGAACCCCGCCATCCTCACGCAGACGGCCGCGGGCCTCCCGAGCACGGTCGCCCCGGTCTGCGCAATCACGCCGACTGCCCCCGACGTCGGTACGTCCTGGATGTCCTACGTCGGCGACCGCGGTGACCCCACTGCGGCGCGTTCGTACCCGGCCCTCCCGCCGTTGCCGCCGTACACCCGGCCGAGTACACCCCAGGCGACGGTCGGCTCCTGCAACATCTTCTTTCCTGGCCAGTACACCGCTCCGCTCACGCTGGGCGGCGGCGACTACTACTTCGCCTCCGGGATCTACTACTTCACCGAGACCGTCACGTTCCAGCCCGGCGCCCGAGTGGTGGTCGGACAGGGCAGATTCGACGGGTGCGCCGTCGATGCCGAAGCGGTCTATGCGACGAACGCGCCAAAGGCTCACAGCGTCACGGGCCGAGGCGCCACCTTCGTGTTCGGCGGTGCGGGGAACCTGGTCTCGACCGATGCCTCGGTGCGGGTCAACCGTCGGATCTCGGACCTGTCGACTCGCGGTTCTGAGTTCACCGCATTCCGATCGGTGAATTTCGGGCCGACGGCGACGCCGCCGGCAACGCCGACAGCCGTCGAGATCCCCGACGACCTCGTGATGGTCGCCGACACCCACGACGCTGCCAACCCGAAGTGCACGGCCTCGACCGCCGGTCAGCCATGTCTGCAGGCAGCGCGAAACTACACGTCGCAAGCATCGTCCGGTTCCGGCGTCACCGCATACACGGCGTCGTCCTGGGGCGTGAACGACACGATCATCTCGATCAACCAGACCGGCGGCAACTGGGGCTCGAACCGCTTCGACGTCGACGGGTACACGTTCGTGCCCAACGCACAGGTGTTGCTCAATGGCGGCAACAACGACAACTACCGCACCCGGGTCGATGGCGGCATCGTCGCCAGCGCACTCGACCTGCGGTACAACCAGGCGCCCACGATCGCATCCAACTGGTTCGTCGGGGTGCAGGAGACCAACCTCGAACAGAAGTTCCACTTCTACGCCAACGTCGATGCCGGAAACGGTCAGCGCACCGTCTCGCGAGCGACGATGCAGGTCGACGAGGACGGCAACTATGCCATCAACGGCTGGACCGTCGATCCCAACGCCCAGGGCACCCCGCCGCCACCTCCCGCGGTGACGACGACGACGGCACCACCGCCCCCGCCGCCGGCGACCACCGTGCCGCCGGCAACCACCGTTCCGCCCACCACGACGGCACCGCCGCCCACGACGGCACCGCCGCCGACGACGGCACCGCCGTCCACGACCGTGCCGGGCGACGGAACCACCAACTGCAACGCTGTGACCGCCAATCCGCAGGGTTGGAACCAGGACTTCGGTCCGGGCACCTGGTCGGCAGAATTCTGGAACTGGGGCGGTGCTCGACAGAACTTCGACTCGAACGATCCGTTCAAGGGCTTGCCCACGCAGACGACAACACTCGCCACGCTCGCTACCTGCGGCGACACGGTGCCCTTCACCGGCGTGCAGAACAACAACTTCTCGGCCCGGTTCAGCAAGTCCTGGAACCTGGCCGCTCCGAGAGATGTCACGTTCCTTATCGGCGGTGACGACGGCTACCGCCTCAAGGTCAACGGCAGCGAAGTGGTCACCAACTGGGGCAATCACGCCATGCAGTGGAGGACCCACACGATGACGTTGCCTGCCGGTCCCAACACCATTGTGGTCGAGTACTACGAAGACACGGGCCAGAACTCGTGGCAGCTGTGGCGCAACTGATCCGACTCAGCCGGGGAGCAGCAGCTCCCCGGCGTTGAGTTGGTGGGCGTAGCGTCCGTTCGCGGCGAGGAGCTCCTCGTGTGTCCCGATTTCGGCAATGCGGCCGTCCTCGACGAATGCGATGCGATCCGCGCTGCGGATCGTCGACAGGCGATGCGCGATCACCAGCGCCGTGCGGTGCTCCATCGCATGGTCGAGCGCTGCTTGGATCAGCGCCTCGTTCTCGTTGTCGAGGTGGCTCGTCGCTTCGTCGAGCACCATGATCGCCGGGTTCTTCAACAACAGGCGTGCGATCGCCAGGCGCTGCTTCTCACCACCACTCAGGCGGTACCCGCGCTCGCCGACGATCGTGTCGTAGCCGTCCGGGAGCGCGGCGATCGTGTCGTGGATGCGCGCCGCCTTGGCCGCGGTGATCAGTTCGTCGTCGGTGGCGGTCGCGTCGGCGTAGCGAAGGTTGTCGCCGATCGTCTCGTGGAACAGGTGGGGGTCCTGTGACACCACACCGATCGTGGCGCGCAGCGAAGCGAGCGTGAGGTCTCGCACGTCGTGGCCGTCGATGCGAACCGCTCCGGACGTGACGTCGTAGAGGCGGGGCAGCAGCGAGACCGTGGTCGACTTCCCGGCGCCGGATGCGCCGACGAGCGCGACGGTCTCGCCCGGCGCGATGGTCAGTGACAGCCCGCGGAGCACGTCGACGTCGGGATCAGTGTCACCGCCGAGGCCGGCATTCTGTTCCATCGACGCAATCGCCGAGTCGGCGGCCGGCGGGTAACGGAACACCACGTCGTCGAACTCGACGGCACCGCGGGCGTCGACGAGATCGACGGCGCCTGGACGCTCCTGGATCGCCTCGGGCGCGTCGAGCACCTCGAACACCCGCTCGAAGCTGACCATCGACGTCATCAGGTCGACGCGAGCGTTCGTGAGGCCGGTGAGCGGTTGGTACACCCTGGTGACCAGCGCGGCGAGTGCCACGAGGGTGCCAACCTCGATCGAGCCGTCGACCACCATGAACGCGCCGATGCCGTAGATCGCTGCGGTGCCGATGGCCCCGACGAGGCCGAGGGCGACGAAGAACACCCGCCCGAGCAGCGCTGATTGGATACCGGTGTCGCGAACGCCCCGGGCGCGGCGCTCGAACGCCTCCTGCTCGCGGGCGCCGGATCCGAACAGCTTCACCAGGCTCGCGCCGGCCACATTGAACCGTTCGGTCATCTGGGTGTTCATCGCGGCGTTGTAGCCCATCTGTTCGCGTGAGATTCCCTGCAGGCGCATGCCGACCCGGCGTGCCGGAACGATGAACAGGGGGAGTACCACCAGCGTCAACAGCGTCAGCCGCCACTCGAGTGCGAGCATGGCGACCAGCGTCGTGACGAGCACGATCACGTTGCTCACGACGCTGCCGAGTGTGCTGGTGACCGCCGTCTGCGCGCCGATGACGTCGTGGTTCAGTCGCGAGGTGATCGAGCCGGTCGGCGTGCGCGTGAAGAAGGCGATCGGCATCCGTTGGATCTTGGCGAACAGTGCGCCGCGTAGGTCGTAGATCAGGCCTTCACCGACGCGGGCGCTGGCCCACCGCTGGACGATGGCGAGCACGGCGTCGCCCAGTGCCGCAGCGACGGCGATCGATGCCAGGATCACGATCTGGCGCTTGTCGTCGTCGGGAATGGCATTGTCGATGATCGCCCTGATCACGAACACCGGCACGAGCGCGAGCAGTGCAGCCGCAAGGATCGCCAACAGGAACACGATGATCGTCCCGCGGTACGGACGAGCGAACCCCCAGACCCGACGCAGCGTGCCCTCCTGCAACTCGACGCCCTTCAGCGCGTCCTTGTCGCCGGGCATCATCGAGTGAGGAGGCATCCGCATGACTGCCCACGCTACGAGCCGAACGTCTGGATGTCGTCTGGTTGCGTGCCTGCCGGCGGCCCCGGATCGCCCATACGCTGCAGCCGATGCGCCGCACGACCTTCACCGTGATCGTCATGGCCGCGCTCGCCGCTTGTTCGAACAGTTCGCCCGAACCACCGGTTGCGTCGCGCGACGTCACGGGCATCACCGACCCCATCGTCGAGACCCGGCCCGACGTGACGTCCGCACCCGAACCGCTCGACTACGTGATCGAGTGGACGCAACTCAGCGACCGCGTCGACGAAGGCACGATCACCGTGCCACTCGATTACGCCGACCCGCAGGGCGACACGATCGATCTGTACCTGGCCCGCCACCGAGCGACCGCGGATCCGTCGGCAGGTCCGCTGCTCGCCAATCGCGGTGGCCCGGGCGCTGACGGGGCGACACTCGGGCTTGCGGCGACGAGTTGGTTCGGCGACGACATCACGGACAACTTCGACGTGATCGGCTGGGATCCCCGCGGCGTCGGCCAGAGCGAAGGCGCAGTCGACTGCATCGACGATGTCGACTACGACGCCTACTTCTCGGCCCCGGACATCACACCGGACGACGATGCCGAGCGAGCCGAGCTGGTCCAACTCGCCGAGGAGTACGCGCAAGCCTGCATCGACCGGGTCGACATTTTGGAGTTCGTCGGTACGAACAACTCGGCCCGCGACATCGACGCCATCCGCCAGGCGCTCGGCGTCGATCAGGTGTCGTACTTCGGGTTCAGCTACGGCAGCGAACTCGGCGGCGTGTGGGCCACGCTGTTCCCGACGACGGTGCGTGCCGCCGTGTTCGACGGGTCGACAGACCCCAACTCGGGACCACTGCAGTCGACCATGCAACAAGGCGTGGGATTCGAGGCATCGCTGACCGCATTCCTTGCGCAGTGCAGCAGCGATTCGCAGTGCCCATTCCACAACGACGGCGACGCCGAGGGCGCGTTCGATCGGCTCATGGGCAGTCTCGACGAGTCGCCGCTTCCGAGCGTCGGCGACCGGGTCGCCGTCAACCGCAGCGTCGCGGTGCTCGCTGTCGCGCAGGCGATGTACTCGGAACGCTTCTGGCCGGCGCTCGAGCGTGCTCTCGAAGACGCTGCCGCCGGTGACGGCGCCGCATTGCTCCAGCTGCACGACGCCTACTACCGACGCAAACCCGATGGCACGTACGACAACCTGATCGAGGCGCTCCAGGCCATCCTCTGCGCAGACGACGAGGAGCGGCCAACCGTCGAAGAGGCAGATGCGAACGCGGCTGAGGTTCTCGCCGTCGCACCCCGGATCTTTCCGTACACGACCGGGTCGTACTCGTGCACCTTCTTCCCGCCCGCCCTCGACCCGCGGGTCGACATCACCGGTGCCGGTGCGGGGCCCATCGTGGTGATCGGCACCACCGGCGACCCGGCGACACCGCTCGACAGCTCACGAGCGATGGCCGACACGCTCGAGGACGGTCGCCTGGTCGTCGTCGAGGCCAACGAACACACTGGGTATCGCGGCGACGACTGTGTCCGCGACATCGTCCACGAGTACCTCCTCACGTTGGTCGCACCCGACGACGGCACCATCTGCTCGTAGCCGGGCTGTGCGTTCGCCGCTAGCCTCGGTCGACGGAAGGCTGCCAGAGCGGACGAATGGGACAGTCTCGAAAACTGTTGAGGTCCTTCGGGCCTCCGTGGGTTCGAATCCCACGCCTTCCGCCAGTACGTCCACGAGATCCAGCGATGAGCGAGATGCCGGTAGTCGGTCGGTTCGCTCATCGCTGGGCCGGACGGAGATCATCACGACCGGATTGATCCCAGCGAGCAACCGGCGGCCAAGCCGTCTGGCACGCTTTCGACGCCGAGGACCAGCCTGGCCATTGCATCATCCCTCGCGGTCTTGCGCTTGAACAGTGAGCGAGGTGTCATCACCGGGAACCGCAGCAAGGCAGCCTGTCCATGGTGATCAGCGGGCTCAGGCTGACACCGAATGTGAGCAGTGAAGCGGCCCGTTTGCGTCCTCGCAGACTTCATCAGAAATCTCTCAAGACGCGCTCGGGAATGCCGATAGTTGCTTTGTATGGAAAAGGTCAAGGTTGTCGCTGATGGATCCCGGTCGTTGATGACCGGTGGGTTGCCGCCGCTGCCTGCGACCCCTTCGACCTTCTCGACCACGCGGACGGTCCCGCCGCGACCTGTTGCTCCGAGTCCATCGGCGTCGGTGCCACCCGTTCCGGTCGGGCCGACAACGTCGCCCACGGATCTGACGTCAGTCCTCGACGAGCTCGTCGGAACCGTCGAAGGTGTCCGCTCCGCCATCTTGGCGTCGGTCGACGGATTTGGGCTGGCCAGAAGCAACTCGATGTCCGACGAGGCATCGCATCCAGCGATGTTGGCCGCGGCGATCGGTCTTGCTCGCCAGCTCGTGGTCATGGGTGGCGGCAGTCAGCTCCGCCAGCTCGTCGTCGACCACGACGGCGGCTTGATGCTCGTGTGGCCGATGGGTGACCAGCGAGTACTCGCCGTGCTGGCAACGAACTCCGTTGAACAACGCCGCGTTCGTTCGTTCGTCCAGACTCGCGTCACCTGGTTCGCGGGATCCACGTCGTGACTGCCCAGACGTTCAAGATCCTGGTCACCGGACCCTTCGCGGCCGGGAAGACCTCGATGATCCAGTCGGTCTCGCAGACCCAGGTCATCTCGACCGATGTCGTCACCAGTGGCGAGGAGTCCGACGTCAAGTCGCACACCACGGTCGCGATGGACTTCGGCACCTACTGCCTCGACGGTGACGACACCCGGCTCCTGCTGTTCGGTACGCCAGGGCAGGCCAGGTTCCGATTCATGACCAGCATCTTGAAGGGCGACGTCGACGTTGTCGCCTTCGTGATCGACGCCGAGGCGACCGAGACCCATGCCGTTGCAGGCGTGGAACTCCGGGCGCTGCTCCGCGATCTGCGGGTGCCGGCGGTGATCGCAGTGAATCGCTGCGACGACATCACCGTGGCGCGCCGACTGGCGCGCGCTCTCGGCGCGCTCGACGGCGAGGCCGTCGTGCCGTGCCAACTGATCGACCCCGACTCCGGCCGGGAGGTCGTGGTCGAAATCCTCCTGACGCTCCTCGCGTCCATGGAGTCAACGAAGGCGGAGGTTGCCTGACATGATGCACAACACGGGAATCACGACGGATGCGGCCGAGACGGCGGCACTCGCCATCGACGGATCGCAGCCGGTGTGGATGACACTGAACGAGGCCCGCGAGCGGGCGTTCACCGGGGAGATCGTCTTCGAGACGGACCCCGAAGTGCTCGCCTACCTCGATCACGGCATCGTGTACTACGCAGAACGGGTCACCGACGCGTCGCTGAGTCGCCGTTTGCTGGATGCCGGCGTTCTGGACGATGAGCAACTCGATCGCGGCACGGTCCGTGTCGGTGACATCGAGCATCTCGGTCGGCTCTTCGACCGTGATCCCTCGGTCGATCGCGACGCCGTGGTCGTGGTCGCCGAGACCGCGACCGAGGAACTGATCACCGATCTCGCCAACCGAACCGTCACGACGGTGCGGGTGACGGCCTACCGCCACCACCCGTCCGGCGTGCACCGCTGGTTCGTCGCCCCGCTGGACCCGGCGGCTCCTCAGCACCCGGTGAGCGCCGTTGCGCAACTGGACTCGACCGTCGTCGACCAACTTCCCGGCCTGCCGTTCGTCGGAACCGACGAGCTCACCATCGAATGGGACGATCAGATCGATGTCGTTGACGCAATCGCGTTCGACGACGAGTTCGACGTGTCGCTGTTCGACGTCGCGGAGGAATCGATCGACGACCTCGACGTCAGCGATGACATCGACGCCGAAGTCGTCGAGTTGTCGCTCGAGCTCGCCGAGTTCACCGATGACATCGATGACGGCGATGACGGTGACACGCTCGTTGACGCACCGGCACTCGAGATGCTCGTCGATGTCGACACCCTGGCCCGACCCGACGAGGGACTGACCGATGAAGCGATCACCGATGAAGCGATCGCCGACGAGGCGATCACCGACGAGGCGATGACCGGCGAGGCGGACGATTTCGAGTTCGCGGTGGTGTGGCCGGACGGTTCCGAGGAGCCTGCCGCTCACGCCGATGCCCACGTCGACGATCTCGACGTGTCCATCGACGAGCCAGTCGTCACGCAGACCGACGACGGCAATCTCGAGTTCACGATGCCGGCACTGGAGCTGAGCGACGAGCCCGAGTTGGCCGACGCCGACGTTCCCGACGATGTCTCCGACGCGGTGCGTCGAGCGATCGCCGCGATCGAATCGGCCAGCGTGGCACCACCCGCGGCGCTCGCGCCGGACGTCACGACGCAGGTCCCCGAGATCGCCGACGTCGAGATCGACGACGCAGTCGACATTCTCTCGCCGATGGTCGAGGCGCCGATGGCCGAGCCACTTGCGGCGCCCGTGGTCGAGTTCGGTGGCTTCGCTCCGCCGACCATGGCGATGCGGGCCGAAGTGCTGTACGGATTGACCGACGACGACGCTGTCGGCGGTGACACAGTCTCGACGTTCGACGGCGCAGTGCCGACCGGTGGCGTTGCCTCCGTCGTATTCGTCGACGAGCCCGTCGAGGAGCATTCTGGTGGCGGCAACGAACGCAGTTCGGCCCTCCGCCGCTTGATCGGCAGCCTGCGCCGCAAGGACCACTGAGCTTGGCGGTGACCGTCAGCGACCGGTGTTCGAACGTCGCTCGCGGAAGAACGATCGAAGCAGTTCGGCCGCCTCGTCGGCGCACACCCCACCGGTCACCTCGACTCGGTGGTTGAGCACGTCGTTGTCGAGCAGCCCGAAGTGGCTCGTGACGGCGCCGGCCTTCGGGTCGGGCGCGCCGTAGACGAGCCGACCCAGCCGTGCGTTCACTGCCGCGCCGGCGCACATGGCGCACGGTTCGAGGGTGACGTAGAGCGTGCATCGGTCGAGGCGCCACTGCCCGAGCATCGTGGCCGCGTCACGCAGGGCAAGGATCTCGGCGTGTGCAGTGGGGTCGTGGGCGAGTTCGCGCTCGTTGTGCCGGGCGGCGATCACCGATCCATCGTGCACGACGACGGCGCCGACGGGCACGTCGTGGTGACCGAGTGCGGCTCGGGCCTCGGCGAGCGCCAGCTCCATCGGGCCATGGAGGTCGTGGGCGCCAGTGTCCACCGACATGGCGGAGGGAGAGGGATTCGAACCCTCGGAAGGTTGCCCTTCACACGCTTTCCAAGCGTGCCGATTCGGCCGCTCTCGCACCCCTCCAGGTGTTGTCCGATGTCACGTCCCTACCGGTCGTGCACCGAGTTGCGGATTGTACCGTGCGTGCTGAGGGACCGCTCCAGGCGTCGCCGCCCGACCAGCCCCGGGTGAGTGCGTCACCGGGCATCGTGGCGGGCGCTCAGCGACGTTCCACGACCATGCCGAACACCGTGTTCCAGGTAGAGTGGGGGTCGTGTCGGTGGTTCGCTACCGGAACGTGGCGGTTCGC
>Ga0307380_10003961_pt1 | contig 20204 bp, 18 predicted proteins | sample UN3MG_FD_202239 | JGI IMG/M metagenome (GOLD analysis project Ga0307380, IMG submission 202239) | Soil microbial communities from Risofladan, Vaasa, Finland - UN-3 | ecosystem: Environmental > Terrestrial > Soil > Coastal area > Acid sulfate soil | place: Finland: Risofladan, Vaasa | collected... | reverse complement strand
TTCATCAATTGATAGTTTCATTAATTTATCTTACCACCTTTCTCTGGTCTTTTTATAAGTAATCAAGTATCCAGAATCCAGGAGTCAGGAGTCAGAAGAATTTTTAATACACTTTCTGGCTTCTGGATTCTGACTACTGACTTCTATTTTTTCTATTCATTTCTTTCGCTTAGTTCAATAAGAATGCCATTAGTACCCTTGGGATGTAAGAAGGCTATCTTGGCTCCACCTGCTCCATACCTCGGCTTTTCGTCAATTAACCTAACTCCTCCCTTTTTTAATTTTTCTAATACTTCCTCAATATTATCAACTCTAAAGGCAATATGTTGAATCCCTTCACCTTTCTTTTCAATAAATCTAGCAATTGGACCCTCAGGCGAAGTGGATTCTAAGAGTTCTAATTCACTATCTCCTAAAGGTAAAAAAGCAACTTTAACTTTCTGTTCTTCTACAATTTCTTCGCCAGTAACTTTCAACCCCAGTATATTGCTTAAAAGCTCACTGGTGTTTTCAATACTTCTTACTGCGATTCCAATATGATCTATCTTTTCAACCATTTTTTTACACCTCCCTGTGCATAAGAATGCACTAATATACTTGACAATTTCTCTACAGCAGTATAAGGATCTTCTTGCCGTTTTACTATTTTAGTTACTATCTTATTTAAAAATCCGTTATCAATAAAAGTTGAAAGTATTTCTTTCCATTGTTCCTGGATAAGGTCAAATATCTCTTTCTTGGCACTCTCCCGGCGTCTTTGTTCTAACTCTCCACTCTCCTTTAGATGTTTGATATGTCGATCAATTTCTTCCAAAAGTTTTTGAATACCAACATTGTCTGTAGCTATAGTTTTTAAAACCGGGGGGCGCCATCTGCTATTTTGGTTTAAATCTAACATCATTTTTATCTCGGTAGCTAAACGTTCACATCCTTCTTTGTCAGCTTTGTTAACTACAAAAATATCTCCGATTTCCATTATTCCAGCTTTAATAATCTGGACATCGTCTCCCATTCCTGGCATGCTTATCAGTGCAACTGTATCTGCTACTTTAACTATATCTACTTCTGATTGACCTACACCCACTGTTTCAATAAATATTATATCTTTACCTAAAGCATCTAATATCTTAACCGTTGCCTGGGTAGCCTGAGAAAGTCCCCCCAGATGTCCTCGAGTACTCATACTTCTTATAAAAACACCTTTGTCTAAGCTTAAATCCTGCATGCGAATTCTATCACCCAAGAACGCCCCTCCTGTAAATGGACTAGTGGGATCTATGGCAATAATGCCTACTTTCTTGCCCTTTTTTCTTATTATTTTGGTAAGTTTATCGGTAATAGTACTCTTACCTGAACCGGGAGGACCGGTTATCCCTATTACCAAGGCATTCCCAGTATAATTATAGAGCTTTTTCAAAATCACCTGAGCTTGGCTAAAGTTATTTTCTACTAAAGTTATTAACTTGGCGGCTGCTCTACGATCACCATTAATTATTTTTTCTATAATTTCCATCGAATACACCTTTTTTCCTATTGCGTATCGCAACTATTTACCTATAGCTTAAGTGTGCAGTATAGGGGCGGATTTATCCGCCCCAAGTCGTTTTGGTAATTTTTTTTAGCGCGGGTTCGATGAATCGAACCCCTACCCTATACGCTAAACGCTGTACGCTCTACGCTATTAATTATTTTACTTTTTCTTTAATAAAATTAATTATGTCACGAGTATCAGTCCCAGGGGTGAATATTTCTGCTATACCTATCTTTTTTAATTCGGGAATATCTTCTTCGGGGATTACTCCTCCCCCTATAACAATAATATCTTTAACATCATTCTCTTTTAAAAGTTTCATTATCTTGGGAAAGAGATGAGTATGGGCTCCTGATAAAATACTCAATCCAATAACATCTACATCTTCCTGGATAGCAGTTTCTGCAATTTGTTCGGGAGTCTGCCGTAACCCCGTATAAATTACTTCCATTCCAGCATCCCTTAAAGCTCTTGCTACAACCTTTGCCCCTCGGTCATGACCATCAAGGCCAGGTTTAGCTATTAATACTCTAATTTTTTTATCTTCCATTATTTATTCCTCCACTTTTTAAAGCTTTACAGACTCTTTATATTCACCAAAAATATTTCTTAACACATCACAAATTTCGCCCAATGTGGCATAAGATTTTACGCAATCTAAGATAAAAGGAATTAAATTGGCATCGGTTTTAGCGGCTTTCTCTAATGATTTTAAATTTTCTTTTACTTTATGGTTGTTTCTTTCCTCTTTTAACTTTTTAAGTTCTTCAACTTGCCGACGACCAACCTCCGGATTAACTTTTAAAAGACCTTTGGGCGAACCTTCTTTTATCTTAAACTTATTAACACCTACTACTATCCTTTTGCCCTCTTCGATATCTTTCTGGTATCGATAAGCACTATTCTGAATCTCCTGCTGAATAAATCCTTTTTCAATAGCTTGAGGAGAACCGCCCAACTTATCAATTTTTTCAATATACTTCAATGCTTGTTCCTCAATTTTATTAGTTAAGGTTTCTACATAGTAGGAACCAGCTAAAGGATCAACTGTTTCTGTTACGCCGCTCTCGTAAGCTAATACTTGTTGGGTTCTAAGGGCAATCCTTACTGAATCCTCCGCAGGTAGAGCCAAGGCTTCATCTCTTGAATTTGTATGGAGAGATTGGGTTCCACCCAATACTGCTGCTAAGGCTTGTATGGTAACTCGAATAATATTATTATCCGGTTGTTGAGCGGTTAAAGTACAACCGGCTGTCTGAGTATGAAATCTAAGCATTAAAGATTTTTCATTCTTGGCTCCAAATCTTTCTTTCATAATTTTAGCCCACAACCTTCGAGCTGCTCTAAATTTTGCCACTTCTTCTAATAAATCATTATGAGCATTAAAAAAGAAAGATAATCTTGGTGCAAAATCATCAACTTTCAATCCAATTTTTATTGCGGCATCTACGTAAGCTATGCCATCGGCTAAAGTAAAGGCTACCTCTTGAATTGCTGTGGCACCAGCCTCTCGTATATGATAGCCGCTTATACTAATAGTATTCCATAGAGGCATCTCTTTAAAACAATATTCAAAGATATTGGTAATTAATCTCATTGAGGGAGCCGGAGGAAAAATATAAGTTCCCCGAGCAATGTATTCTTTTAATACATCATTTTGAATAGTCCCTTTTAATTTATCAGGAGAGATTCCTTGTTTTTCTGCTACTGCAATGTACATAGCTAAAAGTACAGTTGCCGGAGCATTTATAGTCATTGAAGTGCTTACTTTATCAAGGGGAATTCCATTAAACAACATCTCCATATCCTTTAAGGAATCTATAGCTACCCCCACTTTTCCTACTTCGCCTAATGACATAGTATGATCTGAATCATAGCCAATTTGTGTTGGTAGGTCAAAAGCAACACTTAATCCGGTTTGTCCTTGATCTAATAGGTATTTATAACGCTTATTAGATTCTTCTGCTGTGCCAAAACCGGCATATTGACGCATAGTCCAAAATCGACCTCGATACACAGTAGGTTGCACTCCGCGGGTATAAGGGTATTGTCCAGGGAAATTCAACTCTTTATTATAGTCAGATTCTTCTAAATTTACAGGAGTATATAGACGCTCAACCTCTTTTCCTGAACCAGTAACAAATTTATCTTTTCTTTCGGGAAAACGTTCAAGAGTTTTCTGTACAACATTATTTTCCCATTCTTTCTTTAATTGTTTAATTTTTTTCATTTCTTCTTTATCAAACATCTTACACCTCTCTAATTCCGTATATCGTATATCGTATTTCGTATTTCGTTCATATTTATTTAGACAAACTTCTATGTCTTTCTATTGTTAAGGGTTTGATAAATCAAACCTCTACCCATCACTCATTACATATCGCTATTTTCTTCTGAATACTGGATTCTGGCTCCCGACTACTATTCTTTTCACGATATACGATATACGAAATACGAAATACAAGATTTAATATTTTAAATTATAAACAAAAATATTTATTAAAATGACGTTTATTCCGGTTATATATTCTAATTCCCTTTTGAGACTTTTTTGAATTTTTAATCCAACTTGGGGAATATTTTCCCCATATCTAAGCACTAAACTAATATTTATTAGAATACCTTCTTCTTTAATACTAATTTGGGATTTACCCAGTTTTATAACTTCTTTAAAGTCTTTAAGTATATAAATAATTATATCTAAAATTGCATTTTCGGAAACATATAATTTTCCAAAATAACTAAAAGGAGGTCTTACAATTGCTCTCTCACCAATTTTCCTTCTACTATATCTTCTCTTATAAAATATCTCCAATGATTCTAAAATGTTTACCGGGAATTTTCTTTGTACTTCAATCCCAGGTAGGGGTATAACATGTTTCCCTTCTTTTAATCTAACAAATTTTGCTTCATCAATTTCTTTGTCAGTGGAAACATCTTCAATCTTTAATATTTTTTTAGGAGGTGGCAATTCTAAAGTTTTAATAATTTTATCAATCATCCTAACTGATGTTCCAATAACAAGTATTTTTGCTGGTTTAGCTTTTTTTATTACCTCTATTGCTTCATGAGCATGAGAAGGATCTTCAAAAATAGCTGTCCTAATAGCTTGAATTCTGTTCTTATCTTTTTTTGCAGAATGTCCGGCTAATATTTTATCTTTCCTTATTAAAAGACCATCATCAATTATATAATTTATATTGTATTTATGAGCAATTAATAAAGCCTTGTGACTCTTACCGGTTCCACTCTCTCCAATTAAAGCAAATATCTCCACTTTTAATTACCTTCACCCAACATTTTTCGTATCTCGTATTGCGTAATGCGTAATGCGTTTGTTTCCCCTTCACCCTAACCCTCTCCCCCGAAGGAGAAAAGAAACAAAGAGGATGTATATTTATTTTTAAATCTTTTTTGTGGGGGCGGATTTATCCGCCCCGAGTTATTTGGTAATTTTTCAGGCGAGTTCGATAAATCGAACCCCTACCTTGACAGGCGAGCCTGTCCTCGTGAAAACGGAGAACGTCTGTTCTATGCTAATAATCTTCTGATTCCTTAATTCTGGCTCCCTCTTGCCTAAACTATACGCTCTACGCTAAACGCTAAACGCTATCTTACTATATACTATTTCTTAGATTTTACCCAACCTCTACCTTCTACTGCTTTGGCTACACGCTGAATCGCGATCAAATAAGCAGCATCACGGGTATAGCATTTTTTCTCGAAAGCTAAATCCGCTACCGCGTTGAAGGCATTAGTCATAATACGATTGAGTTTTTCTAAAACCTCGTCTTTTGGCCAGTAGTAATTCATATTATTTTGAACTTCTTCAAAATAAGAAACAGTTACTCCACCAGCATTACAAATGAAGTCAGGAATCATATAGACACCTTTCGCTTTTAATACTTCATCTGCTTCTAAAGTAGTCGGAGTATTGGCTGCTTCTGCATAAATCTTAACTGTATCAAAATGAATATCATTTACATTATCTTGAGTAACTGATTGCCCCAAAGCAGCGGGTATAAGAATATTAACCTTTTTCTTTAACCAGGCGTCTCCGTCTTCTTGTTCCCAGCCAAAGGATTTGGCTTTTTCCGGATCGATAGTTCCAAATTTATCCAAAGTACGTGGAGTAAGTAAGTCTTTAGGGTCAATTCCTTTTTCGCAACTGTAAGTGTAGGCTTTTTTGTTTTTAGAATCCCAGCAAGATATGGCTAATACTTTGCCACCATATTGAGCGAATTTTTCGCAAGTATATTGAGCAACATTACCAGCGCCTTGAATAGAAGCGGTAGCATCTTTAAAATCAATACCTAACCTCTTTAACGCTTCTCGAATACAGTAAACCACACCATAACCAGTAGCCTCTGTTCTGCCCAGTGAACCCCCTACTCCCACTGCCTTACCAGTAACAAATCCGGGTTTTCTACATCGGGCAATCGTATCATATTCATCCATTATCCAGAGCATATCCTGAGGATTAGTGCCTACATCCGGAGCGGGAACATCTATTTCCGGACCTACAAAATCATATACCTTCCTAACCCAGCCTCGGCATAACCTTTCAGTTTCTCTATCTGATAATTTTCTTGGATCTACGATAATTCCACCCTTGCCTCCACCTAAAGGAATATCCACCACAGCACATTTCCAGGCCATCATCATAGCTAATTGTTTTACCATATCAATGGTCTCATCTTCTGCAAAACGAAGACCACCTTTTGCTGGCCCACGAGCGGTAGAATGTTGAACTCTAAAACCGGTAAATGTCTTGGTGGTACCATTATCCATATCTATCGGAATAGTAAATTGTATAGCCCTTTCCGGCTCTCTCATAAATTCCCGCAAAGCAGGATCAAGATTAAGTGATTCTGCATTATGATCAAATTGAGCTTGGACTAATTCAAAAGGGTTCATTTCTTTAGACATTTTTAAAAGTCCTCCTAAATAATTTTTTAATATTTTAATTTAACTTAGATATGATTTAAAAAAACTTAAAATTCTTAATTATCTTTCCAGTCTGCTGCTTACCTCCCTCTTTTAGAATAATTCATATTATTTATTTTATATATATATCAATCATCTAAACTATCATTAACGTTTCTAACAAGTTTAATGAATCGAAGCTAAAAACCACAATTCAAAATTTAAAACCTTTTTCTCAAACTTTTACCCGAAGACAAGAATTTATTAATTGCTCGGGCTGCTACTTTACCATCTCCTACTGCCGAGATTACCGTAGCCGAACCTCGAACAATATCTCCTCCGGCAAATATCCCTTCTTTAGTAGTAGTTTTGGTATTATCATTTATAACAAAATAACCCCACTGGTTAATCTCAACTCCGGTAGCGCTGCGAGCTACAATAGGATTAGCAGAAGTGCCAATGGCATCGATGACCATATCTACTTCGATTACAAAATTAGAACCGAGAATGGGGATAGGTCTTCTTCGACCTGAGTCATCCGGTTCACCTAATTTCATCTTAATGCATTCCATTCCGATAACATTACCTTTATCATCACCCAATACTTTAACGGGGAGGGTGAGAAAATTAAAGATAATCCCCTCTTCTTCAGCATGATGGACTTCTTCTGCTCGAGCAGGGACTTCCTTTCTTGATCTTCTATAAACAATATAAGATTTTTTTGCTCCTAATCTTAGGGCAGTACGTGCTGAATCCATTGCCACGTTTCCTGCTCCGATAGTAGCTGCCCTTTTGCCTACCTTAATAGGAGTATCATATTCTGGGAAAGTATAAGCTTTCATTAAATTAGAACGGGTAAGGAATTCATTTGCTGAATAAACATCATTAAAGTTCTCTCCGGGGATGTTCATAAACCGAGGGGCACCTGCTCCATTGGCTAAGAAAATGGCATCAAATTCCTGAGTCAGTTTATCCACACTCTTAGTAGTGCCTACTACAAAATTGGTTATTACTTTTACTCCTAATTTTTCAATCTCTTTTACTTCGTATCCTACTATCGATTTAGGGAGTCGAAATTCAGGAATACCATAGACTAAGACTCCTCCGGGTTGGTGTAAGGCTTCAAAGATAGTAACTTCATAACCTAATTTAGCTAAATCAGCGGCACAGGTAAGTCCGGCAGGACCAGAACCTACTACTGCTACTCTTTGTTCTTTTTTACTAATCTTTAGTAACTTTCCGTGAATATTATTTTCGCGGGCCCAATCAGCAACAAATCGTTCTAATCGACCGATAGCTATCGGTTTTCCCTGTTTTTCTAAGATACAAACCTGCTGACATTGTTCTTCTTGAGGGCATACTCTTCCGGTCATAGCCGGAAGGTCATCGGTTTTTAATATTTCCAGATAAGCACCGGCAAAATCCTCCTCTACAATCTTTTTAATAAATTGAGGAATGTTAATTTCAGCCGGGCAGCCTGGAACACATTTAGGATTTTTACACTGCAGGCATCTTTGAGCTTCATATATTGCTTGTTCTTTAGTATAACCCAAGGGTACTTCCTTAAAGTTGTGGCTCCTCTCTTGGGGTTTTTGTTCGGGCATGGGAACCTGCTCTCTTTGCATTCTTTCTTTGGGAGGTATCATTTCAACCATTAACTTACCCCCTTTCCGCAGCTACATAGGTGAGTATGTTCGTTATAGAGATCCCAGGATTTTTTCTCCGAATCTTTATAACGGGAAAGACGATTCGTAAATTCTACCCAGTCTACTAATTGTCCATCAAATTCCGGTCCATCGGTACAGACAAACTTAGTCTCTCCTCCGATGGTAACTCTACAGGAACCACACATTCCGGTACCGTCTACCATAATACTGTTTAAACTAACTATGGTATCAACGGAATAAGGTTTGGTAGTTTCACAGGTAACTTTCATCATGATAGGTGGACCTATAGTCCAGACCTTCTTGATTGATTTATCCTTATCTAAGAGTTCTTTTAAAGCTTGAGTGACAAAGCCTTTTTGGCCATAACTTCCATCATCGGTAGTAACAATCAGTTCTGAGGAGGCTTTCTTAATCTCCTCTTCCATAATAATTAGTTCCTTGTTTCTAGCCCCGATTATAGAGATGACTTCGTTTCCGACTTCTTTTAGGGCACGGGCAATCGGATGGATGCAGGCAATACCGGTACCTCCGCCTATGGTTATTACTTTTCCGTAATTTTCAATCTTGGTTTCCTTACCTAAAGGTCCGATAAAGGAGAATAATTTATCTCCTTCTTTAAAGGCAGAAAGTTCCTCACTAGTTTTGCCTACTATCTGAAAGACAATGCGAATCAGTCCTTTTTCTCGATCAAAATCAGCAATAGTTAGAGGGATGCGTTCCCCTTTTTCTTTGATCATTAGAATAATAAATTGTCCGGGTTGGACGGAAGAAGCCACTTCTGGACCTTCTATCCACATTGAATAAATAATTTCGTGTAATCTTTCTTTATTAACTACTTTGTACATTTTACCTCCTAAATTTTACCCAATTACTACTATAGATTTGCTGAAATTTTAGCTGTATCTTTAGCAATCATTAACTCTTCATTAGTAGGAATTACCATAACTTTTACTCTTGAATTATTGTTACTTATAATGGCTTCTTTACCACGAACTTTATTTTTCTCCGGGTCAATTTTTACCCCTAAAAATTCTAATCCTTCGCAGGCTTCAGCCCTGGTTTCTTTGGAATTTTCTCCAATACCTGCGGTAAAAACAATTACATCGACTCCTCCCATAGCTGCTGCATAGGCTCCGATATATTTTTTTATCCCGTAAGTAAAAACAGAAATAGCTCTTATAGCTCTTTTATCTCCCTTATTCGCTTTCTCTCTCAAATCCCTTTTATCACTTGAAATTCCTTCTGATAAACCTAATAATCCACTTTCTTTATAGAGAATCTTATTAATATCTTCCACAGTTAGGTTTTCCTTATCCATTAAAAAGGGAATGATTGCCGGATCAAGATCTCCGCAACGAGTTCCCATAATTATACCGGCAACTGTACCAAACCCTAAACTGGTATCAATCGAAATTCCGTTCTTCACTGCAGTAATACTGGAACCATTGCCCAGGTGGCAAGTAATTATTTTAAGTTCTTCCAAAGGTTTTTTTAAAATTTCAGCTGCTCTTTGAGCTACATATTTATGAGAAGTCCCATGAAATCCATATCTTCTTACTTTATACTTCTTGTAAAATTTATAAGGAATACCATAGAGATAAGCACATTCCGGAATGGTCTGATGAAAAGCAGTATCAAATACTCCCACTTGGGGTACTCCGGGCATTAGCTCTTTACAGACTTCTATCCCTAAAATATTAGGCGGGTTATGTAAGGGAGCAAGTTCGATACATTCTTTTAAAGCATCCATAACTTCATCGGTAAGTAAAACTGAGCCGGAAAATTTTTCTCCAGCATGAACTACTCTATGACCCACTGCTGATATTTCTGACACATCTTTAATTACTCCATATTCTGGATGAAGTAAGGCATCCATCATTAACTTAATACCTACCTTATGGTTAGGAATATCCTGATGAGTTATAACTGGATTCTTGCCGGAAGGATAATGATTAATAATTGCATCAGGAATTCCAATCCTCTCCACCAATCCCTTGGCTAACACCGACTCATCAGTCATATCGAACAACTGATATTTTATAGATGAGCTGCCGCTATTTACCACTAAAATTTTCATTTTATCCTTAATCTCCTTTCTCACACTCACAAATTTTTATTTTTTTATTACTTGCCTTCCTATTTTTTTGTTTTTAAATCTTTAGCAATATCGAACCCCAAGAGTAATGCATTTTTGTTTATTTCCTTTGCCTTAACTGGAACCCTAGAACACACTGCCTTTTGAATAGCTTCTTGGGAAACCAGTTTAGTTAACCCTACAATTATTCCTAATGAAATAATATTGGTAACCAACTTTGTTCCAAATTTTTTTTGAGCCGTTTCAGTAATGGGAAATAAATATGTTTTATTTGAGATATTGGGAACCTCTGTTATTAATGTAGAATCAGCAACCAAGATACCGTTTTTATTCAAATTTTTAACATATTTATCACAAGCAGTCTGAGTTAGAGCTAAAAGAATATCTGATTTTATCACTTTAGGATAATCTATAGTATCATTACTTATAACCACTTCTGATCTACTAGCTCCTCCTCGGGCTTCTGGCCCGTAAGACTGGCTTTGAACCACTTCTTTTCCATCATATATAGCAGCTGCTTCGGCTAAAATTATACCGGCTAAAATTAGCCCCTGGCCTCCGGAACCGCTTAAACATATTTCGATTCTTTTTTTCATTATTTATTGCCTCCCATCTCCTGAGCTTTTTTGATAATTTCTTTATATCGTTCGGTATAATCTGGCCTATCTTTGCTTAAAAATTCGCCTACAACATATTTTCCTTCCTTTTCATCAGAGGAAAGCTCTTCCCATACTTTTTTGGAAACGGCCATATCTTTTATCCATTTTAACATATCAACCGGGGACTTCATTTTGTTCATTTTACCGTAAGATACAGGGCAATCAGATATTATTTCTACTACTGAGAATCCTTTCTTATCTAAAGCCTTTTTTATCAAAGAGGTTGACTGCCGAACATTATACACCGTTCCTCGAGCTACATAACTTGCACCTGCTACAGTAGCCAGTTCGGCCAAATCAAAAGTTTGATCAATATTTCCATAAGGTGCAGTAGACCCAAATTTTCCGGTAGGAGTAAGAGGCGAATATTGACCTCCGGTCATTCCATATATCATATTATTAATAATTATAGCGGTTAAATCGATATTGCGCCGTGCGGCGTGGATAAAATGGTTTCCTCCAATAGCCGAACAATCTCCATCTCCCATAACTACTATTACTTTTAAATCAGGGTTGGCCATTTTTATGCCAGTAGCGAAAGGTAAGGCTCTCCCGTGAGTGGTATTCATGGTACAAAAATCTACATAACCGGTAATTCTGCTGGAGCAGCCTATACCAGAAACCGCTACAATTTTATTTTTATCCCATTTTAGTTCGTCTATAGCTCTAATAATAGCTCCTAAAACAATACCATTACCGCAACCAGGGCACCATATATTGGGAAACATCTCTTTTCTAATATAATTATCAATTACAGTCTTCATTTCTTTATCTCCTCCCGAATCTTTCCTAATATCTCTATGGGATTAATCAATTCGCCATCTACCCGGCCATAAGGCACAACCCGGCATTTTCCCTGGGATGCTCTTTCTACTTCTAAAACCATTTGGCCTAAATTCATTTCAGGAACTATAATTAAATCTACCTGCTGAGCCAGCTTGTTTACTTCTTCAAAACAGAAAGGCCAAATAGTTAATAATTTCAACAAACCTACTTTTAACCCTTCTTCTCGAGATAATTTTACCGTTCTCTCAGCAGCTCTTGCTACTGAACCATAAGCGATTAAAGCAATTTTAGCATCATCTAAAAAATATTTTTCGTTAATTATTATTTCTTTAATATTATTCTGAATCTTATTATGTAAACGCCTTATAAAAGCATCTATTTCCTGGGAGTTAGAAGTAGGTAAACCTTTATAATTATGAACCAACCCAGTAATATGGTAAGGATAGCCTTCGCCAAAATTAGCCATGGGTGGAATTCCGTCTTCATCAGGCTTAAAGGGTAAATATTCTTCAGGAGGAACAGTGGGTTTTTTTCGGTTTATCACTTCAATGTCTTCCAGAGTAGGTATCTCTACCTTTTCCCGCATATGGGCAATTACTTCATCAAGGAGTAAAATAACTGGCGTTCTATATTTTTCGCTAAAATTAAATGCTTTGATAGTTAAGGTAAGTATCTCATTAACGGTGGAAGGGGCGAGGGCTATAATAGGATGATCACCATGAGTTCCCCATCTTGCTTGCATCATATCACCTTGAGAGGGTTTAGTGGGTAACCCGGTGCTTGGACCTCCTCTTTGAGCATTAACTACTACACAGGGTATTTCGTTAATAATGGCAAAACCTAAATTTTCTTGTTTCAAGCACATTCCGGGACCTGAAGTAGCAGTCAAAGATTTTAATCCAGCTATAGAGGCTCCAATTACCGCTGCCATACTGGCAATTTCATCCTCCATCTGTATAAATTTCCCGCCAATTTTGGGTAATTCGCGCGCCATATTTTCAGCTATTTCTGAAGAGGGAGTTATGGGATAACCGGCAAAAAATCTAACTCCAGCTAATAATGCTCCTTCAGCGCAGGCTTCGTTTCCTTGTAATAATTTTATATTTTTTTTCTTTCTTAAATTATTCATCTTTCTCTTCCACTCCTCCTACTGTGATAGCAAAATCCGGACATCTCAATTCACAAAGACCGCATTTTATACAAGCATCAATATTCTCAGGAATAGGTTTCCCTTGATCATCAGGTACTAATACATCCTTTGGACAAAATTCAATACAGATACCGCATGATTTACACCATTCTCTGCGAACTGATATCTTTACTGAATTATTTTGATAAACTTCAAATAACTTTTTTTGCTTCATATCTTTTCTGATATGCCCCCTTCTCTTTTAATATCTAAAATGGCTAATTTTAACATACTCATAGAACCTTTGTCTGGAACGTACACAAATTCAATGAGGGGAATTTGGGGAGAAATTATATTTTTTACTTCGTTCTTTCTCCCTGGAGAGGTTATCACAATATCTGTGTTGGCTAAGAATTTTTTTACTTCTTTTCCATCATGAGAAGTAGTAAATTTAAAACTTAAGAATTTTATTCCTGCCTGTTTTATAGATTGGAATACTCTTTGGGCAAACTTATCGGTAATACATACCAGGCCAATATTTTTATCTTTGGAAGATAAATGAGCAATGTTTACCATAGTCTCCATTAGAGGATCTAAGGCAATGGCAAGAACCCTCTGTTTTTGATCGGCAAGATATTTTTTAATTTCATCATAATGAAAAAAGGTAGTAACTACTAAATCTATAGATTTAATTCTTTCTCTAAAAATATCTGGTTCTTTATAAATCTCATCTATTAATATGGGAATTATGGAAATACCGGTGCCTAATTCTATCCCTTTGGAAAAAAAATACAATTGCTCCTGATTACATTCAATAAAAGCTATGTTAATGTTATGTAATAATTTTTCTTTTTCTTCTATTCTCTTATCTACTAATTTTTTGAACTCGTCTAACTCAAAATTTAACTCCAAGGCTTCATTAATAGTAACATCAATAATCTCTTCTATTTTTGATAGATTATCATTCGTTTTAGACTTGGTAAGCTTAGAGGTTTTCGGATTAGGAAAAGTTCCCCGCCCCGGGATGGATAGTATTATATTCTCCAATACTAATTCTTTGTAGGCCATACTTACTGTATTTCTGCTAACTTGCAAGCTTTCTGATAAATCTCTTTCGGTAGGTAGTTGTTCCCCTTCCTTCAAATTACAATTTTTTAATAATTTCTTAAGCTGGTGTTTTATCTGAAGATATAAAGGAATTCCGCTTTTCTTATCAATCTTAATTTTCATAAAAGACTTCCTCTTTGAAACGATAAATCTTTAATCTAATATTGGACTAATGGACTGATTGATTAATCTTTTTAAAGAATAACATATATTTTAAAAAAATCAATAATATTTTTTCTTTTTTTTTAAAAAAATAATAATTAGTCAGACATAGGGTAGTTAAAAGACAGGCTTGATTCTTGTGTCTTACGGAGTGATATATGTAATAAAATAACAGCTTATAGAAGATAGCGTATAGCGTATAGTAATTCGTATCGCTTATTGCGTATTGTATATTGAGTATGAAAATGAAAGAATGGTATATAGAATTTAATATAGGGGACGGATTGTTTGCCTCGTTTGGTTTTAGTAATTTTCCTAACGGGTTCGATGAATCAAGCCCCTTGTATTATATAATTTTCTTTTTTGCTCCCAATTTTTATTTCCCTAACGCGATACACGATATGAAATTATTCGGTTATTTTTACAAAACCTCTACTTCTTGTTTCTTAAATAATATCTGTAACATTAAAGTTAAACCTATTAAAACAAGCCCCAATACATTTAACATATAATTTGCTGGAATTATCATAAAAGAACCTGCTAAGAGCATCATTCTTTCATAAAATTTAGTCTCTCTAATTAGGTAACCCTGCATACCTCCAGCTATACCAATCGACATTGCTGTAGCTAACAATAAGAAAAACCCCAATTTAACTAAATTCAAATCTGCAATAAAATTCCAGGAAATTAGCTCAGGGTGAAATATAAACATAAAAGGTAATGCATATCCTGGAATAGCTAATTTAGTAGCTTCTATCCCTACTTTCATTGCTGGAGCTCTGGCTATTGCTGCTCCGGCAAATACTGCTAACATTACGGGTGGAGTAATATCAGCCAATATACCATAATAAAAGACAAACATATGCGGTAAAATAAGATGAGTATTTTCAGCCATTAATCTAATTAAAGCAGGGGCAATCAAAGTAGCCATTATAATGTAGTTAGCAGTAGTAGGTATGCCCATTCCTAAGACTAGAGAAGCTAAAGAAGCCAAGATTAAAGCTATAGGTAAAATTCCCCGCGAAACTTCAAATACGATTCCGGTAAATTTTAGTCCTAATCCGGACATAGTAGTAATTCCTACAATTATTCCTGCTGCTGCACAAGCTACTGCTACCGTAGTAGCAGAAAGACCTGCTTCAGTTATGGCTTCTAAAAATTTTTTAGGGGTTAGTCTGGTCTTCTTACTAAACATGCTAACTATAATTAATACTACAATACTAAGTACTACTGATTTTTGTGGAGAATAACCTTGTACCAATAAATATATTAAAGCAAAGATAGGAGCTAATAAAATCCATCCTGCTTTTAAAGTATTTAATAGATTGGGTAATCGATCTCTGGAAAGACCGCGTAAACCAATTTTTGCTGCTTTAAAATCTACGGCCATAAATAAGGCAAAATAATAAAATAAGGCAGGGAAAATTGCTGCTTTAGCAATTTCAATATAAGGAACTCCTAAAAATTCAGCCATGATAAAAGCAGCAGCTCCCATAATGGGGGGCATTATTTGACCTCCAGTGGAGGCAACCGGTTCTACTGCTCCAGCGAAGATCGAACTATAACCTACACTCTTCATCAGAGGTATGGTAAAACTACCGGTAGTAACTGTATTGGCGGTAGAACTACCAGATACAGTCCCCATCATACCACTGGAAACTACTGCCGCTTTAGCCGGCCCGCCTCTGGTATATCCTGTCAAGGCAGTGGCAAAATCAATAAAAAATTTACCCGCACCGGTTTTATTCAATATTGCTCCAAATAAGATAAAAAGATAGACAAAGCTCGCTGAAACACCTAAAGGAGTCCCGAATATTCCCGCATCGGTAAGATAAAGATAGTAGGCTACTCTTTTTATAGAAAAGGTTCCATGAGAGAATCTTCCCGGCATATAAGGTCCAAAGACTAAGGCGTATAAAAGAAAAAATACTGCCACTAACATTAAAGGAAAACCCACTGCTCTTCGGGTTGCCTCTAAAGTAAGTAAAACCAAAATAACTCCTAAAAAAACATCCATAGAATTTGCAGCTCCTGCCCTCCAAACTAACTCATGAATATTGGTAAGTATATAAAAGCATAGAATTATAGACAAACCAATAAATATTAAATCGTAAAATTGTATTTTATCTCTGGGAGTTTTTTTGCTACGGGCAAAAAGGCTAAAGGTTAAAGTTAAAATTAACATAAAATGGATAGAACGTTGAATTAAACTAAAATAAGCCCCAAACCATCCGGTATACATATGAAAAATAAATAATCCGATAGAAGTAACTGTAATAGGAACATACCACAAACCAGCCAGATCTCTTTTATTTTTAATTTCAATCTCTTCGATTTCTTTTAGTACTTTTTCATCAACTTTTACTTCAATTTCGTCACTATTTTCTTTATCAGTTTGTAAATTTTCTTTTTCTTTATTTATCATTCATGTCTCCTTCAGTGGCGATAATTATATCTATGGGGTCCCCTCTATCAGTTAAAGAAGATAGAATAAATTCTCTTTCTTTATATTTTATTTTTTGCTCTACGGTAAAAGCCACTCGCAGGGAAAGTTTTTCCATCTCTCTATTTACATTTACTATTACTAATTTATCTGCAAATTTTATATCTTTAGAGGTGTGGTATTCTTGTCCCACCCCATACCAGGGATATTCCTCAGTAAGTAAATAAAATTTTCCACCTTCTATCACCTCAAAAGTATCAATTATAGGATTCAAATCTCTGGAATTTATATATTCTAAATAAAATTTGTCTCCAACAGAAACTTCCATCTTTACTACTATAGAATCATTCTTCCTGTTAATAATCTCTAAATAATATTGTATCTGATTATTTTCTTTATTATTTATAAAATATAATATTATGATAAAAAAAATAATCAGGGAAACCATAAAGGTTCCCCTGATTATTCTGCTAAACATTAAAGTAATCCCATCTCCTTAAAGTACTTTTCTGCACCAGGATGAAGTGGAACGGCGGTTTTTACGCCATTTTCAGGAAGTAATTGTTTTGCTGAGGGATGTACAACAAATAACTCTTCGGCATTGGTAAATAAAGTTTTAACTAAGAGATAAGCAGTGTTTTCATCAATATCCTTATTTATAACTACATCATTTCCAACTTGCACGGTTCTTACATCATAATCCTGCCCCTTATAAGTATTGGCAGGTATCTTACCATCTTTATAGTAAGGATATTCAGCAATCAATTTTTTAATGATATCATCGTCAATAGAGACAAAATATACATCTCTTACCGCAGTTACTTCCTGTACTGCAGAACCCGGGAAAGAGAAATTCCAAAATACTGCATCTACATTCCTATCCTTTAAGGCTTGAGCTGCCTCAGGCTGAGAATAATAGCTGATTCTCATATCATCGTAAGTCAATCCGGCTGTTTCTATAATTAATTGAGATAAAGTCTCACAACCACTTCCTGGGGCATCAACGGAAACTCTCTTCCCTTTTAAATCTCTTACTGATTTAATATTGGGATCTAAGGTTAAGAGGTGTTGGGGCGCAGGATACATAGAAAATAGACCTAAAATTGGTTGGGCATTCCCTTCAAATTGTACTACTCCCTTATATGCCTTAGAAGCAACATCACCCATAGCCATTCCAATCTGAATCTCTCCACTACCTACTAACCTGCAATTTTCTACAGAAGCAGCAGTCGACTCAGCAGTTACTTCAATTCCTTCTGTTTTCAACAATTTAGTCCAGAGATCAGCCATTGCCCCACCTAAAGGGTAGTAAGTTCCTCCGGGGCTGCCAGTTCCAAAAGTAATATGAGTAGCAGCTAAACTAATTCCGGAAAACAAAAACATTAATAAACTAACCATTAATATTATACTTAAATATTTTTTCACTTTATTACCTCCATTTTTTAATTTTTTAAATTCACTATGTCTACTAACAAAAATCTGCTCTAAACTTCGAGCTTGACTCACTTTTAATTCTCTTATACCACCTCCTATAGTCAATTTTACTTCTTGGGAGTTTATTTAATAGTAATACCAAATTGACTTGTATTCTTCGATATTTTCTCCTCTCTTCGCTAGTTCTTGAAGATATTTATAAATGGGGAGATCTTTATATATATATGGCTCAACTGAAGCTATGCCCTTTTCCCAGGGATGCCACAAATAAATTCTCCTTCCCTCCTTATTTAACCCTATTAATTCTCTATCTTGCCAGGCCCTAATATAGATAATAAACCGTTGACTTTTTCAACTTCTTTTAATAACACTTCCTAAGGGTAGCAATTTTTCTTATTAAATTTTTATATTAGCCACTTTCCTTAAATATTCATATCTCTTTCAGAAACAATTTTTATTACTATACACTTAAGCTCAATTTATCTTCTCTTTCAGCTATTTTAGACCGTTCATAGCTTCTCTTAAAATTTCAATAAGATCATTTACTGTAGATTCCCTAGGATTTATTACTATATTTCCACTGATATAGGCTTCTTCGGCAATTGTTCTCAAGTCTCCCTCTTTTACGCCATAATCTTTTAATCCTTCTATAATACCAATATCCTTCATTAATTTTTTAACTGCATTTACTGCTTTCATCCCAGCATTTATCTTGGAACTACCAGCAATATTTTCTTTAAAAATAACTGCAATTTCTGCAAATTTTTCGGGTATCGCTAAAATATTAAATTTCATTACATATGGCAATACTATAGCATTCGCCATTCCATGTGAAATGTGAAAATGTCCTCCCAAAGGAGATGCAAGCGCATGGGCGAGACCACATTTCGATACATTAAAGGCCATACCAGCAATAGTACTCGCCATCATCATATCTTCTCTAGCGTCAATATTTGCACTATCAGAAAAAGCCTTTTTTAAACTACGGGCAATTAATTTTATAGAATGTATTGCTAAGGCTTCAGAAATAGGCTGCGTTGCTTTAGAAACATAGGATTCTATAGCATGAGTCAAAGCATCCATCCCAGTAAATGCGGTTATCTTTGGGGGTAAAGATTTACAAAGCAATGAATCAATAATTGCTATTTTGGGCGTTAAATACCAACTACCAATGCCTACTTTTAAGTTAGATTTTTTCTCAACAAGTACTGACCAAAAAGTTACTTCGCTTCCCGAACCCGCTGTAGTTGGTATAGCAATAATTGGCAATGGTTTAATTTTAATTTTACCAACACCTATGTAGTCTTCAATCTTTCCCTCGTTAGTGACCATAGCACCTATAGCTTTTGCTGAATCCATTGAACTTCCGCCACCAATACCGATTATTATATCGCAATTTGACTTCATAGCTAATTCAGTTGCGGGTCCAATCATATCAGTACTTGGATCAGGCTCTACTTCATCAAATAATTCATATTCTACATTTACTTTTTGTAACGAAGTCAATATTTCTTTTAATATTCCCGTACTTACTATGCCTTTATCCGTTACAATAAATGCTTTTTTTGCATTTAATTCTTTTACCTTTTCACCTAACTTCCCTGATGAACCTTTCCCTATTATAATTTCAGCGGGCATTTTATAAATCTTCACTCCCATTTTAAAATTTCTCCATTAAAATATTTTAAATCAAATCAAGTTTTTTTAATTTTGATTCTTTAGGAATTCCCTCTTCACTCCAATCTCGGTAATTATAATAATCATTCAGCATTTTCCCTAAATGCGGTAAATTTGTAATAATTCCGGGACCTTCCCTCTTTTCTGTAAGAAAACGCATTGGAAGCATATCATCTTTTCTTGAGATGCCACATTTTATATTAAATAATCTCTTAATATTATATATTCTTTCACCTGTTGTCATTAATTCTTCAAATGAGTAGTCCTCCCAGCCTATAGCATATTTCATCCATTCTATTATTGTGTTTATTTTTATTCCGCTACTTAATAAATATTTACAAAGTTTTAATGAATCAAAAATGCACATAAGGTTCTGCATTTTTGCTACAAATTCACCTTTGCCATCTATAATATATCTATTATGGGGTTTATCATATCCTAATTCTGGAATGGATAAACTACTTTCAAACGGGCGGGTAAATCCTGCTAGATGACATGCTCCACGATTAGAAGTTGCATAAGAAAGTGCAAGCCCATTATACGCTCTAGGATCATGAGCCGGAAATTCTAGCCCTTTTACGTGAATAG
>Ga0307380_10003957_pt1 | contig 20217 bp, 20 predicted proteins | sample UN3MG_FD_202239 | JGI IMG/M metagenome (GOLD analysis project Ga0307380, IMG submission 202239) | Soil microbial communities from Risofladan, Vaasa, Finland - UN-3 | ecosystem: Environmental > Terrestrial > Soil > Coastal area > Acid sulfate soil | place: Finland: Risofladan, Vaasa | collected... | reverse complement strand
CGGCCGGAGTCGACGGCTTCGTATCGATCGAAGTGTCGCCGCTGCTGGCTTACGACACGCGCGCCACCATCGCCGAAGCCAAGCGGCTCTACGCGCGGGCGCACAAGCCGAACCTGTTCATCAAGATCCCCGGCACCAAGGAAGGGCTTCCAGCCATCGAGGAAGCCATCTTATCCAGCGTCACCGTCAACGTGACGCTGCTGTTCTCGTCGCAAGACTGCGTTGCGGCGGCCGACGCCTATATGAAGGGGCTGGAGCGGCGCGTGGCGGCCGGGCTCGACCCGGATGTGCGCTCGGTGGCCTCCATCTTCATCAGCCGCTGGGACAAGGCGGTGCTGGACAAGGTGCCCGACGATCTACGCGACAAGCTCGGCATTGCCGCCGCCCATCAGGCGTATCGCGATTATCGCACGATGCTCGCCTCCGACCGCTGGCAGCGGCTTGAGTCTCTGGGCGCGCGCCCGCAGCGGCTGCTCTTCGCCAGCACTAGCACCAAGGACCCGCGCGCGCCGGACACGCTTTATGTCTCCGCTCTGGCCGCGCCCAACACGGTCAACACAATGCCCGACAAGACGCTGCTCGCCTTCGGCGATCACGGCAAATTTGACGGGGTTTTGGCGCCGGACGGCGGCAATTGCGAGCAGGTGCTGGCTGCATACGAGAAGGCCGGCATCTCCATTGCCGCGCTTGCCGCGCAATTGCAGAAGGAAGGCGCCGCTTCTTTCGTGTCGTCCTGGCAGGACCTGCTGAAATCCATCGCGACCAAGACCAAAGCGCTGAATTAAGAAGGAGGCCCGGGAATGGGGTCGACAAAGCTGACAGACACTGCGTCCTGGCAGGCGCTTACGGCGCATCATGCCAAGATCAAGGACGCCCATCTCAGGCAGCTCTTCGCCGACGATCCGGACCGGGCGGCGCGCTTCTCGGTTGAGGGCGCCGGGCTATTCCTCGACTATTCCAAGAACCGGATCACCGAGGAGACGGTTGCTCTTCTCCTCGATCTCGCCAAGGAGCGCGGCGTGGCGGAACGGCACGACGCCATGTTCCGCGGCGAGCGGATCAATGTGTCGGAGAACCGCGCGGTGCTGCATGTGGCATTGCGCGCGCCGCGCGACGAGGTCATCGAGCTCGATGGGCGTAACGTGGTGGCGGACGTGCATGAGGTGCTCGACCGCATGGCCGCGTTCGCCGACAAGATCCGCGACGGCTCGTGGACCGGGCACTCCGGCAAGCGCATCAAGAATGTCATCAATATCGGCATTGGCGGCTCTTATCTCGGCCCGGAGATGGCCTATCTGGCGTTGCGCTCCTACACGATGCGCGCCATGACGTTCCGCTTCATCTCCAATGTGGACGGCGCCGCCTTCACCGAGGCGACCCACGATCTCGACGCGGAAGAGACGCTGTTCATCGTGTCGTCGAAGACCTTCACCACGCTCGAGACCATGACCAACGCGGCGACCGCGCGCGCCTGGTGCGTCGACAAGCTGGGCTCGGAGGCGGCGGTGGCCAAGCATTTCGTCGCCAACTCCACCAACACCGCGGGCGTGGAGAAGTTCGGCATCGACACCGCCAATATGTTCGAGTTCTGGGATTGGGTCGGCGGACGCTACTCGATGGATTCGGCCATCGGCCTGTCCACCATGATCGCCATCGGGCCTGAGAATTTCCGGGCGATGCTCGACGGCTTCCACGAGATGGACGAGCATTTCCGCACCGCGCCGGCGGAGAAGAACCTACCGATGCTGATGGGCCTGCTCACGGTCTGGTACAATAATTTCTTCGGGGCGCAGACGCTCGCCGTCCTGCCCTACGCGGAGCACATGGCGCGCTTTCCCGCCTACCTCCAGCAATTGCAGATGGAGAGCAACGGCAAGCATGTCGACCTCGAGGCCAGCCACGTCGACTACCAGACGGGTCCGATCATCTTGGGCGAGCCCGGCACCGACGGGCAGCATTCGTTCTATCAGCTGATCCATCAGGGCACGAAACTGATCCCGTGCGACTTCATCGGCTTTCTCAAACCTTTGAGCCCGCTCGCCGAGCACCACGATCTTCTGATGGCCAATCTGTTCGCCCAGGCCGAGGCGCTCGCCTTCGGCAAGACGGCGGCGGAGTTCACTGCCGAAGGCTCGCCGCCGGCGCAAACGCCGTTCCGCGTCACCGAAGGCAACCGGCCGACCAATATGATCCTGGCGGAGAAACTCGATCCCCGGACGCTCGGCGCGCTGGTGGCGCTCTACGAGCACAGCGTGTTCACCCAAGGCGCCGTCTGGGACATCGACTCTTTCGATCAATGGGGCGTGGAGCTGGGCAAGGTGCTGGCCAACCGGATCATCCCGGAGCTGCAAAGCAAAGGCGAGCCCACGCTCAAGCACGACAGTTCGACCAACGCGCTGATCGCGCGATACCGGCAGCACAAAGCCTAAGTGTATTAGGCCGCGGCGCGGCCTCGCAGGGCAGCCGCGCGGATGGCTTCGATATTGCCCGCATAGTCGCGGTCCTTGAACACCGCCGGCCACGAGCGCGGAGGCGCCGGCCTCGACCACGAGCGGCGCGGTGTCCACATTGACGCCGCCATCCACCTCGATGCGGATGGGCCGGGAGCCGACCATCTTCCGGATCGCTCTGATCTTATGGAGCTGAGCGGGGATGAATGTCTGCCCGCCCAACCCGGATTGACCGTCATCACCAGCACATGGTCGAGCTTGTCGAGGACGTATTCGAGCGCAGTCTCCGGCGTCGACAGCGTGAGACTGACACCCGCCCGCTTGCCTAGGCCCTTGATGATTTTAAGCGAGCGGTCGAGATGGGGCCCCGCTTCCGCATGCACGGTGATCATGTCCGCTCCGGCTTCCGCGAAGGCCGCGAGATAGGCATCGCAGGGCGAAATCATCAAATGCACATCGAACGGCTTGTCGGAATGAGGCCGGAGCACCTTCACCACGTCAGGGCCGATGGTAATGTTGCGCACGAAATGCCCGTCCATGACGTCGACGTGGATCCAGTCGGCGCCGGCGGCGTCGACGGCACGCACTTCCTCGCCGAGCTTGGCGAAGTCGGCGGACAGGATCGACGGCGCAATGATGATCTCGTGAGTCATTGTGCTTTCAGGTGCCGGATTGGCGTCATTGCCCGGCTTGACCGGGCAATCCAGTAACCCCTGACATCGCAGAAAATCCTAGACCATTGGTTACTGGATTCCCGCTTTCGCGGGAATGACAAGTGGTAACTTTTTCGCCTTATCCTTCAATCCGAGCGACGAGACGAGGCATAGTATGAAGCCCGCTTTTGGAACGCTTCGCGTCTACGAGGACGCGACCGCTCTGGCGAAAGCCGGCGCCGAGTATCTCTGCGACCTTGCCGCCGGCCATGACGGCCGCAGCGTCATCGCGCTGTCAGGCGGCAACACGCCGAAACCGCTCTATGAGCATCTCGGCGAGGACCCGATCAAATCGCGGTTGCCTTGGGACCGGGTGCACTGGGTTCTGGGCGATGAGCGCTTCGTGCGCCATCCGATCCCGCCAGCAATTTCGGCATGGCGCGCGCCGCCTTCCTGGGCCATGTGCCGGTGCCGCAGGTGAATGTGCATCCCGTGGAGACCGACGGCGTGACGCTCGACGAGGCGGCAATCCGTTATGAGGCGATGCTGAAGGGGCTCTATGGCGCGGACACGCTCGAGCCGGGACGGCCTCTCCTGACCCTCACCCTGCTTGGTCTGGGAGAAGACGGCCACACCGCGTCACTCTTGCCGGGGGAACCCGTGCTGCAGGAGCGCACACGCTGGGTGGCGCCGGTGCCGAAAGGCCGTGAGGAGGAGCGCATCACCCTCACCTATCCGGCGCTGAACGCCAGTACTGTGGTCGCCTTCCTCGTTGCCGGCGAGGGCAAGCGCGAGACCCTCGACAAGATCCTGTCGGGCGACACCAGCTTTCCGGCCGCCCATATTCGCCCGCAAGGCGAGGTCATCTGGTTCACCGACCGCGCCGCCGCCGGGCGCTGGTCCTAAAGGCTGGGCGTTTGGCGGACTCAGTGTGCGCGCCCGCAGGTGAATCTTCCGCTTCCCTCAACCATTCTTCAATTTTGCGGCCGTATGACTTGGCATGAAGAAGGCCGGCCCCAGTCGTGTTGACACTGGCGCGATCGCTGGTCCGGAGCCCTATTATGCCATCCACGCTGAAGCGCATTTGCTACGTTGAGGACGAGCCGGACATTCGCTCAATCGCCGAGTTTTCTCTGATACAGTTTGGAGGCTTCTCGGTCGAACTCTGCGAGAGCGGGCAGGAAGCCATCGAGAAGGCGCCCGCGTTCAAGCCCGACCTCATCCTCCTCGACGTGATGATGCCCGGAATGGACGGGATCGAGACGTTTGCGCGCTTGAAGGACATTCCGGGGGGCCAGGAGGCGCCGATCGTCTTCATGACGGCCAAGGCCATGCAGGACGAGGTGAAACGCTATCTGTCCATGGGCGCGGCGGACGTCATTGCGAAAACCCTTCGATCCGCTCACTCTGCCCGATCGACTGCGCGAGATCTGGGATCGCCAATAGATGGGCTTGCGCTGCGTCAGTCGGCGCAACGCCCTACCTGCTGGCTGTCCCGAACACCACCGCGATTCCATCGGCGGTATGCCGAATGACTTTGCCTTCGGTTCGACCCACACGGACCTGCTCGCCAATTGCCGGCCGTGCGTCGATCTCGAGAGCGGCCCCGCCCAGCGAAAGATCGATAACGCGGCAGGGATACACTTCTCCGTTTGTGAGCTGCAGCTGAGTTGTGCCTCGATCGATCTTCACGCGCTTCTCAAGTCGCGGCTGACCGTCAGCCCTAAGCACGACTTCGGGACTTTCCTGTGAACCAGATGCGCCATCGTCGGCCAGCACGACGGGGGTCGGGTGGACAGCGCCTGGATGAGTGGAACTATGGCTTCGCCAAGCCATGTAGTGCTCGAAGTTTTCGACAGCGCTGCAGAGATTGGCGATATCGATCGGCTTGGCGATGACGAGATCAAATGTCTGCCAACTGTCGGGGCGCGCCATGAACCCCGCAACGTCGGCAGTGATGCCACTAAAATGGGTCGACGGGGCCGCGCTGCCGGCCAGGTCTTTGTACGCCGAGACCACCCGCAGACCGTCCATGGTCGGCAGATGAAAATCCATCAGCGCAATGTCGTATTGGCGGTCCTGAAGAGCGTTGAGGGCCTTCGCACCATCCTCGACCGTGTCGACGCTGTGACCGCGCTGCGTGAGCAGAAGCTTCAATAGGTCTTGCGTAATGATGCTGTCCTCGGCAACCAAGATCGCCAAGGACACCGTCGCATTGCTTAGGGGCGGCATGACCATGTCAGTCAAGGCCACCTGTGATGCGGTCATCGATTGTGCCTCGTCCAATGCGAGCCCCGGCTAATGCCAACGGACAGAACATGCTTGAGGATCGGCCGCGAACAGGGGTACTGGGACCGAGTAAGCCATAGGGACATGAAAGTTCGGTTAGTATTGCCGTTGCCCTTCTAGTCATTGCTGACGGCCATTTGGAGGGGGGTTTGGCTGGATTTGGCCCTTAACGCGCTTATTTATGCCGCCTTTCGGTCTTGCGGCGCCAATGGCAGCTCAAAGAAACTCTTCGTTGAGGCGGACCAGCCGCTCGAGGGCCTCCGCTTGCGCGGCTCGCTCCTGCGAATGGGCCACACCCGCGGGCGGGGGCAATGCTTCGTCCGGCCGCTCTTGCGCCCACATGTCCTCAGCCGTGGCCGCCGGCGAGGGATCGGGTGAATTGGTGTGCGATGTCGCATGCCGCAGCGCCCACAGATCGGCGGCCTCCGGCGGAACAGTCAATGGGTCGTCCGGTTCCGAAAACGCCTCAACCCACTTATCGAGATCTCGGGCGGCTCGTCTAATAGATCGGAGAGATTTTCCGGCGCGCTGGAATTGTCCTCCGCCGCAGGGTCCGCCAGTGCGTCATGCGCCTCAATGGCGTCGGCCACCGGCGCGGCGTCACCTTGGGTCGTATCGCTCGACGGATCGTCGGACGGTTCTGGCGGTTTCTCTGGGTGCTCCAATGGAGACATAGCTTGCCCTGCTTGCCGGCAAAGCCGCAGATGCACTGCGTCGTTGCGGCAATGTTTTGCGCCTTTCTGTGTGACGCCAGTGATAGCAGGGTCTGCGTTAACGCTAGGCGAAAGGCCGCTTCCGGAATCGCCGGGTTGCTTAAAGAAAAGCTAAAATTCGATGCAAACCGTGCGGACGCCGCCCGTCAGCGCGCGGGTCCGGGGTTATTCAGCCGCTTGCGGCGGGGCTGTGCGGCTGGGCCGTTGCGCCCAACGCTCTCGGCGCCCGCGCACCCATACCGACACGTTCTCGCCCAGCATCAGGAGGCATGGGGTCAGCACGAGCGTCAGCACGGTTGCGAAGGTCAGCCCACCGGCGATGGCACTGGAGAGCTGCGTCCACCACTGCGTGGACGGCGCGCCGATGGAGATGTCCTGGCCGATGATGTCGATGCTGAGCCCGAACACCATGGGCATGAGGCCGAGCACGGTGGTGATGGAGGTCAACAGCACCGGGCGCATGCGCTGGGCGGCGGTGCGCAGGATGGCCTCCTTGGCCGGGACTCCTTGCGCCTTCACGTCGTTAAAGGTGTCGATCAGAATGATGTTGTTGTTCACGACGATACCGGCGAGCGCGATGACGCCAATGCCGCACATGACGATGCCGAACGGTTGCCCTGTGACCAACAACCCCAACATCACGCCGGCCGTGGAGAAGACGATGGCGCTCAACACCAGCCCCGTTTGGTAGAAGCTGTTGAACTGCGTCAACAGGATCGCCGTCATTGCGAAGATGGCGATGACGAAGGCGTTGATCAGAAAACTTCCCGCCTCGCGCTGGTCTTCGTCCTGCCCCTTAAAGCGCACGGTCACCGACCGATCGATGTCGGCCGCGGCCACCGCCGCCTTGAGCTTGCGCACCTGATCGTCGACCAGCAGCCCCTCCGCGACATCGGCCTGGATGGTGATGACGCGGCGGCTGTCGGTGCGGTTCAGGTTGCCGGTCTTCTGCGCCGGTTCGAAACTGACGAAGTTCCCGATCGGGACCTGGCCTTTGCCGGTCGGGACGCGGAGCCGGTTGAGCTGTTCCAGATTGCGTTCGGCGAGCGGGAAGCGCAGGCGGATATCGACTTCCTCGTCGGCATCGTCGGGACGGTACTCGGCGACCTTGATGCCATTGGTGAGCATGGTAACCGCGTCGCCAAGGACGGCGACGTCGGCGCCATTGCGGGCCGCCTTCTCCCTGTCGACCTTGAGCCGCCACTCGATACCGGGCAGCGGACGGCTATCCTGCGTGTCGACGAAGCCGCCGATCTGCTGCATCAGCAGACGCAGCTTCTCCACGGTGGCGGGCATTTTCTCCGGGTCGCGGGAGGTCACCAGCAATTCCACGGGCTTGCCGGCCGATGGCCCCCCTTCCTGCTTGCGTACTTCCAGGATCACGCCCGGAATGTCCGCCGTGCGCGCGCGAACTTCCTTGAGGATCTCCGATGCGGGGAGACGCGTGCGCCAATTGGTCAGCTCGAACTGGATAATGCCGACAACGTCCTCGGCCGAGCCCGTCTGCGACGGCGGGCCCCCTGCCCCCATGGTCCGAGCATAAACCGTTTCGAAATAGGGCATCGCCAAGAGCCGTTTCTCGACCTTGCGTACAACCGCGTCCATCTCCTTGATCGACAGATCGCCGCGCGCGCGCACCTGGACCTGGGCCATGTCGGGTTCGACGTCGGGAAAGAACTCAACGCCGTGGCCGAAAATGCCGAATGCCACATTGGTCCCGATCAGCATAGCTACGGCGAGCCCAAGAACCTTCGCCGGATGGGCGAGCAGCCGTTTCAACGTGCTAAGATATAGCCCCGCCGGGCCCGTGATCTTGTCGAGATCGCCATCCTCGGCGGCCTTGATGGCCGCCAGAAGCCTGCCGTCGTCCTTATTGGCGCGGCCGATGATGCCGCCGAGCACCGGAATGAATATCAGCGCCATGGCGAGCGAGGCCGTGAGCGTCACCACAACGGTGATCGGCAGAAATTTCATGAACTCGCCGACGATGCCCGGCCAGAACAGCAGCGGCAGGAACACCACCAGCGTCGTGGCGGTCGAGGCGATGATCGGCCAGGCCATGCGTTTGGCGGCCTCGGCATAGGCCAATTTCCGGTCCTTGCCTTCCGCCATCTTCCGGTCGGCCAGCTCCACGGTGACGATGGCGCCGTCCACCAGCATGCCGACCACCAGGATGAGGCTGAACAACACGACGATATTGAGTGTGAGACCCATCCCATAGATGACGAGGATGCCGGCTAGGAACGATCCGGGGATGGCGAGGCCGACCAGAATGGCCGGCCGTACGCCCATGGCGGCGACGATGACGATCATCACCAGCACGATGGCGGCAATCACATTATTCTGCAGGTCGCCAAGCATGTCTTGGATCTGCTCGGACTTGTCCTGCATGAAGCTGACATTGACTCCGGCCGGCCATGTGGCCTGCTCCGCCGTCACGACCTCGCGGACACTGGCGATGGTCTCGATGATGTTTGAGCCGACCCGCTTCTTGACCTCGAGCGCCAGCGCGGGCTTTCCGCCGACGCGCGCGAAGCCTTGCGGGTCCTTGTAGGTCCGGCGCACGGAGGCGACATCACGGAATTTGACCACGGTGTCGCCGACGACCTTGACGGGAAGGTCGAGCACATCGCCGACCTCTTCGATGACGCCCGGCACCTTGAGGACCATGCGGCCCGAGGCGGTTTCCAACGCGCCCGCGGCCACCAGCCGGTTGTTGCGCTGAACCGTGCTCAGAACGTCGGCGAAAGAGATATTGTAGGTTTCGAGCACCATGGGATCGACGATGATCTCCAGCAGCTCTTCTCTGTCGCCGCCGATATCAACCTCGAGCACGCCGCCGAGACCTTCGATCTTGTCCTGCAGATCGCGGGCGATGTTGACCAGCGTACGCTCCGGCACATTGCCGGAGAGGCCAACAGTGAGCACCGGGAACAGTGCCACATTGACTTCGTGAACGCGGGGCTCGTCGGTGTCGGGCGGCAGTTCGGCCTTGGCGATGTCGACCTTCTCGCGCACGTCCTGGAGCGCCTGATTGGCGTCGAAGCCGGCGTCGAATTCGAGGGTCACCGAGCCGTAGCCTTCGGCGCTGACGGCGCGCATCTCTTTGATGCCCTCGATGGACTGAAGCTCCTTCTCCATCGGGCGGATGAGGAGGCGTTCGGAATCTTCGGGCGAAATGCCCTCATAGGTCATCGAGACGTAGATCGTCGGAATCGGAATGTCGGGCTCGGATTCCTTGGGAATCGATACATAGGCCACCGCACCCATCACGATGATCATGACGAAGGCCAGCGCCACCGTGCGGGTGCGCGTGAACGCTGCGTCGATGATGGCATTCATCGTTTGGCCGTTGGATCTCTGGTGCTGCTGGCGGGCAGGAGAGCGGCGGCTTCCCGCGACCCGTCCGGCCCGGCGTTGCCCTCCTCCTCGGCAACCTGCACCTCTTCCCCAATCTGAACGAAGCCGTGGCCGAGTGTGATGATGCGAGCATGGGCCGGCAGGCCCGTGATCCAGGCGTTGTTGACGTCCGACATGACGATCGACGCCGTATTAAAGACGACCCGGTTGTCCTCGTTGACCATCTTGACGCCGAGCTTGCCCTCATCATTCAGCGACAAAGCCGCCGGTGAAACAAAATGCGCCATTACCGAGCCCGTGGGGATCTTTGCTTCGGCACTGATGCCCGAGGGAATCTCACCGTTCGGATTGGGAAGCTCGACTTCGACGCGGAACGTGCGGGTGCCCTCGTCCGCACGGGCGGCGATGTAGCGGATCTTGCCATCGCGTTCTTGACCGGTGGCGAATTTCAGGAACGCAGCCTGGCCGACCTTGATATTGGAAATATTTTGCTGGGTGATCCTCAGGCTGACGACCAGCGGATCATTGTCGACGATCGTGGAGACCTCGCCGTTGACATCCACATAGGTGCCAAGCTCGACCGGGCTCGACAGCACAACGCCTTCAAACGGTGCTTTGATGTCGATGTGCTCGAGCTCGATGCGCGCCTGTTCCAACTCGGCCTTCGCCGTCTGCAGCGAAGAGAAGATCTGGTCCGCTTGGCGCTGTGACTGGTAGCCCTTCTTGCCAAGGGTTTCGGACGCCTCGAAGGCGCTTTGCTGTTCGCGCACGCGAGCTTCGGCGCGGTCGATCCGCGCTTGACGGTCGTTCGCCTCTAGCCTGACAATCACATCGCCGGCAGCGACAACGGCGCCCTCGTCCGCCAAAATTTCGGCGACCTGCCCCATGGTCTCGGCGCGGATGGTCACGGTCCGGTTCGGCTCCGCCTGTCCTTGAGCAACGATGAACTGCTCCACCGGCTTGGCGTCTTGGGTCCGGACTGCGACGGTCATCGACGCGACCGCGTCGGCGACAGCCGGCGCATCCGGGGTTTCCTTACCCGAGGACTGGAAAAAATAGCCGCCGAGCACCCACGCGGCGATGCCGAGGGTAAGAATAACAGCGGTGAGATACGACTTGTTCAAAGTCCAACGCTCCAACTTCGTCTCGCTACGCTCAAGCCGTCCCGGCTCACGCGGGTTGCTTCGCGGGCGCCCGCTCTTGCGGCGCCGAAATCTGCCTTTTCGTGTCCCACGCTTCGATGACATTCCCGAAACTGTCGATCAGCGCTTCGTAGAAGGCGTCGAGCTCCGCGAGCCGCTCTTGAGCCCCCGCCATGTCCTGCGGCAGCGCAGTTTGCGCGCGCTCGACGACCTCGCGGGCGCGGTGCATCCGTTCCACAATGCCGCGTAACATCCGTGCATAAGGCTGCCTGCTCAGCCTGAAATAATCCTGCCGGTCACCGGGCGTAACCGTGCGCTCGATGACACCCAAGTCTTCCAGCAGCCGCGTATTGGTGCTGATGCTGGCCCGGCTCACGCTCAAGCGGTCGGCCAATTCGGCAAATCCAAACGGACCCCCATGCACGATCATCAGGCCCATAATGCGGCCAGCAATACGTGGCAGACCGTCGGCCTGGGTGATCAGTCCCATCCGCTCGACGAATTCGCCGATGGCATTTTCAGTTTCGCTATCCATGCTCGACCATATGGTCCATCTTGTTTGTTCAGTCAAGATTGAACAGGGTTGCCGGGCAGGCCGCGCCGCGCGGCTATATGTCGGTATCCGTGGCGATTTCCTCCTCGCAAGCGACCTTGATCGCACCATTGACGCCTGCAACCGCCTGGCCAATGCCGCGTCTGACCCGCCAAAAAGTGCGCGCAGCGCCCACTTTCGCTCGGCTCGCATCGTGCCATCTGGCAGCTATCGCAGCTCGTCCGGTTTACTGCTAAGTGATCGCACCGGCAGGTTCTTCCAATGTCTTGGAGAGCCGTCCGGCAGGTTTTTGTGTGCCTTCGTCCATTCATGGCAATCTGTTTTCGATGATCCTGGTGTCTCAAATTCATGGTCGAAGTCATCAACATCCTTGCACTCACAAAATATGGACGCCTGGCAGCAAGCAGCCGCCACCGCTTCTACGATTACTTTCCTCGGAAGCGCCGAGCTCAAGCCCAACGTGATCGAGCTCGACCGCGCTAAGCGGCCAGCCCGGGCGTCTCCCTCACGCGCCAAGGCGACGCGCAAGCAGGCCTCGGGCTAGGACCTCTTCGCCTAGGCGCTCATCGTCCTCAGAGATCACAGCTGCCGGTTCGCATCCCGCAGCACGACGTAGATCGCCGGAATCACCAGGACGGTCAGCAAGGTCGACGAGGCCAGACCGAACAGTAGCGCGATCGCCAGGCCCTGAAAGATCGGATCGACCAAGATGGTCGCCGCGCCGATCATGGCGGCAAGCGCGGTCAACAGGATCGGCTTGAAGCGAACCGCACCGGCTTCCAGGAGCACGTCGCGCAGGGTCTTGCCGTGGCCCGCGCCGTGGCGGATGAAATCGACCAGCAAAATCGAGTTGCGCACGATAATGCCGGCGAGCGCGATGAAGCCTATCATCGACGTTGCCGTGAACGGTGCGCTGAACAACCAGTGCCCCAGCACGATGCCGATCAGCGTGAGCGGAATCGGCGTGAGGATCACCAGCGGCAACTTGAAGCTGCCGAACTGCGCCACCACCAAAATATAGATGCCGACGATTGCCACCATGAAGGCCGCGCCCATGTCGCGGAAGGTGACATAGGTGATCTCCCACTCGCCGTCCCAAAGCACCGCCGGCTTCGCTTCGTCCTCGGGCTGCCCTGCAAACCGGACGGTCGGCTTCTCCTGCGGGCCCCAATCATGCTCCTCGATCTTCTTGTCGACGTCGAGAATCCCGTAGATCGGCGCCTCATAGGCGCCGGCGAGTTCGGCCATCACCATGTCGGTAAAACGTCCGTCGCGGCGGAAGATCGTCGGCGAGCCCGCTTCCTCGGTCACGTGGACAATGTCGCCGAGCTCGACCACGGTCTTGTTGCCTGGAACGCTGTTCGCCGGCACCGGCGTCGAGGCCAGTTGCTCGCTCCAAGACAGATGGCGCTTGGGGAGCCGGACGACGATCTCGATGGGGTTGCGGTCTTCGCCGCGGTGCGAATAGCCGACCGTGGTGCCGCTGAACAGCGCCTGGATCGTGTCGTAGATGTCGCTTTGCTCGACACCGAAGAATTCAAGGCGGTCCTGATCGATTGAGATACGTAACCGCGGCCGCGGCTCCCCGATCGAGTCGTCGATGTCGACCACATAGGGCACGGAGGCGAAGATCTTCTTCAGCTCGGCGGCCACGGCGCGCCGGGTCTTGGTGTCGGGACCATAGACCTCGGCAAGCAGCGTGGCCAACACCGGCGGCCCAGGCGGCACCTCCACCACGCGGGCGACAGTGCCTTCGGGCAAGTCCACCGTCTCCATCCGGCTGCGCAGATCGAGCGCGATGTCGTGACTGGATCGGTCACGCGCGTCGCGCGGCGCGAGATTGAGGTGTAATTCGCCCAGTTCGGGGGATTCACGCACGTAATAATGGCGGACAAGCCCGTTGAAGTTGAACGGCGCGGGCGTCCCGGCATAGGTCTCGATTGATTCGACCTCGGGCAATTTCCGGGCAATGTCCGCAATGGAGAACAGGGTCCGTTCCGTGTCCTCCAGCGTGGCACCCTCAGGCAGATCGACGACCACGGACAGCTCCGACTTGTTGTCGAACGGCAGCAGCTTGACGGTGACGCCCTTGGTGACGAACAGCATGCAGGCCGCCACGGTGGCCAGGCCGACGGCAATCAGAAATATCCAGGCGCTCCGGCGCGAACGCACGACCGGCGCGGCGAAGCGGCGGTAGACCCGGCCGAGCAGGCCCTCGCCATGTGCCTTCTCATGCTCATGCAGCGGCCGACCCGACGGGCTGAGACGCAGCATCAGCCACGGGGCGATCACCACGGCGACAAAGAAGGAGAACAACATCGCCGCCGAAGCATTGGCCGGAATCGGCGCCATGTAGGGCCCCATAAGACCGGAAACGAAGAGCATCGGCAGCAGGGCCGCGACCACGGTCAGGGTGGCGACGATGGTCGGATTGCCCACTTCCGCAACCGCCTCGATTGCCGCCTGCTGGCGGCTGCGGCCATCCTTCATCGCCCAGTGCCGGGCGATGTTCTCGACAATCACGATGGCGTCGTCGACCAGGATACCGATGGAGAAGATCAGCGCGAACAGGCTGACGCGGTTGATGGTGTAACCCATCAGTTTGGCGGCGAAGAGCGTCAGCAAAATCGTCGTCGGAATGACGATCAGAGTTACCAAAGCCTCGCGCCAGCCGATGGCGAAGGCGATGAGCACGACGATCGACACGGTCGCGAGGCCCAGGTGGAACAGGAGTTCATTCGCCTTGTCGTTGGCCGTTTCGCCGTAATCGCGCGTCACCGTCACATTGATGTCGGGCGGGATCAGCCGCCCCTCAACGCTGTTCAGACGCGCAAGGAGTTCGTCCGCCACGACCACGGCGTTGGCGCCCGCGCGCTTGGCGAAGGCGACGCTGACCGCGGGGACGCGGTCCCAGCGACCGCCCTCCTCCGGCGCGTCCATCCACACGCGATGCTCCTGGGGGCTCGGTCCGATCACGACCGACACCACGTCGCGCACGTAGACGGGACGGTTGTCACGCGTCGTAACAAGCATGAGCCCGATATCCGGGACACCGGCCAGCGTCTGGCCCGCGGCAACATTGAGCATCATGTTGTTGTCGCGCACGGAGCCGGCTTGAAACGAGCGGTTGGCGCCGCGCACCTTGGCGACGAGCTGCTGGAGCGTGACCCCGAACAGCGCGAGCTTCTCCGGGTCTGGCTCGACGCGGATCTGCTGCGGGTCGCCGCCCGAGATGTAGGTCAGGCCGATATTGTCGGTCTTCACCAGCTCGGACCGCAGCTCATCCGCTAGCTGATAAAGGTCCTTGCTGGTCCAGCGCGCGGCGGCGTCCGGCTTCGGCGACAGCGTGAGCACCACCACGGCGACATCGTTGACGCCGCGGCCGACGATCAGAGGCTCGGGGATGCCCACCGGGATCCGGTCGAGATTGGCCCGGATCTTTTCATGCACCCGCAAGATTGCGTCGTCGGCGTCGGTGCCGACCAGGAAACGCGCCGTCACCATGACGCGGTCGTCGACGGTCTGGCTGTAGACGTGCTCGACCCCGTCGATCCCCTTGACGATGGCTTCCAGAGGCTTGGTGACCAGTTCGACCGCGTCTGGCGCCTTGAGGCCGTCGGCGTTGACGCGAATATCGACCAACGGCACGCTGATCTGCGGCTCTTCCTCGCGCGGAATGGTGAGGAGTGCGATAAGTCCGACCGCAAGCGCCGCCAGCAAGAAGAGCGGCGTCAGCGGGGAACGGATCGTGCTCTGGGTAAGATGTCCCGAAAGTCCGAGTTTCACGGCCGCACCAACACATCGCCGGATTTTAGCCCGGACAGGATTTCCAGGCCGTCCGGCATGTCGGGGCGTGGCAGTTCCCGCCCCCGCTGGACCGGCACGTCGATCACGGTCTTGTTGTTCTTAGCGTTCTTGCGCACGCGAGCATAGTCGACGCCGAAGCGCGTGAGTATGAATGAACTCGGCACGATGATGCTCTGGCGATCGCCGGCCGAGACCCACACGCGGATGCGCTCGCCGACGAAATAATCGCCCAGCGCCTCAACGTTCGCATCGGCCACGACGCGTCCATGCTCGATCTGAGGATAGACTAAGCGAATCGTGCCGAACTTTGCCCCACTCTTGCCGAGCTCTTCGCCGTCTATCCGCACCATATCGCCTGCCTCGAGAAAGTGGGCGTGCCGCTCGGGCACGCGCAGGCGCAGAATAAAGTTCTGTTCCGCTACCGTGGCGATGGTTTCGCCGGGCAAGATGACGGTGCCGACCGTCACCGGCACAGTGAGAACACGGCCGGGGGTCGGCGCGAGGACGTTGCCCTCGGCAACCTGCTGCTGAAGGACAGATCGCTCGGCCTTGCGCGCCTTCAGCGTGTTGGTTGCCACGTTAAAGGCAGTACGCGCCTCATCGAGCCGGGTCTTCGGTATCGTGCCGCGTGAGACCAACTCTTCGGCGCGGTTGAGATCGATCTGCGCCTGAGCCAGCTGGGCCTCCAGCGCCAAGATCTGCGCATCGAGCGAGTTAATCTGCAGCGCAAGCTTTTCGTCAGCCACGGAGGCGACGACCTGCCCTTCCTTGATGGCATCGCCTTGCTTGACGGTAAGCTCCACCACGGTCCCTCCAATGCGGGCCCGGGCCGGCACGACATAGGCGCTTTCAACCGTGGCGAAGACGGCTTTTTCGTCGGCAACCTTCTCGGGGCGCACGACCAACGTGTCCTGAGCGAACGCTTCATGGCTGAAGAAACCAAGCAGAGCCAAACTGACCGCGCCTACACGCATTCCCACGTTTCCTCTTCCGTCTTCAGCGGCTTGATGATTTTGAGGCAACCGCCCGGCGACCGGCTTGGCGCGATGTGCGGCGCCCCTTCGGCACGCACGCCTCCGTCGGCGCGCAAAAGACTTGATAAAGGGTGCCCACGAGTTCGCGCGCGGGCTCGCTGCCGATCGAATACCAAATGGTCTGCCCGTCTCGCCGCGCCGTCACAACGCCATCCTTGCGTAACAGGGCGAGATGCTGCGAGACGGTCGAGTCGCGAATATCGAGTAGTGTGGCGAGCTCTCCCACCGAACGTTCCTTCTCGATTAGCTGACACACGATCAGCAGCCGATGCCGGTTGGAGAGTGCCTTCAGCAGGTTGCTCGCCTCATCCGCGGCCGCCTGCATTTGATTGCCTTGTATTTTCATTCTTGCGAATATACGAATAATCCGATATACAGTCAATCCCGCTACAGCGCAGATGCCCCGGCGGGATAGCGACCACGAGCCGGACGGCGCCATGTCGTCACTGGCCCCATGATCAGGAGATTCGCCGTGAACGTCGATCGTGCCGTGCTTACGTTCGCAGGCAGCGTGGTGCTCATCAGCCTCGCGCTTGCCTGGCTGGTCAGCCCCTACTGGCTCGTCCTCACTGCGTTCGTCGGATTGAACCTGATCCAGGCGGCATTCACCGGCTTCTGTCCGGCCGCCATGATCTTCCGCAAGCTCGGTCTGAAGGCCGGCTCCGCCTTCTGAGTGCCCATCAGCCAAAAGTTCGACAACAATCCGGAGGAAACAGGTGGCTCATATCGTCGTTCTCGGCGGTGGCATCGGAGGGGTTTCGTGCGCTTATGAGCTGAAGCAGGCGCTGCGCAAGGAAGACAGGATCACGCTTGTTTCCGACAAGCCGTTCTTTCAATTCACGCCGTCCAACCCCTGGGTGGCCGTGAAATGGCGTGAGAAAAAAGACATCACCGTCGACCTGACGTCGACACTGCCCCGGCATGGCGTGGCGTTCAGCGCCGCTGGCGCCGCTCGAGAAAACGCCGGTGCCCGTCGGCGTGCCCAAGACGGGATATATGATCGAATGCATGGTGACGGCGACGGCGCTCAATATTGGCCAGCTTGTGCGCGGGAAGCAGCCCACACATGAGGCGACTTGGAATGCGATTTGTCTTGCCGACTTCGGCGATTCCGGCGTCGCCTTCGTCGCCCTCCCCCAGAATCCCCCGCGCAACGTCAACTGGGCGTCAAGCGGGCGCTGGGTTCACGTCGCCAAGGTCGCGTTCGAGAAGTATTTTCTCCGCAAGGTGCGTACCGGCACGAGCGAGCAGTATTTCGAGAGGGCGGTGCTCAAGTTCCTGGATATCGGCAAGCTCAAGCGTCCGGCGTAGCTGGGCGATTGGCTATGCTCGCCGCTCCGGCGGACACGCGGTGCACGACAGCAGCATGAACAGAGAGGGGCTTGATGCCCGCACCCAAGCGCTCCGTCGTTGTCGCTGAGAACCCCGACAAGCCTTACGGACAGACCGTGACCATCGGACCGCACAGGCTGAGCTCGGATGAGGGCGAAGCCTTGGGCGGCCGCGACGCGGGCCCGTCGCCCTATGAATATGTGATGGCGGGCTTAGGCGCATGCACGGCCATGACATTGCGCATGTATGCCGACCGTCATGGCTGGCAGCTCGATAAGACCTCGGTCAAGGTCCGGCACAAGATCGTGGTGGCCAGCGACGGCAAGAGCGTCTCCGATCGGTTCGAGCGGACGATCCACGTCGAAGGCGAGCTAACCGAGGCGCAGCGTGCGCAGCTGGTCAAGATCGCCGATCGCTGCCCGGTCAGCCAGACCCTGCAGCGCGCTTCTTCCATCGTCACCTTTCTGGGTGACGTCGTCGCCGCCTGAAGAAACGCAGTCCAGGCGATCTCGCCGTCCGTGTCGCGATACTCCGCAGCGGAGAAATCTATGAGAGGATCACGCTTGCGCCGATGACCGCTGCACCTACAGAACCGCTATCGCTGAGGGCTCTCGCTTACGGGCGAAAGCCCAGCGCGACGTCCGTCAAAGTCCAACCCTATTGGTGGGACGCCGCGCCGCGCCCGGAAACGCCGGGGCGGTCACTTCCACCGAAGGCCGATGTGGCCATCGTCGGTTCCGGTTTCACCGGGCTCTCCGCCGCTTTGACGCTGCTGGGCGAGGGCCGCGACGTCGTCGTTCTGGATTCTGGCGCTCCGGGCTACGGCGCCAGCACGCGCAATGGCGGCCAGGTCGGGAGCGGCAACCAAAAGTTCCGCGTCAAGCGTCTGATCGAGCTTCGCGGCATGGAGAAGGCGGCGGAGCTCCTGCGCGAAGGCACGCGCATGCTCGACTATATCGAGCATCTCGTAGCGGCCGAGAAGATCGACTGCCATTTTCACCGGTGCGGACGGTTCCGAGGCGCGATGCGGCCGGAGCACTACGACGCGATGGCGCGCGACTTGGACGACCTGAAGCGCGTCGCTGGCGTCGAAAGCTTCATGGTCCCGCGAGCCGAGCAGACAAGTGAAATCGGCTCCGACGTCTTTTTCGGCGGCTCCGTTCTCCCGCGCGACGCTTCGCTCCATCCGGCCCTCTACCATGCCGGCTTGATGCAGCGCGTCGAGGCGCGGGGCGGTGTCATCATTGGCAACGCAGGTGTGCGCCGCATTTCCCGCGACGAAACCGGGTTTCAACTCGAAACCGACGCGGGCCCGCTCCGGTCGAGAGACGTCCTCGTGGCGACCAATGGCTATACGTCCGGGCTCGTTCCTCCGCTTCAGCGCCGCATCGTCACGGTGCGGTCCGGCCTCATCGCGACCGCCGAACTTCCGGCAGACGTGATGGCACGGCTGATGCCCAAGGGCCGTGTCTACGGCAACACCAATCGCGTCTTCTACTATTTCCGCGGCGCGCCAGGCGAGAACCGGATCGTGTGGGGCGGCCGCGCCGGCAGGGCCTCCGGCATGAGTGCCTACCGCCACCTGGCTCGCGATCTTCTCGGCGTCTTTCCGGATCTCGGCGACATCGCCGTGACCCACGCCTGGGACGGACAGATCGGCTACACCCATGATGAGCTACCGCATCTCGGCCGCTTGGCCGACGGCATCCACTACGCCGTCGGCTATTGCGGGACGGGAGTTTCGCGGGCCACGTATTTTGGTCACAAGATCGCATTGCAGATCGTCGGCGATCCGGACGGGCGCACGGCCTTCGACGATGTCGCCTTTCCGGCGTTCCCGGCGCACCCGATCGCCAAGCGTGCCGTCGCTGTCGTCGAAACCTGGTACCGCTTCCGCGACTACACGAAGCTATAGGTGGAATGCCTGGCCGCCGAATTCGGCCGGCTCATGCGAGCTTGGCATAGGCCTCTATTTCGACTTTCTGCCATGGCCGCAACATCGATGTAACCTGAACCAATGTGCTGGCGGGCCGGATCTTGTCGAAGACCTCCAAGTGCGCCTTGGCAACCTCCTCTGCATCATTGATGTCGCGGAGATAGACGACCGTGCGGACCACGTCGGCGGGACTCGCTCCAGCGTCGATCAGCGCCTTCTCGATAGTGGCGCCTTGTGAGGCTTGCCGTCGACTTCCATATCCACGAGGATGTTCTCGTTGACGCCATCATAATCCCACTGATCGAACGGCATCATCTGATAGGCAAAGACAACCTCGCCGATATCGACCTTGCGGCCGAAAATGGTCATCAACCATTTGTTGCCACAGGCTGAAATACATATATCGCCATGACTTAGTGTGGCTGTGCTAGGAGGCCGCCGCGAAGCTGTCTCGGCAGTCAATTTCCCTGATAACCGGGAAAATGCAGGGAAATTTCCCGGATTTAGCCGCGAAGGCGAGAAGTCGGCTCGGCTTTCAGCCTAGTCAGCTACTTACAACCCAAATTCCTTACGCATCAGAACAGGGAATTGTTTCCCGCAGAGCAGGGAAAATCGCTGGCTGTATCTCCAGCGGATGGAATTTTCGGAAAGGACAGCCTTTCTTGACGACCACCGAAGACCCTATCGCAACGGAGCCAGCCAATCGGCGCACCTTCGCGATCATCTCGCATCCTGACGCCGGCAAAACGACGTTGACGGAAGAGCTTCTACTTTTCGGCGGGGCGATCCGGCTTGCCGGTCATGTGAAAGCGCGCGGCGAACGGCGCCGCACGCAGTCCGACTGGATGGAAATGGAGCGGGCCCGGGGGATTTCCATCACGAGCTCTGTCATGACTTTCGAGCATGAGGGGCTGGTGTTCAATCTTCTCGACACCCCCGGCCACCAGG
>Ga0307380_10003956_pt1 | contig 20219 bp, 24 predicted proteins | sample UN3MG_FD_202239 | JGI IMG/M metagenome (GOLD analysis project Ga0307380, IMG submission 202239) | Soil microbial communities from Risofladan, Vaasa, Finland - UN-3 | ecosystem: Environmental > Terrestrial > Soil > Coastal area > Acid sulfate soil | place: Finland: Risofladan, Vaasa | collected... | reverse complement strand
CCTTACCAAGGCAACGCTCTACCAGCTGAGCTATTGAGGCACTTTTTTTTTAAATCCTATGCTACTAACTTTAAATTATTGCTAAATTAAAAATTTTTTTACATGTTTAGGTTTTTATTAATTCCAAGGATTTTAATCTGATTTTTTAAGAGGTTATAATTTAGTTACACCAACTTTAATTCTAGTAAGATAAAAAAAAAAGAAGATTTGAGAGACTATAAATTTCTTGTCAATAATTAAGCCAGAAATAGCGCACCTAACGTAATGTAGAATTGCGCCATTACATATGTAGTCATTATGATAAATCGTGCGTTGGTAAATTCTCCAGCCCATTTATTTACTGCTATTGAAGAATCTGAAAAAATGAACGATATCGAACCTATATAAATCAGAATTGATGCTAATCCTTGAACTGTTGATAATCGCACTAGGGCGGCGATGTGCATTAATAATATAGCTCCCATATAGACTAATACTGGAATTTTCATGTCTCCGGATTTGTTTAGGAATCTTGGTACCGTGAAAATCAGAATTAAGATTGCTGGCCCTAGTAAAAACAAACCCCATGGATTAAATGTCGTATAATCTGTTATGGAGAAGAAGAACGCTAGAATATAGAAAAGTTGGTTAATTAAAAACGCTCCCATCCCAAATAAAAACCATTTCTCTTCGTTTTTGAGCATTAAGAAGATATCTCCAGCACAACCACCGACTAATGCAACTACAATCAACCAATTAACATTAGCTATTGATGATATATCAATTACTCCAAAAATATAAAACAGTATCAACATGGGCATTAAAAGGGGTTTAGTAATATAGACGATTTTATCATTATCCTTATATTCACCAAACACTTCGATTATAGCAAAAATAAAGAATAACGCAAAAAAGATGTATTCAATCATAGTTTTTCACTAAAGAGATGTTTAATTTAATGATATTCTATTAATTGAAAATTGTTTAAATAATTTTGGTATAGTGATTTACAGATTTGTGATTCCACCTTGCTAATTACAGAACGATAGATTTATATATAAAGCAAAATTAGTTCGAATTAGAACAATGTTTGTTCGACTTCGAACAAAGTTCGAAAAATCAAGGAATAAAATATGGAAACAATGTCTTTACGGTTTGAAATTAATGAATATATTCATTATAATAAGTCAATTTCCCGAAAAAATTACAAATGTAAAGATATGATTACTATTGAGATAAATAAATCAAAAAAAAATAATGAAGGTGAAAAAAAATAAATAAAGTCAAAACAGGATGGAAATTACCATTAATGCCACTTCCAATAGGCTTATTAGGCGCTCATGTTAATGGTAAGCCAAACTTCAAAACTGTTGTGTGGTTTAACATGATTCATGATGACCCACCCTTGATTGGTGTTGCAATGTCAAAAAAACATTACACTAGCCCCGGTCTTAAGGAAAATAGAACATTTAGTATCAATATCCCGACTAGTGATATGTATGTTGTGACAGATTATTGTGGTCTACATACAGGTTCAAAGGTTGATAAAGCTAAGGAGTTCGAACTATTTTATGGGGATCTAAAGACTGCTCCAATGATTAAGGAATGTAGTGTAAACATCGAGTGTAAACTTGTAGACATTAAAGACTTCAAGAATACTGAATTGTTTATTGGAGAGATCGTTGAAATTTATTCAGATGAAAAATATGTTAAAGATAATGAGCCAGATGCTAAGAATTTTGATTCTTTTATATTTTTAATGCCGCATGGTCCATACCAGAAAATAGGGGACTATTTAGCAGAAGCATATGAAGTAGGGACAAGCTATAAACCTAAAAACTAAAATATTTTTTTTAATTTAAAATTGAATTATACTAAAAATAAAATGAGAAATAATAAGATGGAGAAAATAATAGCTTATTGTGGAATATGTTGTTCAGAATGTCCAGCATATTTGGCAACACAAAAGGATGATCATGAAGAAATCAAAAAAGTTGCAAAAGAATGGTCAAGTGAAGCAATGTCATTTAAACCCGAGGAGATTTATTGTGATGGATGTACTTCAGAAGGAAAGCATTTTGGTTGGTGTAGTGAGTGTCCAATAAGGAATTGTTGCCGTGAAAAGGGATTTGAAAATTGTGCTTGGTGTGATGATTATTTTTGTGATAACTTAAAGATGACTTTTGAAAAGACACCTTCAGCTAAAGAAAGATTAGATGAAATTCGAAAAAGTTTATAAAAAAATAATTAAAAAAATCAAAAAGGTGTTAAAGGTGGAATTAGCGGAAGCAAAAAAATTAAGTTTTGAATTAATGGAAACCTCGAAAGCAGCATATCTAACAACTATTGACTCTGAGGGTTTCCCAATAACAAGAGCAATGTTTAACTTAAGAAATAAGGAACAATTTCCAGAATTTTCTCAGTTTTTCGCTGGTTTAGACAATGAATTTGAGATATATATATCAACCAATACATCATCATCTAAAACTGAGCATATTAAGAACAATCCTAAAATTTCTGTTTATTTCTGCGATCCTGAAAACTTTAAAGGAGTTATGTTTGGAGGTGAAGTAGAAGTTATTGATGATATGGAGGTTAAGCGAAACATATGGTTAGATTGGTGGACAAGGTACTATCGGGAAGGATTAGAAGATCCTGATTATACTTTGCTTAGATTGAATCCTAAACAAGTGAGATTTTATCACAAATTACAACAGGTTAAATTTGAACCAGGCGAAAAATAAATGGAAAAGTTAAGGGAAGGAGGATTTCTAGTATCAAAGATCCGTAAATTATCGGAACGAATCTTTGCTAAATTACTTCGAGATTTTAATGTTAGTGAAATAACCGCTGCTCAAGGTAGAGTTATGTTTCCGCTTTGGCAAAAAGATAACATCTCCTTCCAAGAACTAAAAAAAAAAACATCGCTAAGTAAAGCAACGCTATCTCACATGTTGGATATTCTTGAAAAAACGGGCCACATTAAACGGGTACGCGATGTTAATGATAAACGTACCATTAACATAAAGTTAACGAAAAAAAATAAAGCCCTACAGGATAAATTTCTTCAAGTATCTAATGAAATGAGAGACATTTATTATAAAGATTTTACCGAAGAGGAAATAGATGAGCATGAAGGCTATCTAAGGCGACTTCTGGCTAATCTAACGCAATATAGTGAAAAGAACAAGAAATAAAAAAAACTAAATCAGTAATTTCTTTTTATTATTTTTATAATTTTTAAAAAAAAAGATTCTATTTAATCATCCTTAACTTTTGCCCTATTTGGAATATAAATTTTTAATTTAGGAATATTAATTTTTGGAACTTGAATTTTTGGCATTTTTATTTGAAATACAATGTTTTCTTTATCATCAGATTTTTGAAGTTCATCCTCTCTAATAGATATAATACATCTCTCTTCTGTTTTTAGAGAATCAATTTCTTCTTTAAGATTTAATTCATCATCTTGGTTTTTATCGACTACTTCTTTCGATGCTTCATTTATATTGTTATTATTTAATTTTAGGAATTTAGAAAGTTTTTGATTTTTTTCAAATATTAATCCTTCATAAATTTTAAAATGATTTTCTTTGATTAATAAATCTCTAAAATCCTCACTTTTAAAAATCCAACCAGTCTGAGTATCATATAGCATTCCTGTGATTTCTATGTCAGAAAAAAAAGCTTTAAGTTCTTGTAAATCATTTATCTGCTCTATTATATTACGTATTTCATTATCAAAAGGTTTAAAAAAATCATATAATTTTGAAAGAAGATCTGAATAATTTAATGATAAACGGTTAAGAAATTTATTTGGGAGTTTCTTTCTTAATTCATTTAGATTCATCTTCGTCATGCCACAATCTAAGTGTCCTAAAATAATAATATCTTTAATTTTATATTTGTGGATTGCAATTAAAATAGACCTCCTCATATCTTGGGTGTATACATTTCCAGCATTTCTTAAGATGAATACATCTCCGGGATTAAGTTGGAATATTTGATGAACATCTATTCTTAGGTCCATACATGTAAGAAATAATATAGGATATTTTGGAATTCTTTGATCAAATGAGTATATTTCCGGGTTTTTATTAATTTTACTTTGAAACTGGAAATTTCCTTCAATCAACAATTTTTCGATATCTTTTAACATTTAAGCACACCCATTTTATATGTTCAATTAGATCAAACTCCTTGGTAACTATAATATTAAAAAAAAAAAAAATTGAAATTATTTCTTTACTAAAATTTCTTGGATTTTTTTAGATCCTCCATTACTAAAGAATTCCTTGATCTTATCTGAATATTCTGGCAAAAGCTGTAAGAATGGTAAAATTGCTCTTGAAAGTGAACTGAATGCTTCATTTCCATCTCCCATGATAAACATCTTGTCCGGACTCAGGTTTTTAAAAATTTCCGGTAGAATGTTGGTTAATTGAACTGCTAAGAACCTTTCATCAGCTTTACTCATTGCCTCAACCTGTTCCTTAAAACCTTCCGCTTGAGCAAGCATTTGTTGCTTTATATTCTCAGCTTCACCTTCTGCTTGAGCAATTAATTTCTGTTTTATTTGTTGAGCCTCAGCATCAACTTCGATTATCTTCTTTTGTCGATCTCCATCTGCTTCAATTTTTTTACGTTCTCTTTCTTGTTCTGCGATGGCAATTTCTTTGTCTTTTCGCCGTAATTCAATCTCTCTTTCAACGAGTTGTTCTTGAATACCAAGCTCGTTTTTTACTTCTAATTCTCTCATTTTTGACTCTCTTTCAGCTTCAGCTTTAGCAATTCTAGCTTTCTTGAATTCTTCTGCTTGCTTAGTTGCTTCCATATTCTTTTTTAGATCTGGTTCCCCAATTATGACTTCTATTATTTCTAAAGATTCGATTATTATACCCCAATCAGCTGTTAATTCATGTAAATCTTTTTCAATATGGTCGATTATCTCTCTTCTTTCTCTAATGATCTTCTCTAAAGGCATATTGGCACATGTAGTACGAATGATCGCTTCGGTTGCGCCTTTTAATATTTTTTCAATATAGTTATCATCTCTCGTATTCCATGATACTGCACTAAATGCTTTTTCTGGATCAACAACCTTCCAAATCAATAATCCTTCGATCTCAATATTTTGATATTCTTTTGAAACAACTTGTTCATGAGCCGCAACTAAAGTTTGAATACTAGTAGTTGGAATGACGATGTATTCATCTATCAATGGAAGAAGAAATAAACTTCCACCTAATCCGGCATGTTTAACTTTACCATTTCGTAAATGTATAACAAATTGGTTAGTCTTGAATTTTCTATATCGAGCAGCAAGAAATATTACAAATAGGAAGATTATGATGCCTATTGTAACTCCAAGTCCTACAAACCAAGGATCTAATTCTTGAAATAACACTTTTCTTATCTAAACCTCCTCTCTTTAATTTTAATAAAATATTTTTCCTTTCCATTTTTTTTTAGATTTTTTAAACAAAATAAAAAATAATGAAACTATCATGACTTACCCCCATAAATCTTGAGTTATTGCAGCTATAACCATTGGAAGAATCATAAATATAAGTATAATCGAAAGAAAGAATAGGAATGTGAATATTATTCTATATGTACGTTTAACTTTTTTAAATAAACCTTTTTCAGTATCATCTTCTTCTTTTGATTTTAATTTTGCTTTACCAGTCTCTTTTAAATATCTAATAATCACCGATTTTTCTAATATCTCTTCTTTAACACTCATATCTTTATCACGTCCTCCTTTTTATTGATCTTTTATTATTATCTACTAATAGAAAACCATTTTTTACATCACATATATAAACCATATCTCCTCTCTCAAATTGAGAATCTTCAATAATGGGTTTAACATGTAATCTTTCAAACCGCATAGGCGTAGAAGAGGGAATTTTTATAATACCTCCTCTATTATCAACACTTAGTAATACTTCTCCTTTAACACCGATTAAATTTTGAGTTGATGAAATTCTATAGAACCTTGATTTAGCGATAATTTTCCATGTAAAATTGATAATTTTTGCTGTTAAATATGCTGCGAAAGGGGCAATATAAAGTATAATAAATCTTAACGTTTCTTCAATTAGTTGGTATAATACTAATCCTGAAATGCCAAAAATTAAAAAAGCAGAAGAAAATAGAAGCATAATTGGAGCAGGCGTGATCGTGGATATTGGAGCTGTATCAATTTCTACTTCTGAATCAATATCAATATCTGAATCCACATCTACTCCTGCCTCCACATCAACATCAGCATCTACCTCAACGGCATCTAAATCTATTTCAGCCCCCATATCATAATCTATATCTACGTCTACTTCAGCATCTATGTCTACGTCTACTTCAGCATCTATGTCTACGTCTACTTCAGCATCTATGTCTACGTCTACTTCAGCATCTATGTCTACATCTACTTCAGTATCTATGTCTACGTCTACTTCAACGTCTAACTCTCCAGCTCCGGTAATATTTGATTCCATTTGAGCTAAGAATGTCGAAATTAACGATAATAAGATTCCACCAATAAATAAACCTAAACAAATACTAAATAATATATCATAAAATTTATTATAAGAGAAACCAATAAATGTAAAAACTACACCAAAAGAAATAATTAAGAAAATGGCTATATTATCCTTTCTCTTCCAACGGATTGTAGATAATTTGGTTAATGCCCTTCTTTCTACCATATTTCTAATTTTATTTAATTTTATAAAAATCAACTAAATTTGAAACTATAATTTAATTCCACATTGATGACAAAATCTTGCATCTCTATCGATTTTTGATCCGCAATATCTGCAATAATTTATATCTGAAATGATTGGGATATTCTGTTCAACTTCTTCGTAAATAGGGTCTTCAGCTTGGTTTTGAATTGAGTTTCGAATTTTATAAGGATTATATTGTTGAGTTCGCTCCTGAGGTTGATATTGATATGGTTTTATATAATCTTCATTAGCTTTATTAGAAGGGGTACTCATCGATGATGCAATAACCCCTATAATTACTATAAAGATTAAAAATCCTCCTAAACCACTAATTATAGGCCATATCGGTATCATCGTGAATCCGTTAGAACGATTAAAAAATATGAAAAATAATAGCCCAAATACAGTGCAAAATATTAACCCTGCTAGTATTGCTCCACTCGCTCTACTTCGATGATATCTATTACGCCTATTTGCAACAATAAATGGAACAAATGCCACTTTTTTTACTCCTCTATATTTTTGTATATTCTTTTATATTTTTTCTATTCTCTTATATAAATATATATATCTAAATATTTAAATGTTTTGATATTTTAATAACTTCATAGAAAAAGCGGGAAACCGTTAAATTTAAATATTGAGAAATATATACTAATATATACACCTAAATAGAAAATTACAAATAATTAAGTATTCTGTTTGTATATAATTCGATATATAGACTAAAATTGTTTCAAAAGCTCGTATTTCTTTTATTAAATAAAATGAAACTTTATTAATATAAAGATATATATTCAAATTGAAAAATAATAAAAAATCGGATAAGAATTAAGGAGTTGGTTCTGATGTCTAAAAATAACAACAAAACAAATGACACTGAAAATGATGAATTTAAGGAACACGAAGCTAAGGATAAACCAATTTATGTAAAAGTCAGCGATGATACAAGACATCTAATTGATAAATATAAAGATAAAGGAACAACGATTTCAGATTTAGTAAGAAATGCTGTCAAATGTTATGACGATTTTAATTCAATCTCTCCTGACATGCATGCTATTATTGAAAAATTTAAAGAAGCAGATGAATCTGATATGTCATTTATAGAACGAGCTCTCAAGTACTATGGAGATCAGAAAAATCTTGATAGGGATTTATGGGTTCGGGCGAGAGATGAAATGAAGATGATGCTCATAGGAAAAACGACCTTCAATCAATTGATCGCCGCAGCAGAAGCTCCAGAAGATAGTTTGGAAAAACCTTGGCGAAAAAATGTAGCTATTGATTTAATTTTATGGTATAATAACTCTAAACCATTAAAAACTCTCTCACTTGAAGAAATAATAAAAACTATACAAAAGATATGGGTTGTTGCAAATTATTTTCATACTATTGACGTAAAGAAAGAAAGCGAAGATTTATATCATCTACTTTTCAGACATAGGCAAAATAAACGATATGGTGTTTATTGGTTAGGATATTTCACAGAATTGTTTTCTTCAGAAGAAATGCCTTTCAAATGTGAGATCGAGGGGCAAGCTTTTGATGAGTCCGTTTCAATGACAATAAAAGTAGGTTATAAAAAATAAAAAAAATATTATTTTTTTAAACCAATAGTTTAATTTTTTAATGAATATTTAGTCTGAATCAAATTAAGATTCACTTATATTAGTAAAAGAAAAACTAAAATCCCTTCACTTTTTTAAATCTACGAGGGGGCGTTCGGTAAAAAGTCACATCTGGATAACCAAGCGTAAAAGCGCCAAGTTGTTTAGCTCTTATATTAGCTAATTTCATAATTTTGGGATTCAGTTCAATAGATACTTGAGTCCAACCATTCCAACATGTTCCCAACCCTAGAGAATGCGCAACTAAACGACCATAAGTAATTATGTTTGCAATATTTTGAATTCCTATTGGTGTAAATAATTGTGAATAAACTATTATTAAGTGAGGAGCATCAAAATATACAGGTGCCTTAAATTCTTTTGCAAGATTAGCAAGTCTTTCTCCATATAACCAACCCCATGCTTTGTCATTTGTCAATGTTTCCTGAATGGCATCAGATAACGTCTTTAATTGTTCCTGATCTGATATAAGCACAAATGACTCAGATCTCATGTTTCTACCAGTTGGAGCATATTGCATTGCATTAAAGACTTTCTCCAATATATCATTTGGAACCTTTTTATTCTGATATCGCCTAATTGAGCGATGTGCTTGAAGGAACTTATACATCTGTTCAAATGAAATAATCTCATTATTGTTATTAAGTCCATGAAATTCAAATGATTCTCCCATATCTTCAAACATAACAGCATCTTCAGGACATCTAGCAATACAATGCCCACATCTTATACACATTTTGTTAGGATCATCGTATTCAATTTTATCTTTCGCTTTATCTTCAAATAAGGCTCTCGGACATACTGTAACACAGGTACTACATGTAGTACACTTATCATAATCAATACCTAATATTGGCATTTCACATTTACCTTTAATATCTCATGATAGTCGATTTTGATAAAATTAATCTATGATAAAATAAAAATAGACGTTTTAGAGTTAATAAAAAAAATACTCTTTGTATGTAATTTAATTATTATTATAACTACAAGTTAAATCACAAGAAAGTTATATTTACACTGAAATTTACCAAATAGAAGATATATGGAAGATATAAACCATCTAGATAAATTCAAAAAATATTAGGAAGTATTTTTTTATTCAAGTATTTAGGAAGGGGCACCAAGGGGGAGGGAGAATAAAATAGAGAAGAAAAGAAATTAGAAATATATGGAGGAATATAAGAAATAAAATCCGAGAAGTGGATAAAATATAAAAAATATAATCTTATTATAGGTTAGGACAAAATTTAATTAGTTATGTCTTTAATTTATAAATCCAATAAAAAGTAACATAAAGAGAAGAATTAAAAAATGTCAAAAACCGCAGTTTTGGCTCTTCTAATCGCATTAGGAGCTTTAGGCCTTGGAATATTTCAAATAGTAATTACACTTGCTCCTTCAGAAGAGAGTCTTGGTATTAGAAATGTATGGTCTGATTTCCATAATATCCCTGAAACTACTTTTCCAACCTCACAAGATATTTTGGTTGATGATTTATTAATCAACTTTACAGTAAATTCTGGAGAGTCAGCTTTGTTTCTTTTTAGTGCTCAAGCACTTATCATACATAATTCATGGTTGTATATATATTTTTCACTAGATGGTGTTAAATTAGCAGGCTCGAACTATCCATCTGTACAGATCATTGATGATCAGAGCAATTGGATGATTCCTGTTACATTTTACTATGTTTCTAATACTCTTTCCCCTGGAACCCATAATGTTTCGATTATTATAAATGGAGACAATATTATGAATGAAATTTCCAGATGTAGCTTACTAGTGCAAACATTTGTTTGATGGGTATATTAGAGAGAAAATCATAAAATTAAAATAATTTTTTTTTTTTTAACCTTATTTCTACACTCATTATTCTTACAGTCGAAGAAATTATTAACACGATTGCAAAAATTTGAGTTGTCGCAAATTATTTCTATGTTATTGATGTTCATAAGGAGGATGATGAGTTTCATGTTCTTTTCAAAAATAGACAGAATAGAAGGTATTCAGAATATTGGCTAGGTTATTTCACAACATTATTTATATCTGAAGATTTAGCATTTAAGTGCAGTGTCGAAGGAATGACTTTTGATGAGTCCATTTCAATGATAATAAAAGTAGGATATAAAAAATAAGAATTAAATTTTAGAGAGTTTTCTATATTTTTCTCTTAACCTGGAGTATAATCTTTTCTTAATAGTTCTTTTTCTTCCTCGTTATCGTATAAATCAAAATATTCCCAAATTTTAAGAGCAAAATCCGTGAAGGCATAACCCTTAGCAGTGATTATATTTCCATCCTGAATTACTCTTGTCTCTACATAGGTATCTCTTGGAAAAGGATCTTCCTCATTTATCTCTTCATATGATTCAGGAGTTTTTGTAGTTGTATATTTCTTACCGTTCAATACTCCACTTTTAGCAAGAAATTCAGGTCCTGCACAAATTGCTGCAACCAATTTTTGTTCTTCATTTAATTTATTAATAATTGCTCTAAGTTCTGGTTTAAATACTCTAATACCTCCTCCTGGAATTATTAAACCCTCAACATCTTCTATACCATCAATTTCCGAAACCATTTTATCGGGATTAATTTTTAAACCTCCAGAACTATACACAGGTATTTTTTCATATGCTATATATTTAACATCGTAATTTTCATCTCCATTTATGCCCGAACAAGCAAGTACGGTTTCAAAATCAGCAAATCCCTCATAAATAAAACATAATACCTCTTTCATAGTTTATCTTACCTCTTTAACATATACCTAACCTATTTGTTGAAATTTTCCTTTAATTTGGAGTAAATCTTTTTTTATCTTCTTCTTTCTCAGAATCTTTCTCGTATAAGTCAAGCCAATCCCAGATTTCAAGAGCAAAATCTATAAATGCATAACCTTGAGCAGTGATTATATTTCCATCTTGAACTACTCTTTTCTCTATAAATGTATCTCTTGGAAAAGGATCTATTTCATTATTCTCTTCATATATTTCTGGAGGCTCTGAAGTTGTATATTTTACTCCATTTAATAACCCCATTTTTGCTAAAAATTCTGGTCCAGCACAAATAGCAGCTAGCAATTTTTTCTCTTCATTTAATTGGTTAACTAATTTTGTAAGCTCCGGCTTAACGATTCTTCCATTTCCTCCAGGAAATATTATACCTTCAATATCATTCGTTTCAGAGACTTCGGAGACCTTTTTATCAGGAATAATTGTTAATCCTCCCCAACTTTTAATCGGTGAATCTTCATATGCAATAAATTCTATCCTATAATCTTCAGAATGATATAAAGGCATACATGCAAGAACTATTTCAAAATCAGCAAAATCATCATATATAAAACATAATACTTTTTTCATAGGGTATTTTACCTCTTTAATTTAGACTTAACCTAACTCTTGGAATTCTTTTTTTGAAGGATGAGTTATTTCTTTCGCTTTGCGTGTATCGTGGTAACAGAAATCACAGTAATCATCTCCCATCAATATAGTTTTTGTTCTTGTAAGAATGAAATTAGGATTTAAATTTTTTGCTCCTTCAAAATCCGAATAGCACAGCATAGCATAACACAGCTCTCGATCAAAATCCTTCAATTCTTCAGCCCATTTACATTTTTTAACTTTATATAACAATCGTTCTTCATCTAACGGACCGATAATACATTCCTGCATTTGCCATCTTCCCAAATTATTTTTAAAACGGTTTATAGATTCTTCAAATGAATTAACATAATTATTTGGATCTCTTCTTGAGAGGGAAACTTCTTCCGACAGCTTTTTAGTATATTCAATTGTTTCTTCACCAGACATTATTTTTAATAAAGATCTCATAAAAAAATATTCAAATTGGGTGAAAGTACGTACAAGATCTAAAGCATAGATTTCAATTTCATCATCAATAGAATCCGGATTATATTTAGTATAATTTAACAGAGCCAAAACATGATTCAAGCTTCCGGCTAACATTTTTGGATACTGATTGAGGATTTCATATTCGGGTTTAATTGAAACATTATAATTCTCAATCTTTTCATAAAAATTTTTTAAATTTTCTATTATAACAGGAAAAGAATCGGGTATCTTGTTTCTCACATCCTTAAGAAAAGTTTCAAGACCATTTAAACATGGCGTGATTACATCGCGAATTTTATAGTTAAGTTTTGCCTTTTCATTATAAGTACCTATTGTCTGAGTCATGTCTCATCGTATTTTCTTTCTTGTTATGAATTCAAAACTTTTACTCTATAAATAGATTAAGATATTGAACTAGTATTGAAGTGGAAAGTTGAAAATGAACTGTTTTTTGATATAAAAAAGATATGAAAATTATAAATCTAAAAATTGTTGAAGCTCTTTAGGATTTTCTTTCCAGTTCATCCATCTCAGCTAATAGCTTCAATTTTTTCTCTTTCCATTCATCTCTCATTTTTATATCGCAGAAACAAGTATGTATCGCTCTTTCTCCTTTTTGTAGACAATCTTTAGCTAAATCAAATTTCCCAGTTTCTTTATAACATTTTGCCAACTGAACATAAGTGTTATATGTGAACCATCCCAATGGATCAATCTCTAATGCTTTTTGAAGTACTTTAATAGCTTCTTCATATTCTCCAAATTCGGCTAATACCTCCCCATAAGAATCATGAAAATTGCCATCGTCGGGAGCAAGTTTAATCAACAATTTTCCTGCTTCTATTGCTTCTTCCCTCTCACCGCAATATAAATGCCAGTATACTTTATTGTTTAGAACATCAAGATCTTTAGGATTTTGCTCCCATAAATCATTAGCTATTTCTAACCCTTTGTCATAATTTCTCTTTCTCTTATAAAGATAAGCTTTGTGCGTCATAAGTTTTGTTTTCTGTTTTGGAAATAGTTTTATCCCCTCATCTACTAGTTCTAATGCTTCATCAATCTTCTCATAATCGTTCAAAATATTATATTTCATATAGAGTAAATGGAGATCTTTTGGATTAAGTTCAATAGCAATGTCAATTGCTTCAAGAGCATCTTCAAACTTTTTTGATTGCTTTAAAACAAGACTCTTAAAATAATAGTATTTCGCTTTATTAGTGTTAATATCCTCTAATAAAATTGCTTGATCAATATCATCTAACACTTGATCTATTCTAATCTGCTCCAAATCTATTTGGTAAATAAATTTATATCCCAATATCATAGCTTTTGTTATATATGATATGGGATGATCAGAATAATTTTCATTTAATTTATTACTGATTTTAAGAGCCTTATCGAATTCTGCCAATGTTAAATGACAATAAACCATTATAAAATTATAAGGAATAAAAATATCCTCATCTTTTTTGTTTGGATAGTTTTTTAATCTATCTTTCAAAAATCGAATAGCATTTTTGTGTCTATTTGATACACTTAACACAATTGCCTTTAAGAACAGTAAGTCTAAATTATCTGGATCCATTTCAATAGAAGAATTTATCTTTGCTAAAGCCTCATCAGAATCCTTTTTTTTCATTGAATGTTTAGCTTCTTCAAACATATTTTTGATTTCTTTCGAGGAAAAAAGAGGTAATACCGTTAATATTGAATAATCTATATAATACTTGAATTCTGTTTGTTCTATTAAATCAAAACGGGAGTTATACGATTGAAATACTTCAGGAATATCTCTCCAGGCAACTCCTTCTAATTTATCAAGAGTATCTACTAATTTTCTTTCAGTTTCTATTCTATAAGCTAAATAATTAATATATTCTGGGAGAAACTCTCTTAATGCATCTTTTAATTCGCTATTAAATAAATTATCACAAATTTCTCCTAAAATCGCATCAATAGTAGAATTTAAACTCATTGAAGGAGGCTTACTTGGACTACTTTCGTATAGTTTTTTTAAATATGTATACTTTGTAATGTGATCTTCAGTTATCGCACTTAGAACTTTTTCTATCTTCTCGTTGGCCTGAAAATAATAAAATTTGTTTTCATCAACTTCTACACTAAAAAATTTAGTTGAAAAAACTTTCTTCTCTATAATCTGACGAATATTAAAATTCAATTCTAATAAATTAATTTGATATTCCTTAGAAAAATCTTCGGGCGAAATGTAAAATGGATATTGATTTGGATGATTCATTGAGAGAAACAACAATACCTTATTAAAATCTTCCTCTGAATCTAATGAACCTCTTAAATTAGCATATGGTAGTTTCAAAACGTTGTTTAAAAATCGAAATTTGATGTCGCCATCCTGAATCTCATATTTTTCGAAAAAAGTAATTGTTTTCTTCGTTATTTCCACGATTCTTTTGCTTTCCTCGTTCAATATCGACTGTCTGTCTAAATCATATTCTTTTAACATTCTTGAATATTCTGATTTCCCCTTTTGAGTAATTCTATACTCTTTATTTTCTTTTCGAATTATATCTCTCTTCTGAAGTTCATTCAGATTTTTTGATAAACTAGATTGATTAATTTTAAGTGGTTCCTCAATAAAATCTGACCACTTGCAAAATGTATTGTTATAAACCATCCATAAAATCCAATGATCGTAATTCCTGTTATTTGTTATTGCTTTTGGAGGATAATTTAATTTTCTTTCTCCCTCCTTTGAGCTGGATAATTGATTATATCGCTCTGCACCTTTGGAAGTAATTTGATATACTCCTCTTTCCACTTTCTCAATACATTCATCCAGCATTAACGCCTTCAGGTAATAAGATAAAGTGGACTGGGGAATACTAATGGGCTCTTCTTTAAAATTAGACCATTCGACAACATTATTATTTTTTAGCATCCAAAGTATAACATGTTCTAAGTTTGGACGCTCAATCCCTATAGTACTAAAAATTTCTTCAGGTGGATAATTAATTTCTTGAGTTCGACTCATAAAATTCACACTAAACTACTCTAATTAATATATAATAACAACTTTTATTTAAAAGTTTCGTGTTCAGTTTGTTATACGAACTCCAAATGAACTCCAAACTCTTGATGAACTATATGTAACAAAACTATAAATTGAACTACAAACTTATGATAATTAGAAAAAGAAATATTAAACAAATAAAACTGAGGTAAAAAATAATGGCTCAAGCAATAAGGAATAAAGACGTAAGAAAAAATTGTATTGATGTTGAAAATATTATCTTGGAATGTCATTCTGAACCTGAAAAGGAAGATATTCAGAGGAACCTAAACCCAATCAAAACAAAGAAACTTAATAAAAGGATTCTAAAATTTGCTTTAAGATATGATGCAAATCATAGACACGAATTAATTCCTATTAACCAGGTTAAACAGAATTTAGTTTACAAGAATTACACTGTATATTAATAAGATTTTAAACAATAAAAAAGAAAAGAGGTAAAAAAAAATGAGAAAAATGCGAGAATCAACAATTATTATAAATAATAATATAATCGGCTATAATCGACCTTTTATTAGTTATTAATTTTTTTTCATATTTTTATGAAAATACGTTAATGAGTAGTTTACGATAATCAATCATTATATATCATCACTAAAAAAAAATTCTTTTCCATTTCCGTAAAGAATTGTAATAAAAGAGTACGGGCGAGACTCTGACTCGCCCATAATTTTTTATATTAAACCGTGAAGAAGTATGGAAGTAAAAAAAACGAAATTTGTAGGAAATTGTCATTGTCCCAATTGTAATAGTATGTACATTATAATTGATAATGAAATTCTTTCTTGTCCTGGATGTGATTTATCTTTAATATCCAATAAATCAAATATTTTTGAAGAGGAGGACGCTAGAAAAGAAATAGTTCAATATCAAACTTAAAGTTCAACAAAAGTTCATTTACTTAATCTATAAATAAAAAAGACGATTTAGAACTATTAATTATGAAGAATAGTAAAAAAGGTAAACTTTAATGGAAGATGTAATTAGTAAAAAATCTTTTAGGCACTACATGTATTTCTTGTTTGGCCAACAATTCTCTATGTTAGGCTCAATGATAGTTGGTTTTGTTATTACGTGGTACATGGCATCTAACGTTATTTATCTTTCAATTTCAGTGTTTTTGATGTTTCTACCACAAGTACTAGTCACCCCCTTCTCAGGGGTAATCTCAGATCGATGGAACAAAAAAGCAATTATTGCGATATCGGATTCAATGCAAGCTGGGCTAACATTTTTGCTTTTCATATTTTTTCTTATGGATCTTCAAAATATCGTGTTTATTCTCATAATAAATACATTTAGAGCGGCTTCATATGCTTTTCAACTACCAGCAGTACAATCCTTAATCCCTGTTATGGTTCCAAGAGATAACCTAAGTAGAGTTAATGGGATGAATTTTTTGAGTTCTGGACTCATATTTAGTATAGGGCCAATGATAGCAGCCACTCTTATGGCTTTCATTCCAAAAACAGAAATGATTTTTCTTCTCGATATTGTAACATTCTTGATTGCTATGGTTCCATTATTAATAATAAAAATTCCTAAAATACCTCAAACGACTGAAGAAGCAGTAAAAAGTTCAATGTTTAAGGACTTTAAAACAGGATTATTAACAATTAAAATGATTCCCGGATTATTTGCAATGATTGCGTTTGCTATGATATGGAACTTCATTCACCGACCTTGGGCGGTTCTGCTTCCTAATTTCATATCTGAGACTCATGGAGGTACTGCCTTAGACCTTGCATTAATAATGACTTCGAGTCAAGTTGGGAACATACTTGGATCTCTCATTACTTCACTTAAGAAAACCTGGAAGCACAAAATTAAAATTAATATTATTGGAGCCGCATTATTCTTTGCATGTCAAATACCCGCAATTCTTGCTCCTAGGGGGAATTTTGTTATTATGATAATATCTCTCTTTCCAGCATGGGTACTTTTTCCGATTACAGTTTCCACATACTTAGCAATATTGCAGACCGTTGTTTCAAAAGATAAAATGGGTAGAATAATGTCTATTGATCACATGATTTCAATGGCAATCGCACCAATAGGAGCTCTTATCGCTGGACCTTTAGCAATATTATTAGGAATAAGATTTTTATTTCTCATCGCTGCGATTCTTGGAATAATCCAACCATTTATTATCTGGTTCTTTACGAAAATACGACAGCTTGAAGTTATAGAAAGAGAAATAATGATGAAACCAGAAGAAGATGAAAAATTAGAAGAAAAAGCAGAAGAAAAAGTGGAAGAAATTCCTCAACCTGCAGAAGTAGTTCAAGTTATAGAACCAATCGAATAATTTTTTTTCCTTTTTATTTATAATCTTTCTTTTTTGTAGAAATAGTTCAAATCATTAAACCAATAGAATAAATTTGCATGTAAGCAACAAGGTATATTCTTGCTCTTGTTAAAATATATTTATTAATAAATATATTTCCTCCTTGCAACCCATGCTAAATATTAATCTTCAATTCTTTCAAGTTTGAAACACACAGGCCTTGTTCCATCAGAACATGCAACATACGTTATTCCATCTTCTGCCCATTTCTTAAAATCGCTAGACCGCAGAAAATCTATACTCCGAGCTAAATCAGTCCATGCCCAATTACAAAAACCTACAGGCATCTCTCCATCTTCACTTATCCATTCTTGACCATCTTCAAAATGGCATTTCTCTATAACTTTTCCAGCATGGTTTTTGTATTCATGTCCAAAAACATCTTCTGGACTAAATCGTTTTATCACTGTAATTTGTATTTTTGGCATTTTATTTCTTCTCTTAAGAGATTATTGAATATGATAAAAATTAATAACGAACTATAAAACATTATTATGAAAAAAATAAGAAAAATATTATTTAATTTTAAATTAATCCTTATTCATAAAGGGTATAATCAATATTTTTGAAAAATATAAAAATAGAAAATCCCTCATTTTCGTTTTATTAGACCTAATATTATCTATAATAGCGTTCAAATTTGGATATGGGGATTATTTTCCATTCATCAGTTTGATTACGTACAACTTGGCTATATAACAACTACTCGGTTTACCCAAAATCCCGTTGAACTGATGCTCATGGATGGAGATATTATGCGAGTAGATCTGAGCGAGATATTCCTTATTCCAAAGCACTTATACGAACACAACTTATTCCAACAATTACATTCTTCGATATTGTGGTAGAGAAGAGAAAGGCTATTGGAGCAGGAGTGCAAGCGGGAGCAAGTGTATTAGCAAGTTCAGAATATGGAACAGACACACTAGTACATGGAAAGAGCCATGCTGAAGCTTCAAGTAATTTGGATAAAAAAATGAAAGATATTGTTAAAAAATAATGGTTAAATCAATCAATCTTTTTTTTTGTTGTTAATTACACTCTAGTTTTGTCAGTAAACATAATTCATTTATAATTGAAATTTCTTTATACTTAAATTATTTATAGAATTCTTTTTTCTTTTTATTTTAATTCTTTCTTTTTCCCAAAATAATTAGGGAAGGCACCACGGGGGAGGGAATACTAGAGAGAGATAAAATAAGTCGAAATAACCTAATAATTTAAGTTAAATTGGATCAATCCTTTTTATAAGTTTTTCTTATTATCTTAGAAGGCTTAATCCCCTCTTTATAGACGATAAACTTCATTTAAAGTTCATAGTTCACATCAAGTGCGAATTAAAACTCTATTTATGAATTGAAAATCTAATTAGATTTAATTAAAAGAATATCAATTTTTTACATGTTTCTAACGTAGAATGGAATTTTTACTTTATGATCTGCGAAGAGAATACATAAAAAAATATCGCTTAAAAACAAGATCTAACAAATAGATATTGTAATTAACTAAAAGAGTTTTTTAAATTGTCTGAAAAATCTAAGATTGATGAAATATTAATAGAAAGTACTAAATTAGTAGAGATAGAAGAAGAAGATCCCGAATTTAAACTAATAGATAAAGTTATTCAAGATTATGCCCCGGAAATTGCATATTTATATCATATTAGAGAAGATGAAGCAGAAGAACAGCAGATAAAAACGGGTCGCCTTCACGAAAGCCGTATTTTAGGAATAATTTTGCAATACTACTTAGAAGGAAAGAACAAAATTACTACAGGTGAAGTAGAGAAAGAATATAAAAGATATTTTAAAGAGATTGCTCGCTCTACAACTTCAACGTATTTGAATATGCTAAAAAAAGAATCTACTCTACATACAGAAAGAGATGGGAGAGTAGCATATTATTTCTTTCGTGAAAAACCACCGATAGGAATCACACCTTTTTGGTTTACGAGAATATTCTGCATAGTTCCCGCTTATTTTCATCGGGGTTTATTTTTTTGTAAATTATATATTAATGCGGAGAAACATATTCAACAATACATTAATGATTATGATAATAGAGATATTAAAGATATTTTAAAAAGAAACTTCAAATTTATTACTGGGTTAATAATATTAAATATCTTTAAAAATCGAAGTGCTAAATGTGTTGATTGTCAATTTAGTAAGGGAGAAATTTATGTAAATTTGGAAGAGCGGATCACTGTGGCACTTAAAGACAGATCTGATGTTTTACCAAGGGAAATAACAGAAGGTTTGATTGAAAAATATTCAGAAATACCAATGTTTGATGGAGCTAATATTAAAGAAGAATCTATAATGGAAGATATTGCTAAGGAGATAGCAAGAGTAGCTGATATGTATAAAAAAGATTTAGACTTTCAAATTATAGTATCATCTCGGAGAAAAACTTCAAGATTACAGCAAAACGAAGTGTTAAAAGCTTTAGAATAAAAATAATTTTTTCCTTTTTTTTTTAAAGTTGTGAATTGATTTACACTATAATCACCTTTAAATATGCTATTGCATATTATACTATAAGTTGTGAAAAAAAATCACACAACTAAAAAAAAGATGTGAAACAGAAATGCAAGAAGTAGATGAGGAATTAGAAAAGTTA
>Ga0307380_10003952_pt1 | contig 20222 bp, 18 predicted proteins | sample UN3MG_FD_202239 | JGI IMG/M metagenome (GOLD analysis project Ga0307380, IMG submission 202239) | Soil microbial communities from Risofladan, Vaasa, Finland - UN-3 | ecosystem: Environmental > Terrestrial > Soil > Coastal area > Acid sulfate soil | place: Finland: Risofladan, Vaasa | collected... | reverse complement strand
GCGAGGAAAGCCATCAATAAAAAGAGCTTTTCTTTTAAGCCTGCCAATTTCCCTTTTAAGCAAAGCCAAAACAAACTCAGTTGGCAGCAGCGTTTTGGTACTGCGCTTAAGTTGGGCTTTGATAACCTCATCAATCGGCAAATAACCTCGGTAGTTTGCTTCCAAAAAGGCTTCAAGTTTTTTTCTTGATTTGGAACTTGCCACTTCTTTGTCAAGCTTCCTGACAATATCACCAGCCGAAAGATGGGCAATGTTTTTGGAGCCAACAGCTTCAGCAAAAAGTTTGGAATAAGTCCCCTTCCCCGCATTTTTCTTACCCAAAAGAATGGCCACAAAAGTATTGTTTTCTAAATATTTTTTTATCTTTTCAATTTCAGGCCCGGCTTTAAACCTAAAATAAACCTGGCGTTGTTTGGGGTCAGTCAAATCAAATTCTGGTGAACCCGAAGGGCTTTTAGTTTTAAAAAGAGGAAAATTAAGTTCTTTCATTTTTCAAAAGCTTTCGAAATCGACCTTCGGCTTTGTAAGGACCAATGATAGCCAAATTAAGCTTCTCAGGTTTAAAAACAGCTCTGGCCACCCGCTGGATATCATCGGGAGTAACTTTATCTATCAGAGTCATTGCCTGCTGTGGTGTTCGAATTTTTTTCTCCAACAAGAGTTGAGCAGCGTATCTTTCGACCACATTTCGAGAGTCTTCCAAAGCCAAAATCATTCTTCCTTTTAAAAGCTCTTTCGCTTTTTTCAACTCTTTACCAACCACTAGCGCTGTGGCTACATTATTAAACTCTGCCAAAACAACCTTAATCGCCTCATCAATTTTTGCCAATTTTACCCCAGCTCGAGCCATCAAATAACCACTATCTGTAAAAAACTCAGGCTGACAATCAACATAATAAGCCAAACCCCGTCTTTCTCTAATTTCAATAAACAATCTTGAACTCATACCACCACCTAAAATGGCCGCTAAAACACCAATGGCAAATCTGTCTGGGTGCGAATATTGATAACCGGGAACGCCTAGGCAAAAGTGACCTTGTTCTGTCTTTTTAGTGACCAAATTTAACCGAGCTTGCAACTGGCTAATTTTGATCTCCTTTGTTTTCTTTTGACCGGCTTTTTGAAGCTGACTAAAAAACTGACTAGTTAAACCCTTTACCTCGCCTGACTTTATCTTGCCGGCAACGGCTAAAACCATGTTCTCAGGATAATAAAGCTTTTTTAAACAAGTCAAAAAGTCTTCTTGTTTAATTTGGCGAACGGTTTCTTTTTCGCCACCAATCTGCCAACCCATAGAGTTGTCACCATACAAAAGCCGTTCAAAATTCTCATAGACTTTGCGCATCGGTAAATCTTCATACATATTAATTTCTTCAATAATCACCCCTCGCTCGCGATCAATCTCCTTTTTTTGCAACAAAGAATTAGTCAAAATATCGCTTAAAATATCAAAGGCTAAAGTTTTGTGTTTAACCGCTAGTTTAATCCAGTACCCGGTTAACTCTTTACTCGTAAAAGCATTAAACAAACCCCCTACCTGATCAATTTCTGAAGCAATCGCTAAAGTCGTCGGTCGCTTTTTAGTCCCTTTAAAAGCCATATGTTCCAAAAAATGGAAAAGGCCGTTGATTTTTTTCGTCTCGTAACGACTGCCTGCTCCCACGCCGACCATAACTGAAACTGACTCCATTTGAGGCATGGGCACCATGATTAAACGCAGGCCGGTTTTAAAAGTGGTCAGTGTATATTTTTTCATTACATCCTTTCGGGGGCTTCGATACCCAACAAATAAAGGCCATTTTTAATGACTTGGGCCACCACCGCTGTCAAAGCCAAACGAAAATCAACTAACTGTTCAGATTCAGCCTGAATGATGCGATGTCTATTATAAAAAAGATTGTACTTTTGGGCTAAATCAAAAAGAAAATTAGTCATCAAATTGGGCGCATAATTATCCCCTGCTTCAATCACCACTTCCGGAAATTTGTAAATTGTCCTCAATAAAGCTGCCTCTTCCTCATTTAGTTCCATCTTGATTGCTAACTCACCCTTGGCTTCTTTTTCCGCCTTCTTAAGAACACTCTGACAACGGGCATAGGTGTATTGAAGATAAGGACCTGAATCACCTTCTAAATTTATCGACTCATCTATATCAAAAACCATCTCACTGCTCGGATTGAATTTTAAAAGCGAATATTTAACCGCACCGACAGTCACTTCTTCCGCTACTTTTTGGTTCATTTTATAAGCTTTGGTTAGTCTCTTTTTAACCTCATCCAAAAGCCACTCAGCCAAAACTACCTGTCCGATTCGTGAGGCCATTTTGCCTGCTTTTAACCGCACCCAACCATAGACTAAATGGAATTCCTTATTAGCAGTCTTAGGATTAATTTGCTTGAGAGCCTTAAAAATCACCCCAAAATAGCCTTTTTGCTCTGAGCCGACCACATGGATGATTTGACGAGGGTTAAATTCTTTAAATTGCAATTTGGCTAAAGCCATATCTTTGGCTTCATAAGTCGGCAAACCTTGCTGATTAACAAAAACCCGGTTATGCAATCCATATTTTTCGCCAGGAAAGATAATCGCCCCTTCACTTCTGGCAAATACTTTCTTCTTAAGAAATTGAAGGACAATTTTTTTGCCTGGGTCAGCCACTTCACCTTCAAAATAAAGCCGGTTAAACTTGACTCCCAGTCGTTGGTAAATCCGGTCAAAGTACTCTAAACTCCAGCCTCTGGTTTGCTGCCACAATTCTTTGATTTCTGGGTCTTGGGCATAGATTTTGTGGTTTAAAGCCTCAACTTCTTTTTTGGCGTCTGGTTTTTCAGTATAAGCCTGATTACCCTTAATATAAGCTTTAGCCAAATACTTAATTCTCTCCCCCAAGCTTTTAGGCAAAGCCTTGCGGGTTTGCTGAATCTGCCACAAACATTTGGCTACATGCATCCCCACATCGCCTTGATAATTAGCCCTGACTATCTTATGGCCGCTGGCCTCCAAAAACCGGCTAATCGATTCACCCAAACAAATATTGCGCAAATGGCCAAGATGAAACTGTTTAAGAATGTTGGGTTGGGCATATTCAACCATAATTGGTTTTTTATCTTTACCAAAGACAAAACCATATTTATCTTTTTCTTTTAGCACTCTCCCCATTTTGTTGATAAGAGTCTCGTTTTTAAGCCATATATTGATAAAACCAGGCTTTGCCACCTCAATTTTAGCGATATATTCTGGCAAGCCCAAAGAACGCCAAGCATTGACGATGGCGTTGGCTAAATCCCAAGGTGTAGGATAAGCCTTTTTCTTAATTCGCATGGCAATGTTGGTCGAATAATCGCCATTATCTGGCTGACCTGGATGCTCCAAGCTTAGTTTTTCAGCCGAAATACTAAGTTTTTTTAAAACCTTAGTGAGGTCTTTTTTAATCTGTTGGACAATCATTTTGTTTGAACAGGCTTCGTTCTTTCATTATACCAGCTCTTTCCATCACTCACAATCTCTATTTCACCTTGTTTGTCGGTGCGTAAATATTGAATACCCAAACTGGTAAGCTTACTTAAGACTTCCTCTGTCGGATGACCAAAGGAATTTTTGCCAACTGAGATCACCGCCAGCTCAGGCTTAACCTGGGCCAAAAATTCCTCACTCGTGCTGTATTTGCTGCCATGATGGCCGATTTTTAAAACTTCAATCTCCCCCAAATCGGCCAAATCCAACTTTTTTTCACTAATAAACCCGATATCACCAGTTAATAAAGTATCAAAATTGCCAAACGAAAGCTTTAACACAATTGAGGTTTCATTGGGATTACCAGCCACGCTGGCTGCACCCAAAATCTTTTCTTTGTCCCGCAAAGCCTCGGCGAAGTGGGACCAAACTAAAAGGTCATCTAATCTTTCTTCCGGCCAGAAAACCTCAAAAATTAAAGGCCCGATTTTCAGCCTTTCACCCTCTTGGGGCGAAAAAATCAAAGCCTCTTCTGCCAAAACCACCTCTCGAAACTCCCAAAACCCAGCTGAATCATTCACCACAGAATTAACAACAAAATATTTCACATCATATCTTTCTATAACATCAATCAAACCACCAAAATGATCTTTTTCTGGATGAGTTAAGACAACCATTTCAATCTCCCGATCCCAAAACGGCATGTTATTAGCCAGACAGTTTAAAACCTGATTATTGGGTCCGCCATCAATCAGAATCTGACTTGAACCATGAGTAATCAAAATGGCATCACCTTGACCAACATCACAAAAAACCAGATGTAAACGTTTATCAGGCAACTGGCGGACGGCGGACCAAACCAAACCAACCAGTAATATTAAGCTGAGGAAGACAATTTTTGTTTTTTTAGCACCCATAGGCTGATAACCAAATAATAACCAACCAGCCATCCCCAACTCAGTTTGCCAACGGCAAAAGAAACCCAAGGCAAGCTACCAAACCATTCAATCAGTTTGACAAAATAAGTTAAGGGTACCCAAGCAAACCAGGTTAATATTTGACCCAACGGTTGAATAAACAAACCAATTCCCACTACGCCGGCGCCTAAACCCATAATTAAAGGCACTACTGGCAAAACCAAGGCATTAATTAAAGGCGAAATAAAACTAACTTGGCCAAAATTGAAAATTAAAATGGGCAAAGTACCAATTTGGGCTGCCAAGGTCATCCTGAGCTCGTCACCTAAAAGTGGTGTCCTAAAAACTCGACCTTGAAGCTTTGGGTAAATAAACAAAATCCCGGCCGTGGTTAGAAACGAAAGCTGAAAACCAATATCAAACAGCATCAAAGGAGATATTAATAGCATAACGGCGGCGGCAAAAAACAGACAGACGACTGCATCTTTTTCTCTACCTAAAAATTGAGCCAGATAAGTCAAACTGCCCATAATCGCGGCTCGAACTACAGGCGGTTCGGCTCCAGCCATCAAAGTGTATGCCAAAACACCTAACAAAGCCAAAACCAAAGCTTTTCTTCGATTGACAAACTTTACCAAACTGGCAACCAAAAACCCAGCCACAACTGTAATGTTGTAACCCGAAGCGACAATAACATGAAGTGTGCCTGTTCCCCGCAAATTTTGAAAGAATTTTGGCGGCATTTCTCTTTTACTACCTAATAATATCCCGAGCAGCAGGCTCGCTTGAGGTTCCGGCAAAAGCTTCTCTAAAAGATTCTCCAGCTGATTTTTAAAGGCGTACAAAAATTTAGTCAAACTGATTCTATTGATTAAACTGCTTTTTTCTTCAACTACCTGAATAGCGGGATAATAAAAGATAAACTTGGTTTGAAATCGATTTATCACTTGCCTTTTCGGCCTGCCAACAATCTCTAATTTTTGACCATAAAAATAGGTTGGAAAACGGTCAGTACTGACCAAAAAGCCATTGACATTGATGATTTGGTTTGAACCCTTTAGATATGGTTGATTGGTAACTCTACCAACTAGTCTTGTTTTAGCTTCATCAGGAATCCGCCAGCTGGCGGACTGCGTTGAATAGAGGCGGAAAAGACAAAAAGCGATAAAAATAGCAAAAACTACAAAATTAGTAAACCGTAACTTGAGTTTTGATTCTTTCAAAAACATTGGTGGGAATACCGGCTTTGGTTTTTAATTCTTCAATTGTTTGGTAAGGCCGATTGGTAATAATGTTTTCTGCTCGAACTGTCCCTACCCCCCAAAGTGTATCAAGCTGAGCCGCGGAAGCGGTGTTGATGTTGATTGCGCTTGCGCCAGCAACATATTCATCTTGCCCCTCAAAGTTTTGACCAACAAGAGGAATGTAAATTTTGGCTCCGTCTGATAGTTTTTGAGCTAAATTGATGTTTTTTGACACCCAATCTCTGTCCGCCTCAGCTGACAAGCCCCCAGCTCGAACTAGCAAATCATTAATTCGGGCTTCGCTTGACAACTCATAAACCCCCGGGTTTTGAACTGCTCCTTCAAGATCAACAAAAATTGTCGTTCCTTCGGCTGTCTCTTCCTCCGACAAAATTTCAATCGTGGGTTTTTCCTCCAAATGGCGGACGGCAAAAACACCAATGCCCACCAAAATCAAACCCACCAACCCAAAACCAATCTGAAGTTTGTATTTCTCAAGCAGTTTTTCTAAATCCACTTAAATTAAACAACAAAGTTAATTAATTTTCTGGGGATGAAAATGACTTTTTTGATTTTTTTGTCCTCCAAATGGCGGGTGACGTTGGCTTCTTTTTTGGCTCTTTTCTCTACTTCAGGCTGCTTGCTGGTTTGGTTGCTTGGCAGCTGAACCTGGCCACGGAGTTTGCCGTTGACCTGGACAATAATAGTCACTATTTCTCCTTTGACCAACTTGGAGTCATATTTTGGCCAGGGCTGCTGATGAACACTATATTTGTTACCCAAAACCTCGCACCAAAGCTCTTCGGCCATAAAAGGCGCAAACGGTGCCAAAAGCAGAACTAAGATTTCCAGGGTCTTTTTTGGCAAGCTTGGCTGCTTCATTAATTCATTAATAAATTCCATAATGCTAGCAATGGCGGTGTTAAATTTCAACTCTTCAATGTCTTCAGTTACTTTTTTGATGGTCTGATGCATAATTCTTGCTAAATCATGATTTTTTCCGGCTGTTTTTTCTTGGCTGTGTTTGACCACCAATTTCCAAACCCGATTCAAAAACCGCCAACAACCCTCAACCCCTTTGGTTGACCAAGGCATGGTAGCATCGTATGGCCCCATAAACATCAAATAAAGCCTTAAGGTATCAGCGCCAAACTTTTTAACCACCTTCTCAGGGGCAATCACATTACCATGGGACTTGCTCATCCGAAACCCATCTTCACCTAAAATCACGCCGTGCTGACGGCGGGCGGCATAAGGCTCTTTACCAGGCACGGCTTTGATGTCGTTTAAGAATTTGTGCCAAAAGCGGGAATACAAAAGGTGCAAAGTAGTATGCTCAGCGCCCCCCAAATACAAATCCACCGGCATCCAATATTTTAGTTTTTTGGGATCAGCCAAAGCTTGGTTGTTTTTGGGATCAATGTAGCGCAAAAAATACCAAGAAGAACCGGCCCAGTTGGGCATGGTATCTGTTTCCCTTCGGGCGCCCGAGGCGCACTCAGGACAAGCCACCTCTACCCACTCCCGGATGTTCGCCAGTGGTGATTCACCCGTATCTGTTGGCTTATATTTTTTGACTTCGGGCAGTCTAACTGGCAGTTCACTTTCGTTCACTGGAAACCAACCAGCCATTTGGCGGCGTAGGCCTGTCTTTTTGGGAGAAAATAAAGGTTTGAAGTTTTTGCCTTCTTTGGTATCCCACCAGGAAATTCCTTTTTTCGCACAGGCTGGACAGTAAATCATCGGAATCGGCTCACCCCAGTAGTGCTGACGGGAGAAAATCCAATCCCGTAAGTGGTAATTAACTGCTCGCTTTCCCCAACCCTTTTTGACCAGGAAATTGATAATTTTTTCTTTGGCCTTTAAAGCCGGTAAGCCATTTAAAAAATCAGAGTTAAAAACTTCTGCTTTATCAATATCAGTAAAAGGACTTTTGGCAAAATCCCACTTGCCCCCTGAATCGGCGGGTTTAACCACCGGAATAATCTCTAAGTCATATCTTTTAGCAAAATGCCAGTCACGTTCATCATGGGCAGGTACACCGACAACAATGCCGGTGCCGGCAGTCAAAACGACAAAATCAGCCACCCAAATGGGCATTTTTTTACCTGTCAATCGATTAAGGGCATAATTGCCAGTAAAGACGCCGGTTTTTTCTTTTTTAAACTCGGTGCGTTCTAATTCTGATTTTTTCTTGGCTTTTTCAATGTATTGCCTAACTTTGCCTATATTTTCTTGAGTGGTTAATTTCAAAACTAAAGGATGTTCGGGAGCGATAACCACAAAAGTAGCACCAAAATTAGTATCCGGCCGAGTGCTGTAGCAAGAAATAGTCAGATTCTTACCAACCACAGGGTATCCAATTGTCACTCCTTCGGTGCGACCAATCCAATTTCTTTGGGCGGCTTTGACATAATCTGGATAATCCACCAAATCAAGCTCCTCAGCTAACCGGTCGGCATAAGCAGTGATTCGCAATAACCATTGGGATTGCATTCGGCGCTCAGCTTCTGCCCCACAACGCTCACACTTGCCAGCCACAATCTCTTCGTTAGCCAAAATAATCTTGCAAGCTGGGCACCAACCGACCGGCGTTTCGGCTTTGTAAGCCAAGCCGTGCTTAAAAAACTGAATAAAAATCCATTGCGTCCAACGGTAGTAGTCAGGATCAGTGGTGTTAACTTCCCGGTCCCAATTGTAAGCAAAAGCCAGTCTTTTCATTTGCTGCTGAAACTGGTCAGTGTTTTTCTTGGTAGCCACGGCCGGGTGAATACCAGTTTTGATAGCATAATTTTCCGTCGGTAAACCAAAAGCATCCCAACCCATGGGGTTCAAAACATTCAAGCCTTCCATCCGCTTTTTTCGGGTAAAAATGTCCTGGATAGTCATCGTAAAAGCATGACCAATATGAAGGCCTTCGCCCGAAGGATAAGGAAACTCGACTAAAGCGTAATATTTTTTTCCGCCAGCTGGCGGATCAACCGTTTTAAAAAGCGGCTTTTTCTCCCAAGTTTTCTGCCATTTTGGTTCAATTTCCCAAGGCCGGTAATTTGATTGACTCTTTTTCATTTTAAATTTTTTTAAGTATTTCTAAATATTCATCATGACTTATTTTCAAAGTTCTTAAATTATTTCGAATAATAAAAACGGGAATTTCCTTATCAGCCGGAAAAACAACTGGTCTTTTTAAACCGCTTCTGTCGTAAATTAACATGGTCTCCCTTTTGGCGTTTAAAACGGCAACCAACAAAAATAAGAAATTTCTCAAACTTCTTTTTACTAATAGGGGCAAGTCGCGGCATTTTTAAGCACTAAGGGGAATACTAAAACTTTCTGACTCATGCGAAACAATCACCGGTGGGTTCCATTGTTTTCTAATTTTCTTCCAGCCCAAACCGAAAAGGACCTCTTTTAAAGTTCCCTTTTCTAAAAGTTCCTCAAAGAAAATTTGAACAACTTCCCCAAACCGCCTTTTAGCCTTCTCAAAACTATCACCGGAAGTAGATAAATCAAGAACAGGCGTATAAGCAACAAAATACTTCCCTTCCTTTAAAAAAGACACTGGGAGAGAAACTTTTACGTTTACTTTCTTCGTTTTTGCCATCTTAAATGAGATTCTACATAATAATTAGGCCAAAAGCAAATCAAAACACTTGATATTGTAAATCTTTTCCTTTTTATTGTAAACTAGAAACAATGGTCAAGTTCCTGCTCCATAGTCTTTTTTTGGTTGCTGCCGTTTTTTTGGCTTTTCTTTGGACGAGCCATCCAACACTCTCAGTTTACACTCTTCAATTGACTGCGGCCTTTGTTTTACTCTTCTTTTTTAACCAATTTATCGCCCGGAAAAAACGCCAAAAAGCAAATTTGGCGATTGAGGCCGTGGTTTTTACTATGGTCGTTTTACTTTTGGTCACCTCAACTGGTGGTCTGACTTCTCCCCTTTTTTTTCTGGTCTACTTCCTAATGTTTGGTTTAGCTTTGCTTTTTGAACCAGCCATCACTTTTTCGCTTGCTGTCGGTATGATTCTTTTTTTCGTCGTCACCACCAACCAAGAATCGCTTTTGGAAGAAATCCTCTCACTTTTCTCTTTGCTGCTCATCACGCCCCTGGCTCTTTTTTTTGGCAAACAATATCTTAAACTGCTAGAAAGTAGGGAAAAAATCAAAATTTTAAAACAAGAAACAGCCATCACCAATGAGCAAATTAAAAAAGAGGAAACCGATGTTTTAATGTGGACCACTCTTGAACTTAAAAAGGATTTGAGTGAAATCCTTGACCATGTCAGTCACCTTTTATCAGATTTAGCTCACCTCACTGTCAGTCAAAAGGAAAGACTGCTAAAAATCAGAGGCCGCACCCTACACCTTTTAAAAACAGGCGAAAAATTAAAAGAAGAAGTGGACAAAGCAACAGATGAAACTTAAAATTTCAGTTTTAGTTTTTGGCTTTATGCTTTTAGTTTTAAGTTTAGCCCACCCTGTAGGCGCTGTCTCCTCGGTCTCTTCTGACAATTACCAAATTGATTGGCCCAACTTAAATATGGGTGCTGGACTGCCGAGTGCTGAAGGTGTTTATAAACTGGGCGTCACTACTGGCCAGACTGCACCCGGATTTTACGAATACACTGATGGCTACCGGATCCGAGCTGGGTTTCAGTATATTCATTCTATCATCCCTTTTTCCTTTTCTCTCTCGCCTGTTAATCTTAATTTTGGCACTTTAAGTGTCGGGGTGCTAACTAACGAACAAACCATTACTTTAACCGTTAATTCTGGCTCAGCCGGCGGCTACCAAGTCAAAGCTCAAGAAAACGACCTTCTAACCTCAAATGCCAACAGCACTATTGCCGATACAACCTGCGACACTGGCGACACTTGTGACCATGACACTGACTTCGGTACTTGGACAGATACCAGTACCTATGGCTTCGGCTATACCATGACTGGCGACGATGTTCCTTCTGGATTTAGCAGCGGCACCAAATTTAGAAACCTTGCTGACGCACCCGGTGAAGACCCGGTGAAAGTGATGGGCAAAACCCCAGCTGAAGGCCACCAAGCTGGCAGAGGTAAAATCGCCACTATGAGCGCCAGAATCAACATCTCTAATATCCAGGCCGCCGGCATCTATCGGAATATCTTGACTTTTATCGCCATACCGACATTTTAGGAAAGGTAAAATTCAAAATGCAAAAGGTAAAACTACATAGCAAAATTCAAAATTTTAAATTTTTAATTGTCATTTTTATTTTTTCGTTTTTATTTTTAAATTTAGCAACAAAAGCAACCCAGGCTCAATCTCTTTCGCTCAGCATCTGGCCGCCTCTGCTTGAAGTAATGATGCAACCTGGCAAGTCAATCACCCAGGTTTATAAATTAAAAAACAACGGTGAAACTGATTTGGCTTTCACTTCCTCAATTGTCCCTTTCAAGCCTGCTGATGAGCTAGGCAACATCAAATTAGAAAATTCTCGGCTACCACCTTGGTTTTCTTTTCAAAATGCCAATCTTGACTTGAGCCAGAAGTTTCTTTTAAAGGCTGGCGAAACCCAAGAGGTGGTTTTAAAAATCAAAGTCCCAGAACAAACCCTTGAAAAAGATTATCATGCTACCTTACTTTTTGAAACTATTCCTGGCGTTTTTCTAGGGCAATCAGGTATGCAAACACAAGCAAAAATAGGCAGCAATATCCTTTTAACTGTTTCTCAAAGCGGACAGCCTTTGAAAAAAGCAGAAATAGTAAAATTCGCAATTCGCAATTTGAAAATTAGACAATTACCAATCATTGATTCTTTTACCAAGCCTCAATTTCTTCTACGGATCAAAAATACTGGTCCAGCCCTTTTCAAGCCTGCGGGCGCAATTACCGCCAGCGGTTGGTTTGGCCAAAAATATGTCTTAAACTTGCTTCCAGAAAATGTCTTGGTCAACTCCACACGCCTTGTTGGCTGCGAAAATCAGATTGATGCCAAATTTCTTCTCGGCCCTTACAAAACCAAAGTTGAATTTGGTCTTGATACTTTAGAGACTGATTATTCAGCCGAAATTACCTTTTTCGCCCTACCTATAAAATTTATTTTGGGGATAATCATTGCCGTCGTGGTTATTTGGTTTGTCAAAGCCAAACTGGGGGTTGACAAGAGATTATTATAGTAGTTACACTGAAAATTGAAAAATGAAAAAGAAAATCCTGCTCATTTTGGTAGCGCTTTTTGCTTTGGCTGGGTTCTTTTTTCTTCGGCCAAAAAAAATTAGTTCCCAAATTTATCCCTCTTTAACCAGTGCCTCGGCGACTCTATCCAACTCAAGGCTCTCTTTTTACGGCGCTCTTGATGTTGGCGTTTCGGCAGGGGCAACCACAATCGTCCTGGATACGGACGGCACCCGGGCTGACGAAAGCACTAGCCACCTTTTTCCCAACGACACTGTTTCCGTTGGTCCAAACGACAATTTCACCGTAGGAGGAATAATTGATGCTACTACTTTCTTTTTGGCCGACGGCTTAACCGTCGGTGCCGATACTGGAGCGACTATTTATGCCACCCAATCAGGAACTTTAACAGTTGCGGTAACCACAGTTAGCGATATTCCTGCCAACGGTGATATTATTGTCACCATTGCCGACCCGCCTTCGGGGGAGGGCAACGATAAAGCTCCTGACTCGACTAGCTCAATCTCAACTAATGGCTTTGATTTTAATGGGATTACCACCGCTAATATTACCTGCCCCACTAATTGGACTGCAGAATCAGCCACAGCAGGCAGCGGTGACGGTCATACTGTTATTTGTAATGCGACAGTCGGCACGACCGGCCCGACTGCCCTCGAAGTGGCTATTGGAGTTGGCGGTACGGGTCTAATTAATCCGGCAGCAGTTAATGTTGGTCATACCGCAGGAGTGGCTGACATCTATACCATCAATGTCAAAACCCGAGATGCTTCAAATAACACTAAAGATGAGGTAGATGTCAAAGTGGCTCCGGTTGAGGCGGTTTTGGTTTCCGCTACCGTGGATGAGACCCTCTCTTTCACTGTCGCCGGCCGAGGCGCGGGCACCACTTCTTGCGGTAAAGGGGCCGCGACCGGTATTGTCTCCACCGCCACCTCCATTCCTTGGGCAGTACTCTCAAGCGCTAATACTTTCTATGATACCGCCCAACAATTGACAGTCTCCACTAATGCTGATGCCGGCTATGCGGTAACAATTGAGGAAAATGACCAAATGGGCAAAAACGGCAAGGCTTGCAGTGGCGCTGATGCCGGAGAGGCCGTTAACTGCATTAAAGACACTACTTGCGATGGTGCCGCTTGCGATGAAGATGAAGAAGATGACTGGGAAACGCCTGCCAATAATGGTCTCGGTATTTCTTTGGAAGATGAGACTGACAGCGATGCTGTCTTTCAATACAATGTGGAAAGTGGCGGTTGTGAGGGCGTAGCGGCAACCGACTTTTGCGCCCGGCAAATTGCCGACATGGCAGCCTCTGAAACCAAAGCAAACATTATGAGCAACACCGCGCCAGTAAGCGGCTCTTCTGTCTATGTTTGCTACCGAATTTCTATTTCCGCTACCCAACCAGCCGGATATTATTATAATAAAGTTAAATATACTTGTACGGCCACGTTTTAAAAAATGAAACTGCCCAAAAACAAGCTCAAAGATAAAATTTTTTACTTTTTAGTGATTCTTTTTACTTTTCTTTTGACCGCTTCTTCTAACCCTGCTCAGGCTCAAGCCGATATTCCCCTGACTGTTGCCCCGGCTCGTCAAGAGCTTTTGGTTGACCCGGGCGAAAAAACAGCCATCACCATCAAATTCTACAACCGAGGCGATACCCCTGTTTCAGGGCTTCTAAAAATGGCTAACTTTATTGTTAAAGACGACCAGGGAACGCCGGAATTTTTAGAAGGACCAACTCAATTGGCACCTCGTTTTGCGGCTGATTCCTGGGTCACCTTGCCTTATGACCGAATGACCATTGCTTCCAAAGACATGGTTTTAATTCAGGCTAAAATCAACGTGCCGGCTGACGCCCGACCCGGCGGCCGCTATCTGGCCATTTATTTTGAACCGGGTGGAACGCTGACAGGCGGTGAAGAAAAAAAAGAAGTCGCTATTGCCTCTCGTTTGGCTGGTTTGGTTTATCTGCGTGTCTCCGGACCAATTAAAGAAGATGCTTATGTGGTCCAAATGATGGCACCGCAATTTTCCGAATATGGACCAGTAACTGTCACTACCGAGATTTTGAACCGTGGTGATTACCACATTCGACCCAAAGGAACAATAACAGTCACCAATCTTTTTGGCCAACAAGTTGACGAAGTAAAACTCACGGAGCAAAATATCTTTCCTGATGTGAGTCGGAGTTTTAGCAACGCAGTGGGAACAAAATGGATGGTTGGTAAATATAAGGCTGAACTGGCGGCTACTTATGGCGAAACAGGCAAAGCGTTAACGGCCGTCATTTTCTTCTGGGTTTTTCCTTGGAAAGTGGCCACCATCATTGTCTTGACCATTATTGTGGTTGTCCTTCTTACTAACATCATCTGGCGCCGGCTTAGAAAGCGGGAAGAAGAACTAGAAGAAAAGGTGGAGGAACTCGAGAAAAAAATAGAAGAAAAGAAATGAATGAACTATCTCCTCTCACTGGCTCTTGTTTTGGCCGCTGCTAACCCCATCTCTTACCAAATCACTGTTTCAACCACTATTGGTGAGCCTAAATTAACTGTTTTTGGCTACACCTCGCCTCAAGCCCAAGTCCAACTCCAAGGCAACCGCGTTTTTGAAGAAGTAACAGCTGACAAAAAAGGCTATTTTTTCTTTGACCGGGTCTTTTTGCCCCGAGCCCAACCCAACTATCCTGAAGTCTGCCTGACTTCAATCCGCCAGCTGGCGGAGCAAAAGTCAATCACCTTCCCCACTTGCCTACCACCTCTGCCTATCGGCCCTTTTGAAATTACGGTTGGTCCGGTTTTGTTACCGCCGACCATTGATCTTCAAAAAGGTCGTTTTTTGGCCGGCCAGCAAATAACAGCCCAAGGTCTAACTATCCCTAATGCTGAAGTGGCCATTTTTCTGGCTAACAACCCAAATTCCCGACGCGCCTTGATTCCCTCAGCTCACGCTCACTTTTTACCCAACTACAAAATTCAAGCTGATAAAGACGGGCGCTTTGAATTTAACTTACCCACCACCAGGCCAACTCACTGGCGGATTTTTGCCAGTGCTACTTTTTTAGGCTCCCCCACTCCCAAAAGTAACACCTTGATGTTTAAAGTTTTAAGCTGGTGGGAATGGTGGTGGCGTTGGCTGGTGACAGTCTTAAGCCAGCTTTTCAGCTTGTTTAAGCCTTACTGGTGGGTGTTAATCATCTTACTGGAGATATTGCTAATCGCCGCTTGCTTAAAAAAATTATTTGAGTTAAAATCTTCTCATAATGCTCAGTCTGTTACAAAAAAAGAAAATTAAAAACTATTTTGCCAACCAACCAGTTGAGCTCGTTTATCTATTTGGTTCTCAGGCATCAGGCAAGACCAAGCCCTTAAGTGATTACGATCTAGCCGTTTTGTTTCAAAAAGGCTTAAGCCCAAAAAGGCGATTTAACTTGAGGCTTGATTATATAGGGGCGCTAGGGGGAATTTTAAAATCAGACCGGGTTGAAATTCTAGATTTAAACAGCGCTCCGCCAACTTTTCGCTATTCAGCTCTAGCCCCCAGGCAAGAAATTTATGTTAAAAACGAAAAGAAAAGGGTGGAATTTGAACACAAAACCATGTCTGATTATTTCGACCGGCTTTTTTATCTGAATCGCCACACTTTAAACAGCCTCACTACTATTGCCAAGGAGGGGTTTAGTCCGTGAACAAAGGAGTTGAAAACATTGATAAAATTAATCTTCGACTTGAAGCCCTAAGGGAATATCTTAAAGTTTTAAAACCCCTTCAGGGTATCACCGGTGAAAAATTAGCAAAAAATATTAATAAGAGAGCTCGCGCCGAGCGTTTTCTGCAATTGGCAATTGAAGCTTGTATAGATATCGCTGAATTAATTATCTCTGACCAGAGGCTGCCTACTCCAAAAACCAGTCGAGAGGCTATTGAAATTTTGGGCCAAGAAAAAATTATCAATCAAAAATTCGCTCAGAAATTCGCCCCGGTAACTGGCTTTCGCAATATTTTGGTTCATGATTATCTTAAAATTGACTACCGCCAGGTGGCAGACAAGATCAACAACCGTTTAGGTGACTTTGAGAGGTTTGCTCAAGAAGTGGCCAAATTCCTTACCTAAAACTGACTCGCACTCTTTGAGGTAAGACTTTATTTTTTACTTTGGCTTCAATATAGTATTCCCCACTTGTGTTGGTGCTAACATCAAAAATTGCCCGGCCAAAGTCATCAGTCACTGCCTGAACCGAAGAAATTTCCAACCGGTCGTCTTGACCTAAAAAGACTGGTTCATCAATTACTCCCCTGCCTTGTTCATCTAGGATAAAAACTGTCACCCGAATTTTTTCCTTAACTGCCACTTTGGCTTGCAGAGGTGAGGCAAACAAATAAGAATTGTTTATCTCCACCAATCCACTGGGCTGTCTTAGCCCTCTAAAAAAAAGAAACCAAAATAACAAAAGTAAAAGAAGAATAACAAAAATAACAATCAGTAAAATAAAAGTCTTCTTCATCTTGATTTAATTGAACCATAATGGTTCATTATTTTCAAACTTCTTCTGAAAAAAACCAATACTAGAGGTCATTAGCCAAAAAATTGATTTAAATCGTTATCGGTTCAATTCTCGCTACCAACAATCTCACCTTTCACCGAAAAAAGGGGCTTATTAAAACTAGAATCTTGGTTAGCAGTTCAAAGACCAAAATGCTGAAATAAACCTAGGATAATTTTATCTAGGGTATATACTTCGTCACTTCGTTAGACTCGTATAATCCTCTTGAATTATAAAATTTTTATACTTCGCAGTAACGCTCGTATAATTCTCTTAGAGTATTATACAGGAAAAAAGTATATTTTACTTAATTTTAAAGAAAAAATCTCCAATTTAACGACAATTTAACTATAGGTTTTGAAAGAAGGCTAAAAACCCTACTATATCAAAAGATATCGTCAGTCAAGAACTTCGTTATTTAATCCTGTTGATATATTTTGATAGTTTAAAGAGATATTGTTTTTAACCTTTTGCGGGAAATAATGCTAATGAAAACTCTTATGAAAACAGAATTATTGTCTGATAATTTCTTTTTTTGACCCTGTCTAAAGCCATCAAACTCGACAAAATTTGCCTCTTGACAAGGCTGCGAATCCTTTATTATAGTCGTATTAAGGAGTATAACTTAATATAATCAGTCTAATTTAAGCCTAAAAAAATAACCGCAAAATTATGAACCTGCCCGAAAATTATCGCACTTATCTTAAGACACAAGGTTTATCTTCAGTCACCATCAAAAACTATGTGGCTGACATCAATCATTTTCTTGACTGGCTTTACCAAAAAACTCATGTTCATCACCGTGTCGCAGGTATTGACATCTTCGGTCTTTTTACCACGGAAACTTTTAAGGAATACAAAGCCGATGTTGCTGAACAAAACACTCCCCTAACCACCATCAACCGTCGTCTTTCCGCTTTAAGAAAATTTGGTCAGTTTGGCCTCCAAATCGGAAGCCTAAACCAAAACCCAGTTTTAAAAATTAAAAATGTCGTCTCCGAGTCCAACCAATCACCAAAACAAAATTGGCTTGTTAAATTTCGAAAATCCTTAGAAGAAGAAAAAGTAAGTCCGCTGACGATTAAAAACTATTTGTCAGATTTGCGCCATTTTTTGACTTGGTTGGAAGCAACGTAGTTTAACAAACGGTGGACCGCCTTGGTCTGCAATAAAAATCTCGGGGAGGAGATATTTAATTGCCACCTTTTTGGGTGGTCCACCGTTTTCATTGTAGCACACAAATCAAGGAAATGAACGATTTATCTAAAAAACTAACCAAAAAAAACATTGACGCTTACCAAAAGCGGTTGGGGCAATTAGAGCTTTCACCCTCCACCATCAAGCGAAGAATATCTTCAATTCGCAAATTCTGCCATTGGGCAGCCGGAGAAAGTTATCTGGAAGCAAATCCTTTTGCGCCAAAACCGGTTCGTGAAGCCATTTTAATGCGGGATCGCAAAAAATTATCATTGTCTAACTTATACAAAACATATACTTCCCTCTCAATTACCAAATACCTCCACTACGCCATTTTGATTATCCTCTGCGCCGCTTTGGGCTTTGGTGCTTATGACCAATTTTTCCGTAAGGCAGAAGAGCCTTTGGCCTATCCTACCAGCCTCAAACCCCCAAAACGCTATCTTTCTTTTCAAGGTCGGTTGACTGATTCTTCTAACAACCCAATTTCCTCAAAAACTGGGTTTACTTTTTATCTTTATAATGTCGGCACTGGTGGCACAGCGCTTTGGACCGGCGCTTGTGACATCATCCCTGACCAAGACGGTATCTTTTCCGTTCTTTTGGGCTTAGACTGTCCTCCAGAAATTGACACTTCTGTTTTTACGGAAAATGACGAAATTTGGTTGGAAATTAAAGTGGTAGATGAAACTTTAGACCCAAGAATTCAAATCGCCACTGTTGCTTATGCTTTAAACGCCGAAACCCTCCAAGGCTATCCACCTGGCACTGATATTAATCGAATCCCCTACATTGACAACACTGGCGACATCATCATTGCGGCCGCTTCCCCAAGTATTGACGCCAGCACCTCCAGCGATGAGTTTGCTATTAAAGGCAAATCTTTATCAATTAGCACCATCAGTGATGGCAATATTACTTTAGCACCTAATGGTGCAGGAGTGCTAAATTTAACTCTTAGCGCTCCGACAGGTCATGCGATAAACGCTATTGATGCCCAATTAGGCACTTCTGGGCAAAAAGAAGAAAATACTCTGTATTACGGCAAAGTTGCCAATGACAACGCCAATCTTAATCTTTTAAAACTTGAAGCTGGCGCCGACGCTGTGCCCAAGTTCACGATTGACGCCTCCGGTAATGCCTCAGCCAGTGGCTATCTTAAAGCTCTGGCCACTGGTTCCTATTTTACTGGTGATATTACGGTCTCAGGCGGAGATATTATCGGCGTCAGCAGTGTTTCTCTGGATATCGGTGAAGCTAGTCCAAACTATATCACTTCCTCGGTTGGTTTTGCGGTTGGGGGAACAACCACCTATTATTTTGACTCTTCCGGCCACATCAATGCCAATAACATTACTGGCGCTGGCACTTTGAATATCAATGGCGGCGGCACCCATGACATCGCCGGCACCTTAAATCTTTCCGGCAATGCCCTCACCTCTTCCGGCACCCTAAATATCAATGCCACCAGTGGTCAAGACGTCAATTTTGACAGCAATACTTTGTTTGTTGATGCCTCAGAAAACCGCGTCGGCATCGGGACTACTTCTCCTACTATGGAGCTCGATATTGCAGGTGACGCTACTATCTCAGGTACCCTATCTTTGGGTCCAAATATACCGGGAGATGTAGGTACTTGTACTGCGGGCAGCGCCGGTAAACTTTACTATAACGGGGTGGAAAATAAAGTCTATTACTGTGATGGCAGTACTTGGACAGAGCTGGGGGCAGGAGCCAGCGGACTCTGGACTGACCAAACCACCTACATTAACCCTAGTACAATTACTTCCGGTTCTTTCAGAGTCTACGATAATTCAGGTTTAGCGATTGGCTACACCGCTGATCCTGGACAAAACAGTGTGATTATCTCTGGTAATGTCGGCATCGGCACCTCTGATCCTTCATACAAACTAGATGTTAACGGCAACATCAACATCGGTGGCTCAGCCACCATTGGTTCCATTCCTTTGGTGGCTGATAACTACCGGGTCTTGACTTCTGCTTCGGCTGGTTCAGGAACAGTCAAATATATAGACACTACTTCTTGGGATAAAGATACTGATGATGACTACTCTGCCTGGATACTTTCTGGAGATGCTGGTCCGGCCCAAAGTATTGGCACTGGGAATACGGCTTCTTTTGTGGGTGGAGTGGGTATAGGCACTTCAGCTTCGGCCACTGATACTTTAACCATTGTTAACACTGACCGGGGTTCTTCTCAGAACATTTTCAAGATCATCGCTGTTTCCGGCCAAACTGATGTGGTGACTGATGCCAATGCTGATACTTTGACCTTGATTGCCGGTGCCAATATCAGCATTGGCACCACGGCTGGAGATGATTCCGTTGTCATCTCCGCCACGGATACCAATACCACCTACACGGCCGCCAATGGTCTAACTTTAAACGGCACTGTTTTTGAATGGGGCGGCACTTTAAACAGGCTGACGACTATTGATCAAGCGGGCAATGATGTTGGCTTTTATGGCAGTGGAAATATTGGGATTGGCAATACCAATCCTACCTACAAACTGGATATCACTGGTGATCTTCGTGCTTCGACCAACATCAACATCGGTGGCTCAGCCACCATTGGTTCCATTCCTTTGGTGGCTGATAACTACCGGGTCTTGACTTCTGCTTCGGCTGGTTCAGGAACAGTCAAATATATAGACACTACTTCTTGGGAT
>Ga0307380_10003951_pt1 | contig 20224 bp, 7 predicted proteins | sample UN3MG_FD_202239 | JGI IMG/M metagenome (GOLD analysis project Ga0307380, IMG submission 202239) | Soil microbial communities from Risofladan, Vaasa, Finland - UN-3 | ecosystem: Environmental > Terrestrial > Soil > Coastal area > Acid sulfate soil | place: Finland: Risofladan, Vaasa | collected... | reverse complement strand
AACCGTAGACAAAGCAATAGCAACGACTACGATGATTACAGGATTGTATCCTTGCAATTCTGTTTGACGCCCCGTATCATATCCTGCACAGTTTATAAGATAAAACAGGGTGTGCACAGCACACCATTCGTGTCGAGGGCGTCCCGCCCTCGAATCGCGGGCAGGATGCCCGCGACACAATGGCAGGGTGTGCATTGCACACCATTGGTCGAAATGTTTTTGCAGGAGATAACAATGAGTTCCGGAAGATGCCCTCTAAAATGTAACTGTAATCATAACCTTAGCCGTCGGCAGTTTATCCGCGGTTCAGCCGGAGTTGTAGCGGGTTCTGTTCTTTTGCAAGGCTGTAATGCCCTGGTCAAAGAACCAATGGTGACACAGAATCCTATCCGCCAGTGCGGTCCGGCGTCGAAATATGTGCCGACTATCAAAGCGGCCTTTGTCCGGCGGAAGGAAGATTACGGCATGCTCTGGCCGGGGGCCGTCTATGACGGGAAGGCGGCACGGAAGATGTACAGCGAGAAAATAACAGGCACCGCCGGAAAGCTCGGGGCAAAGCTCGACCTTCGCAGCGAACCAATTTACAGTCTTGCCGAAGCCGAAGCCTGGATCGCCGAAGCCGAAACACAAAAAGCGGACGGCCTGATGCTGGTTATGATGGATCGCCAGAGACATTCCTGGCCGAGCGCCCGGAAGGTCTCCCAAAGCACAATTCCGTCGATTATTTATTCTCCGTTAGGCACATCTTTCACAACCAACACGATCAATCTGGCTGAGACGCCCGGCTGCGTGATTTATTCGACGAACGATTTCGGCCAGGCCGCTTACGGGATGAAAATGCTCTGCGCTTCGGCAAAGATGCGCAAGACCCGCTGCGTCGTAATAAGAGGTAGTGGCCGCTCCGAAGCGCCTTTGGCCGATACGGGAATTACGATGCAAGTTGTGCCGGCAACGACATTCATCGAACAGTATAACAAAATTCCTGACAGTAAAGACATATTGGCGATGGCCGACGATTATCTTCGCCGGGCGCGGAAGGTAACGGGCGCGACTCACCAGGATGTCATTAACGGCGTCAAAAGCTACTACGTGGCAGGCAGAATTCTCGAAGCCGAGCAGGCCGACGCCATTACGATGGATTGCCTCGGCGCGCTGGGCCAGATAAAGGTGAGCCTGCCCTGTATCGCCTGGTCGCGGATGAACGACGACGGCATTCCCGCAGCCTGCGAAGCCGACTACGGCGCGGTCGCCTCGCATATTATCACGCAGTATCTGTTCGACAGGCCGGGCTTCCAGCAGGACCCCGTAGCCGATACCGCCGACGATTCTATCATCGGCGCGCACTGTTCGTGCCCCACGAAACTTAACGGCTTCGACTCAGGCCCGGAACCGTTCGATTTGATGCACCATCACGGCAACCGGGACGCCGTGCCGCGAACGCTCTGGCAGGTGGGCCAAAGAGCCACAAGCATAGATTTATTGCCGGGAAAAGCCGACGGCAGCTCAGCATCGAAAGTGCTGATTTCTGCCGGAACGGTGCTGGAGAATATGGACGTGCCGCCCAGCGGCGGTTGTGTCGTCTCGGTCAAGGTCAAATTCGACGGCGGCTCCGAAGTGCTGAGATTCCCCGGCTTCCACCAGATATTCTTTTACGGCGACTACGCGCACCAGATGAAAGACTTCTGCCAGCTCAACAGATTCGAAGCCCAGATTGTATAAACCGTAACCAAATTAGCAAACAGCCCACATTCAATTTCGTGAATCAGGGCGTATATTCATAGGCCCCGATATCCACGATCTCCGGATACGCCGGTGCATCCGCCAGGCCCGTGTCCGGAGTATCGGGATCATCCGCAAAGCGTGTCCGGCCTTCCAGGTCCAGAGGTATGCGTTCGGCCAGGTCTTCGTCCAGGTCGAGGTCATCGGTGTCTGACGGAACCGCGGTGTTGTCACCGGCGTCGATACAGGGCGAACCCGCCTGCAGATTAAGGTCGTCATCCACCGTTCCCACTATCCCGTCGTCGCCTTCCGGATCTATGAATTTGGGATTCGTATTTGTATTGCCGTCGCCTTTTGTAATAAGAGCCAATCCCTCTCTTATGATTCCATCCGGGTCGTCCTTGAAAGTACTATAGGAAATTATAAGCTCGGCCCTTTTATCATCCATGCCCTGTATTGCGATAAACGGCAGCTCCTTGTACGACTGATTCCAGACGATACAATTAGTCACTTCTGCGATGGCGCCGAATACCGCCAATGCTCCGCCGCCAAGGTCACGACCTTCCGCGATATTGTAGTAGAAGGTGCAATTGGTCAGCACGCCGGGCCCGCCCATCAGGGCGACAGCGCCGCCGTCCATGAATGCCATGTTTCCGCTGAACAGACTATTGACAATTACCATGTTCCGGCCCGCGGTAAAGACGGCTCCGCCCGAACCGTATCCGGCGTTACCCATGAAGCGGCAACTCGTCAGCCGGCAGTCCCCACCTTCGCTGACAAAGACGGCTCCGCCGTCGGTCGACCAATTCCCCTGGAAAGTGCTATCAACTACGACTCCGTCACTTTCGTCGAAGCTGATTGCTCCGCCCTCGGTGCCGGCATGATTTTCCTGGAAGAAACAATCCCTAATCACAGGATTGCTTCTGAAGCTGTGCAAGGCGCCGCCCCACGCACCGCACCAGTTCAACCTGAACGTACAGGCTATAAATACCGGTTCGCTATGGAAGCAGGAGATCCCGGCCCCCTGACCCCAGCCGGAAGAACCGTCGCCGGACAGGCTCCCGGAACGGTTTTTCTCTATGTTGCACTGGGCGATGATCATATCACTGCGGATTAGCTGTAGACCCGCCCCGTCATGACTGTTGCCGGCGGTAATCGTAAAGCCGTCGAGCAGCGTAGTATTGTCAACATCATGGGCGGTTACTACATGCAGGCTGTTGTCCAGACGCGACAACTGGCCGTAAAGATCGTAGACTTCGTTGACCCTCGTATCGTCGTCGTTCAAATCCCCGCTGAGGATGGTCTCGTATGTGTCGATATCACGTGCATCGGGATTCGTATCTCCCAGACCGGCATAGCCTCCTTTGACTTCTGCGCCGTTAGGAATTGCGAAGCTGACCGAGTAGTCGCCCGGTGTTCGGTTTAGACCGATATCCGGAGTATACAATCCCTGTGCCACCAGAACCATATTGCCCTTCTGCGCCATGTCCAGGGCGTCCTGCAGCGATGTAAAGGCATTCTCCCAGTTCGAGCCGTCGCCGGCGTCTCCGGCACGGCTGTCTACATATATCCGCGTGCGCAGGAAGTTGGCTACGAGGGTATAGTGGGCATCCACCGTCACGGTTGTCTTGGCCGCGTTGGGATCCTCGAGACGGCCGGCATCCACGGCGCTGCCGGACCAGTACATAAAGTGATATTCTTCCTGGGCATTGGCCTCTAAATTCACAATCGTACCCGGCGTATAATGAAAGACTTCTTCTCCGGGAATTCCGACCTGGCCGCCCTCGGTGGAACTGATAGCCAGCGAGCGATACCCGGTGGTCTGCTGGCCCAGGTTGACCCATGCGGTCTCGATACCGTTGGCGTTCCGTGCCTTGACGCGGAAACTGTACGCCGTGAAGGGTGCCAGGTCCACGTTGTCGAAGCTTGTGCTGCTGATCCAGCCTGAGTCGGCGCCGTTTGTTATATTCTGGCACCTGTAAAGGGTTCCGAAGGGATTGCCGTTGGCAGCCCAGTTGACCCTGATGCTGTTGTCGGTGACGTAGGAGAATTCCGCCGGGCTCGGCGCTTTTGCCATCGTATATGTTACATTCATCCGGCCGTAGGGGGTCTCGTCACTGTCACCGTTGCGAGCCTGTGCCCGGAACATATAAGATGTATTGGGAAGGAGCCCGCTGTTGGTCCAGGAATTATTATTCTGCTGCCACGTGGACAATTCGCTAATAGTGACGTTTTCAAATCGAAGACCTGATTGCCCGCTATTCAATCCCGTGGGGCTATTTTCCGATCTAACTTCTATGCTGTTGGCGGTAATATTTCCGAATACTACACCGATGGGTGTTTCTATTGCCGAGTATTTGTGGGTTTCTGTCGATGCGCTTGTTATCAAGCCGGCGGCATTCTGTGCTTTGAGACGGAATGTGTAGCGGACATTCGGCTGCAGAGCGGTATCGGTCCAGTTCGAAAGGATGGTCCATCCGGAGTCCGTACCGGCGGTCGTGTTTTCACAGAGATACAGAGTACCAGGGGGATTACCGTTGGGACCCCATTGGACCTGTATGCTGCTGGTTGATATACCCGCAAAAGTTGCCGGGGCAGGTATCTTGGCATGGGTATAAACAGCGTCGATTCGGCTATAAGAGGTTTGCTCTCCATCGCCGTTGCGAGCCTGCGCCAAAAAATCATAGCGGTGGTTGGGCAACAGTCCGTCACTGTTCCAGAAGCTGTTGTCTCGGCGCCACGACGACATTCGTCCGGCGGTCATATTTTCGAACCGCAGTCCCGATTGCCCACGGTCCAGGCCGGATGGTGTGTTTTCTGAGCGTACCTGGATGCTGTTTTCCGTGATATTACCAAAGAAAATGCCCGTGGGATTCTCAATCGCCGAAAACTTGTCGACCGGTTCGGAAAAGACCGTTTCCACGCCGTCACCGTTCCGAGCTTTGACCTGGTAGGTTGATTTAACGTTAGGCGACAGGTCCGCATCAAGCCAGTCGTTGTTAGTAATCCAGCCGGAATTTGCGCCGCTTATGGAATTCCGGCACCAGTATTCTGTGCCGGCGGGATTTCCATTCGCACTCCAGTGCGCACGGAGACGGTTGATAGTAACATTCGAGAAGGTGGTTTTCGCAGGTACCATTGCCCTGGTGTAGATTTCGGTAAGAGGACTGAAAGGAGTGTGATCTCCGTCACCGTTGCGGGCCTGGGCACGGAAGGTATAGATAGTGTTGGGCAATAAGCCGTCACTTGTCCAGAAAGTGTTATCAAACTGCCACGGGGATACCTGGGCGGCCGTGACGTTTTCCAGCTTCAGGCCGGACTGACCCCTGTCCAGACCTGAGAGCGAGTTGCTCGATTTGGCCTGGATACTGCCGGTGGTTATCTCACCAAACGCCACGCCGGCAGGATTCTCAATGGCCGAATACGCGTAACGAACCTGGGAGTACGCCGTCTCACTGCCGTGGCCGTCGCGAGCCTTGACACGGTAGCCGTACTGATGGTTGGGATTCAGGCCCATGTCTACGTAATTAGGATTGAACTGCCAGGGCGGATCCGAACCCCCGGCTCCGCCGGTTGGACTCGATACGAAGTCAAAAGAATACTCCTCCGGCCCGGAAATGTCGCGCGCAATGTCGGCAGTCATAACTATCGAAGAAGTATTGATCTGATCGGGCTGACTCAGCCATATAGTGGGATGAGAGATGGGAGGGACTTTCTCGGCAAGGGTAACGAAGGTGCCAATACGCCCCATGTCATACTCCTCGGAATTCTCCGCCTCGATGTAATAGAAATAGCGGGTCTCTGTCTCCAGGCCGGCAATTTTCTGGGTTATCACCGCGTCGCTATACAGGTCCGTCACCCACTCGGTGTGCCAGTAGCGTTCTCGATACTTCTGATAGATAAATCTGCACCTGCATGCATCGCCCCCGTCATCTTCGAGAATACCCCGCAGCGTGACCGTTGTTTCCGTGGGCTCGGCCGAGCTGCTGACTACATAAGGTTCAACGATTTCCGGATCGTCCTCTTCCTCCGGATCGTCTTGGTCATCGGGGGGGTCCACAATATATATATACGAAGCCTGTACCCGGCCACGATAAGGTATCGGACTGGCCCCTTCATAGAACGTGCCCTCAACCTCGATAATATCGTTGGAAGCCAATCTGAGATTTTCGTCATAGCATATCTCTAACGATGTGACGTAATACAGGACATCCCCCGGATCTTCAAGAACTTCTGTGATCGAGACCTCTATCATGTACTGGCCGGCGCACACTGGGAAAATCTCGCGGTGTTGATCTGTGTCCACATAGGCCTGGAACACAACTTCGCCCGTGCCCCATCCGGCGGATTCGCCGGGGACGGCGCCCAGTAGAGCCAGAATGATTGTATAAGCGGAGACTGCATACATGATTCACCACCTTTCTCATTAAGTCTGACTGAAACGGACATGCGGTTCAGCCGTAATCCGGCCGCTCCGGGAAATAGCCTCCTCACATGCTATCAAAGCCAACTTTCATAGAACATTATGTTAAAAACTCATTATGCCATAGCATAAGTTCAATGTCAAGAGAGAATTACATGAAATCAGCTTTTTTATAGGGCTTTGGGGAAGAAGACTCCTTGCGTCTTGCGGAATATTTTTGGCGGCGTGAATTTAGAAAAAGCAGCTATTTTTTCGTTATCCGGCTGCCTCTGAAAACAGAAAATTCGTTTTGAACATCGATTCCAGAATAATCTCTACGATCCTGGGCGGCCATGTCGTTTGGACGATCACAGGCAGAAACTGGCGGCTCGGCGGAATCGTGGAAATTGGCATAATTAACCTTGTTTGGCCGTGTTGAGGCAAAAAAAGCAGATTTCGTACAAATTGTTGCTTTGCAGGTCGCAATAACACCCTTTTTATGGCCTTCAGTGCTAAAAATATTAATTTATTGACCTATAATCAACATTCTACCCGCATATTTGGCGTAAAATGAAGAACCTCTTAAACAAATTTTTACAAATCTTGGCATTTTTCTAAAATTTTTGTTGGCATTAAGATTTTGTATCATATAATAGAAAATATAGGCAAGCTGGGTAGATTGAAAAGGATGCGCAAAAACTTTACGGATGATGAATGGTGATTCGTAATGTGAGTATTATCGAGGAGGAGTAGAAGAAACTCCCTACATCAGAATAGCTGGTTTAATACGAGATTCAATATTGGTAGTTGGATATCTTTGAACAAAGATTGTTTAGATTAACCGGTTCTTAAGCGAAGGGCTCCAACTTTTACGATCTCCGGGTTATTCTGAGGAGTCCACGTTAGCCGGACTGGCCTGACCTGATGCCGTTCTATCGTGTAATTAGCAACATGGAGAAAAGGGTGATAACAACAGAGCCAGCATTGAGGGTGATGATAAGGAAGTTGACTGTGCTGTCGCTTCTCATGTCATTATTTATTCTTCCGTGCAAAGTATCTGCCGTTGACGTGATTGAGGAGTGGGTGGCAAGGTACAACGGCCCGGATAATTCTGATGATTACGCCAAAGCCATGGCCGTGGATGCCTCAGGCAATGTCTATGTAACCGGATATAGTCGCAGCAGCAGCCACTATGACTATGTTACGACAAAGTACAACCCTGCTGGAATCGAGCAATGGGTGGCAAGGTATAACGGTCCGGGCAATTATCAGGATACCCCCAAAGCTATCGCTGTGGATGCTTTCGGCAATGTTTACGTAACGGGATACAGCGACGGCGGGATTACAAGCTATGACTATGTCACGATAAAGTATAATTCGGACGGCGTCGAGCAATGGGTTGAAAGGTATAATAATCCGGACAACGGTAATGATATTGTTTATGCCATGGCGCTGGATGATTTCGGTAATGTCTATGTAACTGGTGAGAGTTATGACAACGACAGCTGCCTTGACTATAAAACAATTAAATATGATGAAAATGGCCGCCGGCTGTGGGTGGCAACATATAACGGACCGGGTAATTATGATGACAGTGCCAGAGCAATAGCATTGGATGCTTTCGGCAATGTCTACGTGACGGGATACAGCTACGGCGACGGAACCAGCAAGGACTATGCCACCATCAAGTACAATTCATCCGGCCGCCAGCTCTGGGTGACGAGATACGCGGGCCCGTCGGGTCCGCCGTATACGGCTTATGATATTGCCACTGCTATTGCCGTGGATACATCGGGTTATGTTTATGTCACCGGATTTAGCCACGGCGGTAATACGAGCTTAGACTATGCCACGATAAAGTATAATTCGGACGGCATAGAGCAGTGGGTGGCAAGATATAACGGATTAGGGGACATGTTTGATTACGCCAATGCGATAGCTCTCGACAGCTCCGGCAGTGTCTATGTGACAGGCGATAGTGACAACGGCGGAACCCGACAGGACTATGCCACAATCAAATATGATTCGTCCGGCAGTGAGCTCTGGGTGGCGACATATAACGGTCCGGCAAATAATAATGACCTATCCACCAGCATTTTAGTGGATCCTTCTGATAATATCTATGTAACCGGATACAGCCATGACTGGGGCACCAGTCTTGACTATGCGACTATCATGTATGATTTGGCCGGTAACGAACTCTGGGTGGCAACGTATGACGGACCTGCATACACCGGCGATGTTGCAGCAGATGTGCCTGAAAATGATTGTGATAAGGCCTATGCCCTGGCCCTGGACGAATCAGGGAACATCTATGTGACCGGAGGCAGTTTTGGTAACGGGACTCGCTATGACTATGCCACAATCAAGTATTCACAGGAAGATACACCGCCCGGAAATGGCGTGGAAGTTGCCGACCTGGCAACCGGCACAACATTGACATTCGATACCGTTGTAGGAGGCGGTAACACAACCGTGGCCATAACGCCGGACAGTTCCCTTACTTCCGATGAGCTGAAACTTGTACCGTCGAATATGGTTTACGAAGTAAACACGACGGCGGTTTTCCAGGGCGCGATCCAAATTGCCATTAAATACGATGACGCCGATCTGACCGAGCAGCAGGAAAACGCGCTTAAGCTCAGATGCTACGAACCGGCAACTGATGAATGGTTAGATATAACTACGCAAAGGGATACAAAAAATAATACCATCTGCGGCAAGAGCCATCATCTGTCATTCTTCGCCGTGAGCGTCACACCCTGAGCGCAACAGCCGAGCGAAACAGCCGTCAATACGCTGAAATGGGCTCGTTTTCCTTTCGCAAAAAAAGCCACACCCATCCGTGGCGTTCGTACTCGGCCGGCAGTTTCGAACGGAGCTCCGTCATGCGATTGCGAACCTCCTGCTGCTCCTTTTTGAGCTGTTCGATTTGCTCCTTCGTTCGCGCAGAATCCTTCCCGTACAATTTCTCCGACAGCGTTCTGTTATGCTCTCTGGCTGTTTCCAGCTCCTTTTTCATCCGTTCATGTTCGGCTTTCTGCTCATCTGTAAATTCCGGCAGATTGGGTTTTTGAAATGAAAAATCTCCCACGATCAAATCGAGCAGGCCGTCTTCGTTCCAATCGGTGACACAGATTTTCGAGCGAGTGCCGCGGCGAACATTTTTGGCCGGCTGCTGGCTCGAGCTTTTCTCGACAGGCGGCACGAGCTGGACAGCCGAAGATAATTCAGGGGATTTAGTATTACCTTTATTACAATATAGCGAAACGCTGCCGTCGTCGGCGCCGACGAGCAGGTCGAGGTCGCCGTCGCTGTCCCAATCGGCGGTAAACGGCCCGGCACTTCTTTTTACGTTTATGGGATTGCCGCCGGCCTGGAGTTGTTGTTCTTTGCCGAAGGAATAAGATTCCGGCGTTCCTTCATTGGGGACAAGATATACCTTGCCGCGTATTGTGCCGATTATCAGGTCATAGTCGCCGTCGCCATCCCAGTCGGTCGCGTGGGCGGCCGATGCCGTGCCGGTAATTCCGATTGGTCTTTCCTTCGTGCTTTCGAGCCGCTGGCCGTGATAGTTGACGAACGTCCCTTCGGGAGTACGCTCAAATTTGGCGTTTCCGGCGATGAGAAGCCCTTCAGGCTGATCCTGGCCAAAAGGATTGAACATTGTTTCCTTGCGAATCCCTCCGCCTATATTGATGAATTTGCCGTCCTTGTCCTTGATCATCTCGGGGGCTGCGAATGAATTGCCCTCCGTGCCCCGAAACAGGAAAATCTCGCCGGGCCATGAGCCGGAGATAATATCAGGATTACCGTCGTTATTGATGTCCACAACATGCGGACCGAATCCGATGCATCACCCGCTTGGGACGCGCCCGTCCTCTTTGCCTTCCTTGAATTTCACGCCGGCGGCCAGCTTAGGCTCCGAATTCGTGCCCTCATTGCGATATATCCAAAGGAGCCCGTCTCCAAACTGGCCGACCAGCAGATCCTTTAGGCCGTCGCCGTCGAAATCACAGACAAACGGTGCCGCGTGGCCTATCTCCGTATCAATAGGTTTACCGGCCGCCTCAAGCCTGATCGGCGGCCCCAACTCCGCCGATGGCATGGCGTTTTCTGCTGAAAGCAATCCGACTAAAACTAAAATAAGTGTTCTGAACATGATAAGTCCTCCCATAAAAGAAATATTGACTTATCGAAAAGAAAGTTCATTTCAAGTATAAAAAATGACATCTACAAACTAATAGACGTCAGAAATCAAAAAATAGTTACTATAATTTTTCGAAAAATGCAGAAAAATATGATAGTAGTACCATTTGCATTTTATGCACACACTTTGGCCGACACACACTTCTTAGTCTCTGTAATGAATCAGCCGCACCGGTTGTATCGGAAACAGCAGGTCAGGTGGTCATTGACCATTCCTGTCGATTGCATAAAGGCGTAGCAGATTGTCGAGCCGACGAACTTGAAGCCGCGTTTCTTGAGAGCTTTGCTCATAACATCCGATTCGGGTGATGTGGCAGGGATATCTTGGAGGCTTGTCCAACGATTGCGGATGGGAGTTCCGTTGACGAATTGCCAGATATAGGTATCGAAAGAGCCGAATTCAGCCTGGATTTCGAGAAAGGCGAGGGCGTTAGACACGGCGGATTGTACTTTAAGCCGGTTGCGAACGATGCACGGATTGTTGAGCAGAGAGGTTATTTTGCGCTGGTTATAGCGTGCGATTTTAGCCGGCTCGAAGTTGTCAAAAGCCTTGCGGTAATTTTCACGTTTGTTCAGTATGGTCTGCCAGCTCAGTCCCGCCTGCGCATTGTCGAGCAGCAGAAACTCGAACAGCTTGCGGTCTTCGTGAAGCGGCACGCCCCATTCGGTATCATGGTATTCGATCATGAGTCTGTTATCGCCGGGCCAGTCGCATCTTTTTTTCATTAGTCATTTTCCAGTAAATTCCTGCCGGATTATACGCTCTATATGATTTAACATAAACTGATAATTTCCCTTTCAATGGCCTCAATATCTCAATTTTATCACGTCAAAATAATCTTGTTTAGGATTAACAAGAAAGTTATACTTTCTTATCCGAATCTATAAGGAGACCGAAGAAATGCCATCGCATAAAAAACCCAGTTCCGATCAATTTCATAATTCCGCTGACAACGCAGGACATAAGGTATCCAGGCGCTCCGTGCTTGCTGCCGGTCTTGCTGCACCGATAATCGTGCCCCGTTATGTCCTCGGCGGCCCCGGTAACCAGGCCCCGAGCGACAAGCTGCGAATCGCCGCGATCGGTGTCGGAGGAATGGGCCAGAGCTATCTCGGCAACTGCCGGCACGAGAACATCGTCGCCCTGTGCGATCTCGACCATAACCTTTCGGGCAAAGTCTTTCAGCGTTTCCCCGGCGCCAAACGTTACCACGACTTTCGCATCATGTTCGAGAAAGAAGCCGACAACTTCGATGCGCTTATCATCGCCACGCCCGACCACACGCACGCTGTGCTTCTGACCGAGGCGATAAGGCTTAACAAACACATCTATTGCGCCAAACCAATAACGCACAGCATCGCCGAGGCAAGAAAAGTTCGCCGGGCGGTTCTCGACGCAAAGCACCTTGTTACCAAATCGAGCGTGCAATCATCCGGCACGGATCCATCGCGAAACACAACGGAGCTTTTGAAATCCGGGGCTATTGGCCCGGTCCGGGAGCTGCACATCTGGTGCGACCACCCGGCCTATCCGTGCTCGCTGGTCAGGCCCACGGAAGAGCAGTCTCCGCCGCCCGGTATGGACTGGGACCTCTGGATTGGTCCGGCACCGTACCGCCCTTACCACTCGGCGTATCATCCTTCCAACTGGCGCCCATGGTGGGACTTCGGTTCCGGGACGGTCGGCGATATGGCTTGCCACACGCTCCACGCCTACTTCAAAGAACTGCAACTCGGCGCCCCGACGACCGTCTATGCCCGCAGCTCGATCCGACATAAGGGTTTCTTCCAATTCGTTTCGACACCAGAGTGCCAGAGCCACGCCAACACCGTCACGTGGCAATTCGCAGCACGTGGAAATCTACCTTCTCTGGACGTGCACTGGTATGATGGGGGCATGAAGCCGCACCGTCCGGGCGAGCTCGATCCGAGCATACAATTGCCATCCAGTGGCCTTCTGTTCGTAGGAGAGCAGGGCAAGTTGATAGCGGGTTATTCCGGCGGTAATCCCTTTGGCCGAAGTTGCGGTATTGTCGGGGGTCTGCTGCTGCCCGAGAAAAAATTCCGCGACTTCCAGCAGCCGGCAAAAACTATGTACAGGTGCAACGATCACTACGGCGAATGGATTCAGGCATGTAAAACAGGTTCGCGCACTATCTGCCCGATTGAGTTCGGCTGCGAGATGACGGAGATGGCGCTGCTCGGGGCGCTCGCCCTGCGAACGAGGCGCATCCTCGAATGGGATGCCGAAGCCATGCGGGTAACCAACCACGCTGAGGCCAATAAATTCGTCGATCCGCCGTACCGTGATGGATGGACGCTGTAGCCTGGAAAACCAGAAATCCTGAGCCAGTCAGCCTGGCCTGCAACGCTCGTAAACAAAATCTAAACAGCCCGAATTATTCTCCCTAAATCATTCCAATCCGTTAAAACAGAAGAAAATAATAAGGAAAAAGTAAAAAGGCAAAAACCAACAATCCTCCATATTTAGCCCGGCAATTTATTGCCGGGTGCCTTTAATTCTTTAACGCCAATTTATTACTCGTTGTTTTTATTTTACTGCAATCTCAACTCGATATTCCGGGCCGGTTACTCCGAAGAGGTTTATCGTCGGAAACTTCAAGTGTTTATGGTCACCGCCACCAAGCGAAAGTTCGACCTGCTTGCCGTAATCACTCGTAGCCGACGGGTTCGTACATAGTTGGTCTTCGTGCTGGAATTCATAATCCGTTCCTGCACTATTGCGGCACCGTGAACAACGTAAATGACATGTCAACAGGTTCGTCTGCCTGATTGTAAATCGGCTCCGGCACAGAATCATCGTTAGTGACACTTATCGCCGGGCTGCCGAACATGTGGGGACGGTTTGTCCAGCCCCACGGATGCTGAATTTCATCCAATCTCGCCCTGTAGACAGCTACGACACTGAACCAATGTATCTGATCGAAATGTTCCTGCCGGAACCATGCATCCTCCGGCAATCTCACCGAGTAACGGAAGACCGACTCATTGGGCTGCCCCTCGGGATTTCTGTCATAGCCAACAAGAACCTCGTCGAAGTCGTAGGCGAGATACTCCCAGACTAATTCACCCGGATTCCCTGCGCCGGCCGGAACGTCCGTTGGCATTCGTAACGATAGTATGAAGTAATCCGGCCGACGGGGCCTCTCGACCTCGTCGCAATTGTACGCTTCGTATCCATAGCCGATGTACGATCCCTGCCAACTGATGGCGACGACCGGATCTATTCGCTCACATAACCAGTCGTCGGCCACCTGACGTTCGATCTGTAAATTACCAGCTTCATCATCAATAGCAAACGATTCCTGATCCTCGGAGTCCGGCCAGTCACGCAGACCCATAAACGGCTGGTCCCACTTGACCCATGGATGCTCGGTCAGAAGCTCAAAGCACATGTCATATGCCTGGTTCCACCCGCACAAAAGAGAATTCTCTATCGGGTAGATTCTCCCGGGGAACAGACGCTCGTCGTACGTCGGCCATTCGCCCATGATGGCCGGCATAACGGCACCATTACCCCAGAGATTCGGCCGCGTTGTCCAGCCCCACATATTCTTAGCCTCTGCATCTGCGGGATAGATGGCCGTAATGCTTATCCAGAAAATGTCATAATTGCTCTCGTACCCAACCTGGTGGAACCACTCTTCCGGTTCCAGTTGGACTTCATACAAGAAACACGTGTCCGGCTGCTTCTGTGGGAATTCGACGTGCCCCACAGGTTCAAAATGAATCCGCTCAGCGGGGATTTCCAATGACCAGACCATACGCTCGGGGAAGGCTTCGTTCTGGTCGATGCCCTCGATCTGGTTGGCCCAGAAACCGATATGCCAGGCCATGGGCTGCGATTCCGGCGGATCGGGCAATGTCCAGGCCTTGTATCCACCCCACCATCGAATTCGTGTCACCGGAATGGGCCCGAGGCGGCGGAAATCGTCGGCATCCATGCGCCACTGCCTGCGTTCGCCGGTTTGCTCGGTGGTCCGGGCCGGCTCGCTCCAGCCACAGAAAATTGGTGCTTCTTCTAATTTAGGGTCAATCTCAATGGGGGGCTGAGACCACTTGACGTGCGGCACTTGCTCTTCTGCCGGCACGCCGGGACCATTTTCGCCGAGCAGGATATGATAATCCTCGACCTCTCCATCCTGGGCCGGTCCGTCCGGAGCCAGTCCGCCGGCGGAACTGAAGCGGAAGCGGGCATAAGTGTCGATGTCGATCACTATGCTCGCCGGTACCTGGAAATTCAAAACATAACTGCCGGCCGCCACAATAAATTTACTCTGGAATATCTGGTCCGATGCCTGGGACCAATTGCCATCGCCATCGAAGTCGATCCAGGCATCCAGGTATCCTACTGACGCCATCACTTCCACTTCGGCCTGCTGACCGGGCATCAGCGGTGTGATAAAAGTAACGCCGTCTTCGTCATCACCCACGCTGAAGTCATCGCCAAGGGCGTCCGGCGTTGGCTGGCCGTCAATCTCTGGATCAACGCCGCCACCTAAGAATATACCGGGGACAATCACATGGTATGCACCATTGCTGGATCGCAATGTCGGATAGTTCGGATCGGGCGCATCGCCCCAATCCAATTGTTGTCCGGGTCCCGGCCCGGCACCCCGCGTATTGCCAAACAGGATGCCCCGGGCAAGTGTATTCGGCTGGACCGTAACGGTGTGCGTCCCCAGCGTTGCCGGCCAGGTTTGCACCCAACCAGCCTGTTGGTCTTCGCCCACTAGGTAGGTCCCGGCCGCCAGACTCGTGAACTGGAACGTACCCTGGCCGTCGGTCTGGACCGTGATGTCCCCGGCGTCGCGCCCGCCGCTCTGGTTTGAGTCCAGCCAGATCGTCCAGTTCGGCAGCACAGGCTCGGTGGTCGCCTCCCAGATCCCATTGCCGTTGAGATCCTCAAACTTGATACCCCAGATCATGCCGCTCGAGGGTACAGGAGGACCGGACGCTTTGATCTCGACAAGATGATCTTCGACCTCGCCGGCACCGGCCGGACCCGTGTGGGAAATAAATCCAAGAAGCCCTTCTTCTATGCGCAGGCGTGCGAATGTCTGGCCCACTTGTGCCTGGGCCGGCACAACGAAGGGAAGCAAGACATTCACAGGGTTAGACCAGCCACCCGTCGGAATCGGACCGAAGGATATAGCCCAAGGTCCTGAGACTTCGCCCGGGTCGTCCCAGTCGCCGTCGCCGTTGAAATCGATCCAGCCCACAGAGGTCACATCTCCCGAGCCGCCGGGTACGAAGCTGACGTATAGACCCCCGCCCTGTCCTTGCACCAGATTGTACGCAAACAAGCCATTCTCATCGTCACCAAAGTTATCGGTGTCATCACCCGTGGCCGTGCTGTTGCGCTGCATACCCGATTCAACATCCGGCAGGTCGCTGAAGTCACCCCACCACGGTCCACCGACCTGGTGGTTAGCCGAGGGATAGAAGGTCGTGATTCCGTCATAGGGCGCATCGCCGTAGTCCCGGTCGTCCGGTGAGACTCCTCCCCGGATATTGACCACATAGTCCTCGACCTCGCCCGTACTACCGGCAACGCCGGCCGGTGAGAATCCATGGACGACCCCTGGCGGAAGAGGCGTGGTATCCATGCGATAGAGCCGGAAGCGCGCATAGGTTGTGCCTGTTTGCGCATTAGCCGGGACTGCGAAGGGAAACGGCAGGACGAACGTGCCGCCGGCACCCAAGAAGATGTGCTGGCAGCCGATACACTCAACGGCTGCGTTGAACTGACCGTCACCGTTGAAGTCGATCCAGCCCGCCACGGTTGCGTTATTCTGTACGGTATCATTATTGGCCACGGTCACGTGGATGACCGCAGGCTGGCCCGCGATCAGATTCAACTCCGCGAGGTCGGTGATTCCGTCTTCGTCATCCATGCCCGAATTGTCATCGCTCAGGGCGTCACTTGAGGGGACTCCGTCAGATTCGATGTCCACCTGGTGGCCCAAAGTCAAGGGGCCTGCTTTGTGACAGGGCCCTCCGCTGGTCAGCTTGGTCTTGTACGTGTCCGGCGCATCGCCAAAATCGCGATCCTGCTTATTGCCAAATATAATGGGGGGAATCTGCTGGCCGGTCTGTACCGTGATTATATGGGTTCCCGGCGCGGGCGGCCAGGTCTGAGTCCAGCCGTTTTGCGGCTCTTCGTAAACCGTATAAGTACCCTCAGGCAGGCCGAAGAAGTAGAAGCTGCCGTCCGAATTCGTCTGAGTTTCTTCTCCGGAGTCTTTGACGCCGTTGCCATTGAGGTCTATCCATATTACCCAATTGGCAAGGCCCGGCTCGCCCATGTCCTGTTGTTTGTTGTTGTTGAGGTCGTTAAATTTGATCCCGCCAATGATATTACCGGGCGGCAAGACATCGCCTTCGGCTTTGATTTCCACCAAATGATCTTCCACCTCACCTTCTCCGCCGTATCCTGTGGGCAAAAGTGAACACAGAACAGATGGTGAGAGTCCAGTACTGACACGAATGCGCATAATGGTGGTGCCGAGTTTTGCAGTAGTAGGAATAGAAGCAGTTCGTATAATCATTGCACCCTGAGGTGTCCATGAAAATCCTTGCTTAGTGCTATCCACGCGTTCAGTCGCGTCTTGGAAAGAGCCATTATGGTCGTAATCGATCCATATAGCTGGAATACAATTACTATATAAATCGACTGGTGTGCCGGGCGAAAAGACCAGCGGGATATGGATAAAGGCATTCTGCCCACGGACAAGATCGGTCATCAAGATAAGACCATCTTCGTCGTCTGTATTGTCTATATCATCACCATCGGCATTAGTGGAAATCATTGAAACACTCTCAGCGTCTATCAGGTCACCCATGCGAAGTCTGCCAATATCGTGCCAAGCAACACCGTAAGAACTCGGTGCATCACCGTAATCGAGCCCGTGATTGCCGAACATAACATCTGTTAGTGTTAAGATTGGTGGTAAGTTTGGGTCTAATGTCACCCATGTTAGGTCTCCCTTCACGGTATGCGTGCCGGAACCGCCAGGATAGGTCTGTGTCCACCCGGCTTGTTGCACTTCGCCCACCGTGTATTCTTGTCCCTCAGCTAAACCTGTAAACTGGAAAAAGCCGCTCGTATCGGTCTGGGTATATAAATCATTTGCATCTTCTACGCCATTCTGATTGGCGTCCAGCCAAATGGTCCAACCTGGTAAGGCTGGTTCGTTTGGATCCCACACTTTGTTATCGTTAAGGTCATTGAACTTAAAGCCGACGATGATGCCCTCGGCTGGCGCTGGTGTCCCTTCAGCCTTGATCTCGACCAAGTGATCTTCGACCTCACCGGGCCCGCCAGGCCCGTCAGGAGTTATCATCCCCAAGTTGTTTTCAGCGATATGACCCTCATAGACACGGATTCGAGCAAAGGTCTGTCCGACTCGGGCATAGGCTGGTATGGGAGGGTGCCAAAACAACCACACAGGGTTATACCTACCGCCATTCGGCGGTGGTCTGTAACCGACCCAGTAAGGCCCCAGGTTTTCGCCCGGATCATCCCAGTCACCGTCAATGTTGAAATCCACCCATGCACAGACCGTGGCTAGTCCCGAGGCTGCCTTAACGATCTTTGTGCCGAAACTGGTGGTCTTACCTTGAACGAATTTGGGCCACCATAGGCCGTCTTCATCGTCACCATTCTGATCATTGTCATCACCCAGGGCCTGGGGGTCGCGCTGCATAAAGGCCTCGACGTCCGGCATGTCTGTCAAGTCACCAAGCCAAGGTCCGCCAGGTTCATGGGAGGCCTCGGGGTACGGTCGGGGCGCATCGCCGAAGTCGTATTGCCCCTCACCTGTTTTTACATTCTTGAAGGTAATGACGATATTCTCCCCTTCATCAAAATCCACATCGACATCGACGTGGGTATTAAAGAAATGAACCTGGGAGCCAGAGTCCATGTCACCTGCGATTTTAATTGCCGTTGTTGTCCAACCGGCAGGGACTGTCTCGCTGACCTTTTGCAGCAGGCTGGGATTGTTAATATTCCATGTGTTACTGGATGGATCCGTCAGGTATATACATAAGCTGTCGAAAAAGCCCCCCGGACGAAAATCAGCACAAAAGAGAAACGGGGTATCATCTGCAGGTGTCGCTTCTTTGATCACCACAACAGAGCCGCCACCGTCACCTCCCGGTGGTTCGGTCCCGGTCCGGTAGTTGCCGAAGTCGATATTCTCGAATACATCTCCAGGTTTAATCTGTACAGCCCAGTAAGATATCTTCGAGGACCAACCGACCTGCATAACCTCGTCGATATTTTGGCAGGAAGCGTAATCGACCGGAACTTCCGAGATAGAGTATTTTCCATCGCTGTCGGTTATATCATATGGTTCACCCTCCTCCCATTTATTGTTATGGTTGAGGTCGACATAGATTTTCCAGTTCGCAAGCCCCGGCTCGTTCGGGTCGCGTCGCCCGTCGCCGTTTAGGTCATTATATTTCATACCGCGGATTGTCCCAGTTCCTTCCGGCGGTTCGGTCCCTGTCTGGTGGTTGCCGAAGTTGTAACGATCCATCACAGCATAAGATGGGAGTTCCGAGAACAGGAACCAATAGGCCGACGGTGAACCTTCGAAAAAAGGATCCGTCTGGCGCCAGCCGGGCTTCTGCACCTCAGCTATAAAGTATGTTCCGGGCTCCGTGATAGTTAAAGTGTACTGACCATCGGTATCGGTTGTTGCCGTAGCCAGAAGGTTGTGGTCGCCGTCTTCCAGCGTTATTTGCCAGCCCCCAAGCTCCGGTTCGTTGGGATCTTTATTCCCATTATCGTTGAGGTCGTTATATTTAACTCCGCGGATTATAACTGTTCCTTCAGGCGGTTCTTCACCACCGATTACAGTAACCGTCACTGTGGCAGTATCTGTGCCGCCTTTGCTGTCACTGATGGTGTATTCGAATATGTCTGTCCCGGTGAATCCCGGTTCGGGCTGATACACTAAGGAGTCAGGGTAGGGCAATATACCGCCATGCGAAGGTTGGGTACAACTCTTTATGGACAGGTGATCACCGTCCGGGTCACTGTCGTTTTCCAGGACACGGATGTCAATGGCGGTGCCCTCAGGCGTGGAGACCGTATCATATTTCGCGACCGGCGGATTGTTGTCGGATGCAATCAGCTTATCCCAGAACTTGTTGCCCGTCATCGTGACGGGGGTCACGAAAATGTCCTCGTAACGGTACTGAATCCAGTTGGACGATTTGACCGTACCGCCGACGCTGGTCGCGCCGGAGTCGATATAGTCGGCCTTATTTGTTTGAACGATGTTGTAGAAATCATAGGCGCCACGCACCGTCAGGCTGTACCAGCCCTCAGAGTTCGTGGCGGTCGTCTGTATGGGGAGGCTCCCGGTTCCGTCATTGCTCGCGTCATCGGAACCGTAGAGGCTGACGGTCACGCCTTCTATGGTCTTAGCGTTACCCAAGGGCGGCGGCTCCGTGCCAGTCTGACCTTCGTAAACTTTTCCGGAAAGATCTTGAGCATATATCGGATAAGTGAACGCGAAAAGCTCAAAAACAAGAAGAACGGAAATACTTTGAATGAAACTGAATGATTTACGCCTCATTTTCCTACCCTCTCAAAAAATGATGATATGACAGCACAACTTGACTGTTTCTACTTCAGACAGGCTCTTGGTATGCATAACTGAGATGATTATTACAGCTTTTTCACTGGCCTGCTTGATTTCTTGGATTTAGTTAATATAACAGATAAAGCTTAGATATGCAATTCAAATCCTTTAAATAGAATTTAAATTTTGAATTCTTAAACAGTATCTTCGTTCACATCCATTTGAAGAACAGTTCCACCTACCAGCGGCATTTGTAAAGCTGTGCGATGGTTAT
>Ga0307380_10003950_pt1 | contig 20225 bp, 30 predicted proteins | sample UN3MG_FD_202239 | JGI IMG/M metagenome (GOLD analysis project Ga0307380, IMG submission 202239) | Soil microbial communities from Risofladan, Vaasa, Finland - UN-3 | ecosystem: Environmental > Terrestrial > Soil > Coastal area > Acid sulfate soil | place: Finland: Risofladan, Vaasa | collected... | reverse complement strand
TTTAAAATCTCCTTTTGATAAGGTCTAAATGTATCAAAAGGGAAATACTGTTCAATATTATTATTATGTACTTTTTTTGTCATGTTTTTATCATTTACATTCATATTATTATAATTTAAAACAAAAAATAGCAATTATCATGCTCGATAATTGCTTTAAATAATTAGTTTTTAAGTTCATAGTCTCTACATTAATCTTTTTTATTAAATAGGTATTTCGTATTGGATTTCTCTCCAGTTCTTGTCATTTTCACCTGATCAGATATTTTTATCTGATTTTCTAAACAAAAAATTGCTAATTCTTTCGAAGCTGTTTTTGGTAATTCTAAGATATACGATTTATTTAATTCTTGAGCAAGAATTTTCTCATATTTGTCCGGATTAACTTCTTGGATATAATCGGTTATTTTTTTGTTAATAGATGTTATATCTTTTAATAGAACCTTCCATTGAAATTTTGGGCTTGCTTTTTTTCCTTGATATTCTTTTTCAACTTCTTCGGGCTCGAAATTTACTATTTGGTAGGAAAATTCAAATCCGTTATCAAATCTGAGGAAATTTCCTCCAATTTCCATTTTTGCCATTTCTTCAAGTTTCATAATATCAACCTCTATAAGCTATTGTTTTCAATGGTAGGGATTTTAAATCCCTTTATTGTACACATTTTATTTTTTTTGATAGATTTTGAATGGTTATAGCAATTGCAACACAAATCCCCTTCCCATTTCATCGAATGCATAGTTACTCCACATTCCACACAGGTAAATGTGGTTAAATGTGAAGTATTTTGCTTTTTATAAGTTTCTAAACAACTATAACAGGTCTCATATTTTTCATCAATCGTTTTTTTACAGATTTTACAAATGTTCATTATTCGTTTAACCTCATTTCATTCATCTTTAGGTGTTTATATGTTTCGTATATAATTTTGGCTTCGTGTATAGCGTCATCAAGGGCACGATGTGTTTCAATATTACTTTCGTTTGGGAAAAAATAGTGATAGGCCTCCCTAACAGAAGGCCATTTATAATCCTTGGCGTAACAAGAAAAATTCGAGATTTTCAATATGGGGGTTAATTTTAACATTGGATCCCAAAATTTTTGCTTTATCTTAAAATTCCTAAATTCCAAAAAATTAAAATCGAATTTTTGATTATATGCCGTACAAGGACAATTCAAATCCAAAATACTCTGAAGTTCTTCCCTAAAATCCTCTAAATAGGGTGCATTTATAACGTCTACAAATTTCAAATCACTGTTTTGAAAAATCCAAGAATTATCATCAAAATTTTTATTTTCTTCCTGGCAAACGATATTGAAAATAGGGTTGATATCACCTGTCTCTAAATTCAAAAAACACAAACCCACTTCACAAATCATATTAACTTTAGGAGATAAACCCGTAGTTTCAATATCAAGGACTTTAACAACGTTATTAGCTTCTTTTTCTTTCAATTCACTCACTCCTTTTTTAACACTTTTCTTTTTTAACAAATATTGAATTTCCATCGTTATCGTAATTAATCTGAAAATTAATTTTTCTTTTAATATATTTATCAACCATTTCTTCTGTTTCTTCATCACGTTTAGGTTTATATTTAATTTTTTGGGGCATTAAATTACCCTCGTTATCAAAATCCACTCGTTTCACTCTCCAAAATATTTTTTTAAAATATCATCTAACTTTTTCTTACAAAAATTTACATTTCTATAATTCAGAGATTTTCGCAAAATCTTCAGCTCGCTTTTCAGGTCCTCTGACATAACGGTGTGAACCACTTTAATAATCACCTAATAGAAATCGCAATAATCCATATTCTTTAAGTCTCAAATCGTCTTTTGGGAAGAATTCACAATACTTTTTCAATATTTCTTTTAATGTATCTTCGGTAATCTCAACCTGATTTAGTTTCTCAAACTTAATCGAGAAGAACAATAACCACACTGCTTTAAGAACGGTCCTTTTAATTTTTCGAGTTTCGGATATCTTCATGTTGTATAAGCTCTCCCGAATTTCGTTTTTTACCTTATTAAAAGGAGCAATTTTTCTAAGAAACGCTAATTTTGTCTCTTTGATTGACATTTTCCCATTTTCAGGACAGAAAAAGATTATATAAAAAACAAAACTATTATATAACTATGAAAGAGTAGAATATATTGAGGAGTAAAATTGTCAGATAGGACGAGTTTCACTCTTAAAATTTTACTCTTTCTCTTTTTCTTTTCCGAAGCCTCCTTGTAATTCGAATTTTAATGTATCAATGTTATCATTTATAATCCCTAGCTTTTCCTCTAAATTTTCCCAGGATTTTATTAGCGTTTTAAGTATCTCTTTGTTTTCATTAGTTTCTTTAACTTTACTCGACATTTTAATCCTCCAATTGTTCGAATTCTTTCATTAGAATTTCCTTAGTTATTTTTTCTATTGTTGTTTCTTTCTCAGTGGCTCTTTTTTTAATTTCTTTATGCAAAAGCTTGGGTACGAATATACACTTTCTTTCTTCCATTTTTCTAACCATTTTTTATTAATTTATAAAATTCTAATTTAATAATAAAAAATTATTCCCGCTATATTTAACTTTTTGTTCCGTAATCAGTTTCTATTAACCATATAATAAAGACGTCAAACAAGAGTAAAGGATTAGTAATTTTTTAACAATCTTAGTATTTGTAAACAAAAATATTTGAACTGTTAAACAGTTGCTAGCAATTATGCGATGCAAATCTTGGTTTATGTGATGACAATTTTTGGTCAAACCACTCGTCATATTAACGATCGTATAATTGATTCTCTACACGAAATACCCATATAGGATAAAACTTCAAGTAGAGATTTTTATTCTATTAAAAGCTGCTTAACTATAAAATAAAAGGTTTGACTTTAACAAAGGGTATGTGTTTGACAAAAATCGCTAGCCAATCATTTACTTATTTTATATAGAGTTCTTAATTATGTCGTTAACTTATGTAAATTTTAAATATCACAAAAATTTTTAATGCTTTTATTATTGCTAGCAACTGTTAAACCGGCTCTGTTTTATATCTACAAAAAAATTATCTGTTTTGGTCAATAATAATATTGATAATTAAAAGAAAAAAAAAAAATTAGATTTGAATATCCTGGTATGGATACCATTTATCGTACAATTCTAAGTATTGATTGTAGTTTAGCTTTACGTAAGAATTATAATTTACATTCTCAACTTTATGATTTAAGAGAATCTTAAGAACTCGATCAGGACACCCCATTTTAAACCTTAGGGTATTCAAAGTTCTTCTAAAAGTATGACAGGTTACGTTCTTATTTATCTTTAATTCTTTTGTAATTGTTTTTAAAATCATATTAAAAGGTCTTTCACTAAATCTTTTCAAATGATTAGAAAGAAAAAACGCCTTAGAATTTGAATTTCTTAATTTTCTCTGTTTAAGGTAAATTCGTACATGTTTGGCTAAATCTTTAGAATAGTAATAAATTGCTTCTCTTCCATATTTTTCGATTGTATTAAAGTATCGTTTTTCAATATTGATTTTATCGTAGTCTATATTAATTAATCCCGACTTTCTAACACCCGTTTCAGCAAATATTCTAAATATTAAATAATAATGATAATTTGTAAGTTTACAATAATCTAATATTTGCTCTACCTCTTCTTTAGTCATAACGATATCTTTATTAGTATTTGGTTGCTTATGGTCTATACCGTTCCAATTTATTGAGTGTTTTGGGATAACTACTATGAAATTATGTTTTCTGTAATACTCCATGCAAAAGTTAAGTAAACTAATTAATAAAATCCATTTCGTTTTTTTTGTATCTAAACTAATCGTTTTAAGGTGTTTAAGATAATCAAAATAGTCTATTAATGTATCTGTATCAATATCAAAAATATGTTTCTTAAATCCAAAATATTTAGATTCAAAAAAATAATTTAACGATGATTTTCTTGTTTTAACAGATTGGTTTGAATGTCTGTAATGATTCAAATACGTTTCAATAATTCCCTGATTTGATGGCCTATTCATTTCCATTTATACTTACCTCTTGGTGTTAGTTCAATTAGATCGGCTTCGTGAAGCTCAGAAATTATCGAGAACACAATTTCCTTATCTAATTTTGTTTTATCTATAATTTCTTTAGGAGACAACATATTATGTGCTTTAAATAAATTAATAATAGTGTCTTTTGCAGTAGAATCTGCTCTTATTGAGAATTTCTTAATCAATCTTAAAGTATCGTTCATTTCGTTCAGGATATTTGTTCGCTTTGATGTAAGTTCTTGTAATTCTATAATATTTTTAGTATTTTTTTTTATTTCTTCCATTAAGGCCGGATTTATTTTTAAGGCCCCCTTATCTTCAGACATCTCAGGATTCTCTATTTTTTCAATTCGCTTAAAGATCGCTTCTTTACAAAAGTTAGACATACTATTATGAGTTTTTTCAGCAAATTCTTTTATTTTATTTTTCTCCTTTTGGGATAAAGATATTTGGATAAAAATTCTAATATCAAACTCATTTTTACATTCTAAACACTTATAGATTGAAAAACTTCCTTTCATTTCAGCAAGTTCAATATTATCGCTTTTACATTCAGGACAGATTATTTTTTTATTTGACATTTTTTTTTCACTTTTTTTTAAATCATTTTTAATAATTTTTAAAAAAAATTAATTTTTGATTTTTTGGAACGGTAGTAAAAGCCTTTAAATATCATTCTGTGTAGATTTACATGTAAATCCAAAAATTAAGTCACCTTTTCAATGTGAAATTTTTTTACATGCTCGTCAAAAAGTTCAAAAAAACTATCTTCAATATTTTTTTGAATATTTTCTAATGTTTCCTTGTCAGGATTTTCTAAAGTTAGTTCATTAAAAGAATTAAGATATTTACTATAATTATTAATAGTTTCTTTTAATTTCTTTTCTACGGGCTTCCATATATATTTAGTGAATCTTTTTCTAAATTTACGTTCTTTTTGTTTTAAAATATTATATTCTTCAACCCAATTTTCCATATCTTCTTGATATTCTTCAAGTTCACTACTTTCTCTAATTGAATCTATTTTCTCCATTTTTGTTTGTATAATAATCATTCGATTATTACGAGCCTTTCTTATTTTATAAGCACGTTTAGTATATTTAATAAATGCTTCTTCTACATTAGAATCCAGAGCATCTAATTCTGTTTTCTTATGTCCTTCAATAGTTTCTCGTGGTAGATTATATTTTATTACTTGATCCTCATTAATTCCAATTCTAATCACTTTATTATTAGGTCGTGGATATGCTCTATTTATATTAATAGGCATTGAATTTGTCATAGCTTCCCCTTGTTTATCCAAATCTGCTAAATATAATACTAAGAGTGGTTTTCCTGTTTTCTCTGCTTTTTCACACATTTCAAATATACGGGTAGTACTAACAAATCCTTGTCCAGGAAAAAAATCAATTGCATAATTTTTACAAAGTTCTCTAAATTGATTTTCTAAGGTTGTTTTTTCAATAGCAAAAGCAATATAATAAATATTAAGGTTATTTGCACCGTTGTATATAAATATATCAGGATTAATATTCTTAATATATTCTAAATATTTAAAAACCTCAATTTTCTCATCAGTATTACTATGTAATTCGTTATAAAAGGTTTTTAGTGGATTATCTGGAATATCCCAACTTTTAAATCCTAAATCGTGAATAGAGGGAGGGTTTCTTGTATTAATGTAAAAATTTTCATTAATTGTATATTTAATATCAATTTCTTGATTCCTTTGATACCATTCGTGTATTATTTCTGGATTTCGATTATCAATGATTAATTTCCAATCAATTAATTTTCTATATCGTGCTTCTGTAAGTGCATTTCCTAATTGAACGTTATATTTTGTTTCAAGTTGATATGATCTCCATCCATAGCCTTCATTATCAACAAAACAAGCTATTTTCCCCCATGCTCTATTTATGATTTGACATGGAAATAGTGGTTCTCGTGAACCTAACCAATAATGAAGTCTTCTGATATGAACTTCGTTTTCTCTAGGATGTATTTGAAGATACTCATATACTTTTCCGATAGCCCATTCAATTTGTTTATCAAGAGGAGACTTTTCATAATCAATTTTTTTGCTATTACACCATTCTTTTAGTTCTTCTTTTTCCATTTGAGAAACATCTTGATAATCAGTTTTTTGGTCGCTTTGAGTCATTTTTTTTATTTTTTCTCATTTTTTTTATTTTTTCTTAAGATCTTAGATTCATTTTAAACATATAAATGTTATGAGTAATTTTATAATAACCACTCTTACTATTCTATCTTTCATAACAATCTCATATATTTTTGTAGAATAATTAACTTCTAACCTAAATTGGAATCATGATCTTAAAATCTAGTGAAGATAAATATTTTTTGATAAAATTGAAAATTTAATGAAATTCGTAGAATCTTAAAGCATAACTAAGAGTTCTTAATTTCGGTAATTATATTTCATAGAACTCTTCTTTACTAATTTTTAAAACCTTATCTTGAGAAATTTCTATAATTACCAGGAGAAAAATTAGAGTAAAAAAAATTAGTTTAATTCTTCAAATTTAGCTTTTCTATCCTGGAGATAAATCTTTAATTCAGAAATTAAGGCCTTACGATCTAAAGTATTTCCTCTCCCAATTTCTTTTGATTCTTGTTTTATTATCATATTGATCTCTTGTTTAAATTCCTTGAATTCTTCAAGTTCTTTATAATGATTAAATAATGCTTGGATTAATCCCTCGTTAGTACCTCTCCAAGATTTCCCAGTAACTTTAAAATATGTATCTCTGTAATGATCTGAACTTGTCGCATAATTAGTTAAAACTTTATCTACAAAATCTTTAGCATTATCGTTTTGTTCGATGTCTTGTTTTGGTGGTTTTGGTGGTTTTAAGTCTTGTTTCTTAATAAGTTTAGGGGGAGCAACAGGTGGGTGAGCTTTCTTAGTTTTTAAACTACCAAAATCAAATTCTTTACTCATTAGTAATCTCACTCCATAACTGTTTTATTCGATCTATTTCCTGATCTTCAAGATTAACTTTAAGTTCATTTTCAACAAAAGCAGGAATTAATTTTTTAAGAATAATTAAATCGTTTCTTAATTTATTAATCTTGATAGAATCATTTGATTTATCTTCACCTGCTAAAATTTTATGAATTCTTTTAGAAAGTTTTGTTTTATTCCAAATATCGATCTCTTCTTTAGTTAATCGAATACTTTTCATAAAAGTAGTAGTACCATCATTTCTAGGATAAGTAGATTTAGGATGATATTTATCATCATAGTATTTTTCACCTGACATTTTAATCCCTCACTAATATTTTTGCTGATTGTTCTAATCCGTAATTGTTTTCAATTTTACTTACTACGTCAATTAATAAATCTCTAATTTTTGTTAGTTCCTCTGCTGAGGTTGCTAGTTCATAACATTCATCCTCTCTATTAGAGTTTTGATGGACTAAATATAAAGTTTCAGCTTTTTTACTAGCAGCTAAATAAGTAATTGCTCTATATTCGTCAGGTAACATATTATCAACCATAGTATCGATTATTAACCTTTTTCCTTGACTTTCTACCATTTTATTTTATCACCTTTAATTTGTATTATACAAATAATTTAATGATGCTTCCATATATAAACTTTTGTATACTACAAAATAATAGATTAAGAGTTAATAGGGTGTTCTATAAAAATAGTTAATAATTTGTATTATACAAACTTATAGATCAGGATAAAATTCATATAAAACTCTATTTGAAAAATTTGTTAGAGGGGCCAACGAAGTTATTGAAAAAAAATTAGAAGTTGGATTAATCCGAATTTAGAGAATTATTCAATTAAATTTTTATCTATATATTATATCAACTTTTAAAAAATCGTGCGAATTTTCACCTTAAAATTAGGTTTTTTTGTTGATTATATTGTGCAAATGTCTTGTAACGAATAATTATTAAGAAAATATGCATTAAACACATATTTTCCCAAAAATGCCATAAAATTTCAACCGATCACTTAGACAATCACTTAAAAGTGAGAAAGGTGATTAGAGGTAGGGAGAGTGTAGAATTCGGTCATTTGGATTCCCAATGAGTGTTTGAGAGAGGACTACCAACATTCTACTATTATTCTTAAAAAAAATAAAAAAAAGTTTTAATTAATTTTCAATTCAAGATATAGGTCCAAAGATCAATTTTAGCATTTGGTCTTTATTAAGATAATGTTCAAAAAAAGACAATGGATCGCTTTCAATTCCACCTATTTCGTTAGAGAGAAGCACCTCTGTGGTTTGTTCAATTGACCAATTTAGAAAATCAGCAATATTCTTTATTTTTTGATAAATCTCTTCTTTTATATTTATTTCCGACACGATTCGTCACCTAAAAATTAATAACTCGTTTAAATCCATTAGATTCATCAATTTCTGCACTAAAAACAGATTCTCCCAGAAGTTCGATTATTTTCTTGTCAGTATCCCAATTGTTAATTGTACATAACTTATCGAGTTTATTGTATAACTCTTCAGGTATGGAAACATTAATCGTCTTTTCTAAAGCTAAAGGCCCATAATTTTCCTCTTTTAATTCCTGAAGGTCTTTTAATTCGTAAAGCTTCCAGACCTGGAATGTAACGTTGTTTTTTTTGAGTAAACTAATAACTTTTTCAGAGCATTTTAAATGGATGTCGTAGCTAATCTCAATTTGGTTTTCAATTGATTTATTATCTTTTTTTTTGTCCTGGTCCAATTCAATTTCAATTTTTTTCATCTTTTTTCAAACCATTTTTTAGTTGATTTATTGAGATAAGTTTAGAAGCCTTGTTAGAATCGTTGTTTCTTTTTCTAAATGTTCCAAATGTATTTTTTCGTTAAATCCCACGAGATTAAGATGTATAAACTCGATTTTTTGATTATTTTCTTTAATTCGATTGTGTAACGAATTTATTTTGTCGAAATACTCGCTAGGTTCAGAATTTTTAACGATCTCATATATTAATGTGCAAGAAACACATTTGTATTTGATTGGGCGTCCTAACTCATCGCTTTCTATTTCTCTCCAATAGTGTTTACAGTTATTGTCTAATTCTACCGTCATTTTTTTTCCCTAAGTTTTTTGTTTTTTTCTGCAAAAAACAAATTAATAATAGATTGATAAATATTTAAACATTTCTGAACTTGGTTAAATCAAGTTTTAATATGTTCTAACATTATTTTTATTAATCTAAAAAATAAATAACTATACATGGTGAACAAGATAGAAACAACAGAAAGGATCAGAGGGATAGGAAACTCTCAGTATATCAATATTCGAAAAGATTTAATGGAATTGCTAGACCTAGAAGTAGGAGATTTTGTTAAGATTACGATTGAGAAAATAGAAAATAAAAAAGAGGAATAATATGATCTATTTTATTAAAGCAGGAAATTTAAATCAAATTAAAATAGGATATTCAAAAAACCCTAAAGCAAGATTTTATGCTATTAATTTAAGTTCTCCAATAAACTTACAGTTAATTAAAACAATTCAAGGAGAAAAAGATAATGAAAAAAATATTCATAAGAAATTTAGTCATATAAAGGTTAAAGGAGAATGGTTTCAACAAACAAAGGAATTAATGGATTTTATTGAGAATATAACTGATTTTGAAATAGAGAAAAAAAAGAAAAGACTTATTAGAAATAAAAGAATAGAAATGAGCCTATATGGTAATTTAATAAAGATAGGAAAAGGTTCTAAAGGTTTAATCATACCAATAGAAATGCTTGAATATTTGAATTTAGATGTAGGCGATGCTATAAAAATTACTATCGAAAAGATCGAAGACATTAAACCTAGAAAAATAGAACATAAAGAAACGGAAAAGGTCAAAAATAAATGAAAAACGGAAAATTATTTCGATTAGTAATAAAATTGGATGAGGTTGTCGAGGAAGAATTAGGTTTATTTACTGTTTTTAGTAATAAACAGATTTGCTCAGGAATCGATAAAATAAAAGCAACGCTAGATGTTTTTAACAACCAATTGAACGAATTTATTGAGAAGGTCCTTATTCCAAATCAGAAAAAAAAGTAATTAAAAAAAGATTTTATCTTAAATCTATATAGTTTTTCGTTTTACTCCATTTTTAAGTTAGTTTTCTTGTTCTAATATAAGTAGAGTTATTCTACTATCAATTATTAGACACCATTTTAACAAAGATTTATATCGTTTTTTAATTCAACGCAATAATAAGATAAGATAAGGAGTTTTGTATAACCATTATATGAAAACCATTTTTAGACTATACTCTATCGTGGAGATCGTGAAAACACTAATAAACAATCGAATTGAAAAATAGTTAAAGAAACTCTTTTCTTTTTTCGTTAAATAAGATATAATTTCTGAGATTTCTACGAAATAAAAGAGATTTCAAGAAAAATTAATATATTGAGATAGATAAATAAAGATCAGGGATCTCCAAACTTGGGTAGATGAAAAAATCACGTTGGAACGAGCTTGCTAATTTCCTTCCAAGTATATCTTAAACCGACTTCGGAAACGTCGCAAACCTTTGCTATCTCTCTTTGTAGTGTCTTTTGATTGTTTAATTTACTAACAAAATAGATAGTTCCCGCACAGATTCTTTTAGGGTTTTGGCCGTTAATAAAATTAAAAGGTAATTGATTTATTAGGTTCAAAACCTTTTTTTCTATTTGCAACCCTAATCCTAATTCATTTACGTATCGAGAAACGAAATGGTGAGGTGTCAACGGTTTTACTCTTAGATTAAACGTTTTTAACAACGAGCGATAGTTATTTTTAACTTTTTTAATCTTTGCGTTGCTCTCGTTTAAAAGATCGTTTAACGTTATAGGTAATTCGTATTTTCTACAAGCAAAATATAAACAGGCACACACTAAAGATTCAATTGACCTTCCCTTTAATAATTTAAGAGAATAAGCTTTTTTAAACAAAATTACTGCACATTCTCCCACGTGTTTGGGGAGGTCTAAATTATTAAAGATTTTTTTTAATTCTTTCAAAGAAGTAAGTATTGATTTATTTCTGTCGGTTTTAGACCAGGTATCCCATTTTACCAACCTATTAAAATCAGAATTGTATATATTATCGGGTTTGATAATCGTTTGAAAAGAAATATCGGGATTAAATATCGATTGAGGTGCACTATACGTAGATTTACGATTAACATCTTGAGTAGAATATATGTTTTTATCAAAATGTTCAATATCAATCTCTTTTTCACTATGGATAAGGCCACACATTTCACAAATAGTGTCTCCTCTGAAATCGTCTGAAATTACCGGCCCATTACATTCACGACAAGATAATACGGTATTGTCGCTGACAAAATCGATTTTGACACCATTATTAATTGTTTGCACCATATTTTTAATCTGATACGTTTAACTATTATTGTTAGGCTAATTAATGCCAAAAAATGAACTCAAATACCTATCAATACAGCAATAGTTTTGAGTTTCAAATTCAATTATCACCCTTATCTTCAAAATCTCTTTAATTTCAAATTCAGATTATTCCTCTACATCAAAGCGACATTCCACACCTTTGACAAACGGAAGGCTCGTCAGGATGCCTGTAATACTCGTTATAATATCCACAATGAAAACAAACGGCCTGAACAAAAATCCGATCTTGATTTTTTCTGAATATAATAAATCACCTTTTATTTAGAAATATCAATATTTATAGGGTTATTATAATCAATTTTAAATTGTTTTACCTTATCGTTGTGGTTATCAAATACTAGCAAAATTAACTGTACTTTATAGTCTAACGTTTGTAATAATGCTCTTTCGATTTCAGGGCGTAATTCTTCCTTGGTTATTAACCAATATGGTATACGATCAATTTTAATGTTTTTTAGAGAATAAATATAAAGCTCTTTATCGTCTTTAGTGTAAGTTAAAATATCTGGCTCCCCTTTCCCGGCCTCTTTTACTACGTTCTTGAAGAAATTAGATTGATTTAACCGTTTGTATATAAAATCCTCAAATAATTTCCCTTTATAATAATTTATAGCACTTTGTACTTTTTTCACGACCATTGAAATGCTGTTAAATTTTACCCCAAAATTATCAGCAATTTCTTGGAGATATTTCCCTTTTTCTCTTTCCTGATATATCGTTAAATCACGGTCTATATCGTGCCATTTAGCGTTTTTTCTAATTAAATTGAAAATTTGCTCATCGGTACAAGAAAAATCTTCGAAATAAAGATCTGAAATATTTTTAGGATGTTTTTTTTCTTTTTCCTTAAGAATGCAATAATGACAGTCTCCAATATTGTAATTAAGATCGTCTAATTGATTAGTAATTAAATATCCTTTTTTTATAGCTTGTTCACACAATTTAAACTGTTTCTCACGAGTTTGGATTGTTTCTTTACAATAGGGAATACACAATTGTTTATAGGCCCGTTTTTTTTTAAGATTGTTATGTTGAGCTATTAAGAATTTTAAAAATTTAGCATTTTTTTCTAAAGTATTGTAATTAAACACAATTTCCAAATTACAGCTAACCTTTCCTCTTATTAGTTGGTGATAATGATTAAATTCTTCTTCAGTAACTCCAGGAGGAATATTGTGATAATAATTTTTATACGCTCTGGAATGTTGTTCTTCAGCTTCTACAAACTCGTTAAAACTCATGAGTTTATTATTTCGTTCCTGTAACGGTAAATTATCGTACTTTTTATAAAAAGGGTCCATTATTATCTGTGCTTCGTGCATTTGTTCGTTAAATGGAGTTAAATGATTGTTGATGATGTGATAAATATCGATCCGTTTATCTCCTTCCTTTTCATCGTTAAAAGACTCTTCTAATCCCTCTTTATTCAAAAATTCGTTATACCATTCGTCAGGTTTAATGTTTGACGTTTGTTCAATCCTTAGCATTGTTTTCTCACTTTGTTCATATTCTTTATATTCTTCTGAATATATTTCAATTTTCTCTATATTATATAGGGTTTTCTTCATATTTATTTTTACTTCATATTTCAACATTTCAAAAAAAGTTTTGAACACTCTTACCTTCGGTAAAATCGTATTTTTATTATTTTTAATAATAAATATACTATTCTTAGGTATTTAGGGGTTAATAAACCGTCTTAAAAAGTAAGATTCTTGAAACAATAGCTCGAACCAGCAAATCAGAAGATATTGAAATATTACAAAATAGTAATAAAATAGTATTTCACGGGTTAACTAAGCGTTTTAGACTGTGATAAAATATCCCACTCTAAAATTGATTCTCTGCCGGTAAGGACATTGTTTTTTCAGTGTGATATTATGTCCCAGTGAAAAACCCTTGCAAATATGGAATATAAGAATATTCTTCCGTTATTGAATTAATAACGAAAGAATTGGCTTATAGAAAGAGATTATAAACTCGTTCGCCCGATATTATAATAATAGTGGATAAGGCCTTTTAATCTCTACCTGCAAGGGCAATATTTTATAGGGGGGACGGAAAACCCGTCTACAAAAATTTGATCTACACCTGTAAGGGCAATATGTCTTAAGTGACATATTGTCACCTAGATAGATCATTTGATCTACACCTGTAAGGGCAATATACTAAAAGTCTCTTGTTCTATAAAGTGTAGAAAGATAATTAATTTATTTGGTATTTTACTCTTGGAGAATTTTTTAAAATTAAAATCAAAGATTTTATTTATTTTAATTAAATTTTTATGGCCATCAGATCTGGATTATTTTTTTCGTTTTCAGGAGAAAAAATATTTTTGAAAAGTTTGGGCACCCAAACTTTTTTGAGAATTCTCATTTAGAATCCATAGCAAGATGTAAAAACGATTTGGATAGCATCTCCTAAACTATATAGAATAGGGTCAGAAGGGTAGAATCTTAGGGGCAACTGAGTTGCCCCTAACCAATTACCTATTTGAGCTTTATACTCCTTTTTTTGTAAGTTTTTCTTTTTTATGAATCCAGGTTGCAAGGGTGTTATACTAAAAATCTCGTATTCTATAAAAAGTAAAAAAAAAATTATCTTATTTGATATCTTCTCCTGGAATTTTTTTATAAAAAATGTCGATATTTTCATAATTGAAATTTCCGACAATTATTTTATCCATACTTGTAAGGATGTTATTTGAAGGGGTGGTTCAAAATGCACCAACCCTCTATTTGACTCTGAGAGGCATTCTAATACTACTTAAAAGCTTGAGAGGAGGATTATCAGAAGAGTTTTATCTATAGGGGTATGGGTATTTTCATTAGAAGCGATGCAAGCCACACTTGCAGTGTATTTTATCTATAGGGATAGGGGTAAGGGTAGCCTCAGATTCTTTAAGGGTAGGGTGTTATACTAAAAATCTCTTGTTCTATAATAGGTAGAAAGAAAATCGTATGATTTGGTGTTTTTCTCCTGGAATAGAATCCGGTTCAGTGATATAAAAAAAATTTGATTCTTTTTTCAAAAACCGTACTTAATTATTATAATATATAAATATCTATTTTCTAATCTCTAATTTTCTAATTCTTATTTTATAACGAATAGAAATCGCGTTCTATAGAGATTTAAATTAAGTTCATAAATAAAAAAATTAAGTTTAATTTTACATTCTTTTGTTTTTACTAACGGGTAATATATATTATAAAAATATTAAAATTAGTTAAGTTTAATTTTCTCTTTTTAATAAGGCTTCCATTTCTTTTTTAATTTGAGAAATTCGAGCCGTTGTTATTGTTTTTTTTTTTCTATATTTTAACATCTCTATTATATCTTCAGGACTAAATTTTTCTCTTAATAATTTAAATATTAAATATTTTTTACTTGATACTCCTTCTAATTTAAGAAATTTTAAATCTTCTTGTAATTCTTCGTCTTTCCCTTCTTTAAATTCAGCATCTATTACGTTATCAACTTTGTGTCTACCACCCAGTTCAAGGTTTCTTTTGATGAATTTTCTCTTTTCTCTTTCGTACCAATTTCGAAGTTCTTCGTTATCGTGTAGTCTTATATATGCATGGCCATAATAGTGTTCTTTATTATTTTTATCGATATCTAAGACCATGACTCTATTTGTTCTTGTTTTTTTGTCCATACCTGCACTTTCTAAATATATATTGCAGGGCATGTTTATGTTGAAAGGATCAACAAATATAAATGTGTTTTCCATCAATCTTATAGTGTTAAGTATATTATCTATAGCCCATTGTTGAGTAAGCCTTCCTTTTCCCATATGTTTTGGCATTTCGTCCTTTAAGATTATATCTCCATCTTTTAAAATCTTTAATACTTCCTCGAAATCGTTTCTATCCCAACATAGTTCAAATCCATAATCACCGCTTGTATCTCGTTTCATGTATTTTTTATTGATTTCTTTACTATGTAAGGCAATTTTAGTTGCATTTTCTGATTTTCCTGTTCCTGTTGGTCCAATAAGACCAAAAGTTATGTTTGAACCTTCTCTGATTGGATTTACGATATCTGCTTCTAAAACGTGAGTAAGATCGTATTCGTCGTTTAAAACTAAATGTGTAATGTTCAAATCGGTCATTTTTCTATTGAACTTATATTCATCAAATTTTCGTATAAATGTAAACTCTTCATCAAAACAATTAACAATTCTTTCTTGTCGTTTGTTTTGAATTCTGTTATAAGCTCGCTCTTTTATTCGTTTAAAAGAACCAAATTGTTGATCTTTTTCCATTTTATCACATTTTTTATATTATAATGTTATTTAACGAAATACGCACGTTATCGATGTAAAATTCATTGCTTAACTTATATGTCGCAAAATACAATTGACACATGTACGATGGTTGCACGGAAAAATCAAAACCCCCTTCTCCAAACATTTTCATATCCTCGTCATAAACTACAACATTCCAATTGTTTCGGATACAATTAAAATAAATTATAAAATGATACCATTGCAACAATTCTAACGAATTTGTTATGTTTTCAATCCTTCCTAATTCGTTTCGTACGGAAATAACTTCAACATAATCCCATTGTGGCATTCTTATACAAATATCGTCGGTCTTATTCCACACCATATCTTCTTGACATATATCTATCGCAACGGATAAAAAGCATTTAAGATAAATATCAAACGAAATAATACCTTCTGTTGATTTGGTAAATAATGTATTTAACTCTGTGCCCGCATAATCATACGGATTTTCCTCTAAATAAGCAATTTGAACAACTTTTCCTTTGTGTCCATCGTCAACGTTCCATTCTACTACTTTCGTAGTATTAATTCTACCAACTCCCACAAACCCTTTTGGAAAGGAATCAACTGCATCGTTCTCAAAATCGTAGAAATATTCGGTTTGACGATCATATATTTGAATACCGGCGATAAGAAGAATATTAATTGATATAAGAATCGCAACAAACAAAAATTGCATTCTTCCACGTAAATCCTTCCTACGTTTAGAATTATAACTTTTCATTTTACGGAAAATAATATTGTACTTTGTTTATTAAAATAAATGCCTGAATCAACGTTGCTACCATAATTAGTCCTGCTATAATCCATATGAAATTCTTTACGTTACTACTAGTTTTATTGGTTTTGTTTCCATTTTTTTTCTTTTTTGCCATATTTTTTCATATCCTTTTTTTACATTTATTTTCTCTTTACATGCCAAGAGTTCTGACAAAATAAAGAAATAAATTTTTATTAAATTGCACGACGCTCTTTTTTTTCTTTTTTTTCTTCTTCATCCTCGTAATCGTAATAAGGAAGCCCTTTTGTTTTCACTACTGTAGAAGCCCCCATTGCCGAAAGGATTGTTTGTAATTGAGCTTGGTTCCAAATATGACTATGAGCTTGTAGTGCTCGTTGCATTGCGTGTAATGCCTCTCTTGATAATCTTATAGCGTATGGTATGTATGGAAATTCAGAGAGCAGGTGATCGTTTAATTTGTTTAATTTTCTAACTAAGAATTTGGAAGCGATATCGTCGGCCGATGTGCTATTTATCATTTTAATTTGATTGCTAATTATGGGGCGTTTTGCTACGATCCACGCGTTAGATATTGTTTCTAATTTTGTTTCTTGTTCTTCTAGACCGATAAGAATGTTTTCAAGTAAAGTAATACCCCTAATTAAAGCGTATTCTTTTATATATGAACGATCGTAGGACATCTATTAATTATCACCTGTGAAACATATTTAATATAGATAAACTTCCTGCGTCTGGGATTACGGTTTGAACTTGTTTTGGAACGAACAAAAAACCAACTCCAATTATAATTCCAACGATAAGAATTACAATTATTAATCCAAGTATAATTCTTTTGTAATTTACTTTATTAAACGGTTGTCTTTTCTTCATTTCTTTTCTCTCAAATTCCTCAAACTCTTCTTCGTCAGCATACGGTGCTCTGTTTAACATTTTGTATTTTAATCGTTGGTATCGCTTTCTCCAACCCTCTGATTCAATTTCAAGTTCGTCAATCAATTCGTCTGTATGTTTTTCCTTTTCTCTTTGTTTAAATATCTCTCTCCTGATTATTTCGTCCTTTTCTTCTGTTAGTTTCTCTGCGGTGGTTTTAGCTTTAAAAAACAAATTACCTTTACCAAGAGCCCATGTTAACACCAGAATAGGTAAATCGTGTAAAGGAGAACCCATATTAAGAAATTGGCAAGGTGCAAACGTCATTGTTGTGTCGTATCCCTCCGTAGTTTGCCACGGATAATTATGCAACCAAATCATATCTTTTTTTAACGGTTCGTCAGAGAGAACAATAAGTCTGTTGAATTCAAAATTAGAATATTCTCTGAAAAAATCCATTTCAGGTAATTTAACTAAACTGCGGTACATGTTTGGAAAATCGAAATCTTTAGCGAGATTATGAACTGTCGGTTGATAGTCCTTCATAGCAAGATAACACGCACGAGACAAAACATCGTTGTTCCACAACCAATCATAATCGGGAAACATTCTCTGCATGTATCCATGAACTTCGCGACCCTCAATTCTTGCGGTTTCGATCTCAGATGCAAAAACTAACTTGTCCAGGGAAAATTTTTTTGCTAATATATATCCTACTAAATCTAACCGTTTGTTATCTTTTGCCGATAATATTACTCGTTCTCCTTCGATGGTGTCCATCTCTTTTTGTTTCAACGTTGCCTCTTCTTGCTTTGTTTTAATGGTTATGTAACTGGGATCGTTTTTATCTATCTTAATAACAGAAAAACCTAATTTTTTTTTTATTTTTTTAAACATTTTCTTCCTCCTCTTCTATCGCCTTGTTTTTATTGTATGACTCTTCAAATTCGCTTTCTAATCCATCTAACTCGTCTTGTTCCTTTTGTTGTGTTTCTTCAACCGTTAATTGTTTTGGAGGTTTTTTAGCTTTTTCATCTTCTAAACTCATTTTTATTTGTTCTTCTGCTTTTTTAGCGATAAATACCATGAAATCATCAACAGCAGTTTTATCGATTTCAGATAGTCTCTCGTAAGGCACAATTTCTTCAGGATAAAAATATTTTAACTCGCCTTTTCCTTGTCGATGTTCAACCCAACCACCAAATACTTCGTCTCCTTTTTTTTCTTTTTCTTTGTTCCTTATGTGAAGCACAAAAAAAACAATATACCACGGAACCGTTAAAGCTAACGCTAAAAACGCGATCCACATATATTGTCGAAAAACTATCATTCCGATAAACAAAAAGGTATATATTACAAAAAAGAGCGTTTTGTTTGCGGTTTTCCAAAATTCTCTTCCTTTAAACCGTCCTCTAAGAAACATTTTTTGTTTACCTCTCTCCTTTATTTTTCTTTTTCTCCTTCTTAAACAACAATCCAATTATAAATCCTAACAATAACAACGAAACAATTATAATTCCCGTTCCTATGTCTAAATATTGCCCTAAACCTACATATAAAGGAATTGGGAAATAATGAGCCACATTACCATATACCCACATCGTTGTAATTATTGTTATACCAAATATAATAAACCAATGGTATTTTTTCATTTTTTTTCTTTTTTTCTTTTTATCCATGTTTTTCATTTTTTAACACACCTACATTAGGTTTTTTTTCCTATAATATATCGAACAAAAAAATATGTACCAAGCTTCAAACAAAAGTAAATTATCAGAAGTGGAAGGAATGCAGTCTCTTCAAAAATCATGTTTGATAAGAGCACAACAACACCTATAGAATAAATAAACGAAGCAATAAGAGCAGTTAATATAAATCTAATTCCCATCCGATTTACACCTTTATTTAATTCGCTCCATCTTTTTGTTGTTCTTCTTACTTTAGTTTTACGATCAGCATATCTAACATACCATCTTATAGCATAAAATGTTACAATCCTTCCTGTAACACTTGAAATCAACATAATTGGAAAGATTTGAGTTATTGTTAGCATCCAAAATTCTCTACTAATCAAATAAACTAATATTTGCAACCAAGTATATCCTAACAAATAATCCTTTTCAACATAAACATCCATAAAAATTGTCACTAAAAAGAAAATTAATCCTGAAACTATGTTATGTAATATAAAATATGTAAGTCTGTCTCCTGCTAACCTTTCTCCCTTTTCTGCGTAATTAATCCTTCTTCCTTCTTGCATTGTCCTACTTCTCTTCTATTTTCTTTTTTCTTTTCATATAATATAATATTATAAAAATAATAAAAACGATAAATAAAACCGCAATAAACCCGCTTAAAAACGCAATAAATACGTTTATTAATAGTAAACTATTCAATATTGTTTTTGGGAAATCAAAAACGGAAAAACCGATCTTGAAGTTAAAAAATAAAACCGAAAAGATTACCCCAAACAACACAACTATTCCTATCACGTTCTTCCAATTCTTTTTTGTCATTTCTATTTTTTCACCTGGTATAATTTCTCCAAAAATACAATAAAAAAACAATAGTATACTATAATTTCTAAAATAAAAAGTGAGAACACATCTCCCAAAACATAGATCGAGAAATACACAAGCACCTGTGGAAATATCCAAAGAATCTCGAAACCTGAAACTTTTGAATAAACGCTTCTATGAAGAATAAATAACGATCCGTTGGCCACGATAAACAAAAACAAAAACAAACAACCCAAACTCATAATAGATGCGTTCCGCACAGATTTTAAAGCTATGTCTTGTGAAACAAAATAACCTACCACAAAAGCGATGATTATTGTTAAGAGAAATAGACCTAATATTATTATTAATAA
>Ga0307380_10003948_pt1 | contig 20234 bp, 19 predicted proteins | sample UN3MG_FD_202239 | JGI IMG/M metagenome (GOLD analysis project Ga0307380, IMG submission 202239) | Soil microbial communities from Risofladan, Vaasa, Finland - UN-3 | ecosystem: Environmental > Terrestrial > Soil > Coastal area > Acid sulfate soil | place: Finland: Risofladan, Vaasa | collected... | reverse complement strand
GCAGGTGGAGGGTGACAAGGACGTCAGGAAGAAGGTGATCCTGGCGATCCGCTGCTACCGCATGCTGCTGCAGCAGCTCATGTACATCGTCACCATCGCCCAGTCGGCCGGCGCCGTGCTGACGCACAAGAACGGCAACGTACGGATCGAGCCGCAGTCGAACAAGTCGAAGGCCGTCATGGCGGCGCTCTTCGAGTGCGTACCGGGCAAGGCGATCTACTACGAACTCCGTGGCTACGTCATGGACATCTTCAACACCTGGCGCAAGAACGGCGTAGTCGACTTCGCCAGCCACGTCTGGGACAACATGCGGCGCTCGCTTGCCGCCATGCACGACAAGGAAATGCCCGACCTGAAGAACATCCCGCGCAGCTTGCTGGTGGCCGCAGGAGAACTGATGCCTGTCAGGGTGAACAACGTTGGATTGCCCATCCTGATGACAAATCAGAAGACCCAGTCGTTGCGTTGTGTGCAGGCGATCGAGGACGAACGTGGGCAGCGGTTCAGACTCAAGTGGGGCACGGGCTCTGACAGCCAGTTCGACTTTATCGTCGAGGGCATGTGGGTCGGCAAGGGTGGCAAGCCCTGGCCGAAGAAGCCGCCTAAGAGTATTGGCCACCAGTTTTACAAGCTGGCGAGTGGTGAGTGGCAGATGGGCTCCGCGGTACTGAACATGGACCGGAAGGGTCGCTTCAGCGTCCTGGTTCCTGATGTCAGGCCAGCCAATCGGGCGGCGGGGCTGAATCCCGAGAGTATCCTCGATGTGACTTTCGAGGTAGTCAAGGGCAGCGACCTGCCCAGGCAGAAGCATGACACCGGTGCGGACGACGACAAGCTTTTCGTCGTACACGGGTTCACCGGCGAGCGGCGCGTACTCAAGATACCGGTGAACGACGTCGTTCATGACATGACCAGGATCCTCAAGCGGCGCAAGCAGCTGGAGCTCAGGCGTGACTGCCGTCGCAGGTGGCCGCAGCGTCTGAAGCAGCCGATCACTGAGGTACTCGGCCGCCTGACCAAGCTGCGCACCAAGCAGGAAAAGAACGCCAACCATGCCTGGACCAAGGAAGTCGTTCGTGTCGCAGCGATGCGGTGCTGTGGCATCATCAAGGTCCATGGTTTGCCGGAGGACGGCGCGAAGCATGGACTGCTGCTGGATCAGCGCTACCCGTGGCAGTGGGCGCAGTTCAAGATGTTCTTGACGCAGAAGGCAGAAGAGGCTGGCATGAAGATCCAGTTCCGCGCAAGTGCGGAGCTTGCCGCCCTCTTCGCGGACGATCTTCTCCCTGACGTGCCCACGCCGCACGAGCTTGTGGGCATCGACGTCGACGTCAACTAGTCATTCACATGCATATCTTGTGGTTGATTCTTTCAAGGCAAGCTTCCTGCCTAATATCGCTATCATGGCGATGAAAGGGACCACTGGTGTGGTCCACCCACACGCCAACCACAAGATACTGGTATCAAGCCCACGCGCGTGTGGGTGAAGTGGAATAGACGACCCTAACAGAGCCATCTGTAGCATCAAGCCCACGTGCGTGTGGGTGAAGTGAACACCGCTAACTCCCTCCAGGAATCCCGTTCATCAAGTCCACGCGCGTGTGGGTGAAGTGGTAGCCGCGGCGCTTTCGCGGTGGGGACTCCTATCAAGCCCACGCGCGTGTGGTGAAGTGGCAGCAGTAGTCTTTCTTGCCTTCGAACAGGAATCAAGCCCACGCGCGTGTTGGTGAATTGTGCAGTCGTCGCACTTCTAGAAATGAAAGGTGGTAGTCGTATGGCAGCAGCAAGCGTGCTTTCAACCGCAGAGTTCGACGGGTTGTACACGAAGCTGGCGGAAAAACTTCGTCAGATCTCAGACGACTTTCGAGCAGCAATACAGCGGATGCTGCTTCAGCATGCTGACAAGATCGCGCGGTGCAGCCACTTCCAGCTGAAGAAGCTACAGAAACTGCTTCAGCCGTACAGCGCTGGTGACTTCAGGATCGGTGACGTCATCAGGAAGACGTACCTGCACGGCAACGGCAAGATGGCCCGGCACCTGGTCGAGAACACTGCTATCAAGAGTGTAGTGTTCGAGCAGCTGCCTGCCGCAGCGCAGCGGACGCTCAATGAGGGCGCCGTCGACATCAAGTGCAGGAACCAGATCACGCGGGTTTTGTCACACGATCTGACACCCGCCCAGACCCGTCGCATCCTTAGCGCCAACCATCCCGAGCGCGGTATCCTCGCGCCCGATCAGCAGAACGCGGCCAGGTTCAAGGCGCCGGAGTACTACCACCTGGCTGAGTGCAAGCGTGACGAGAGCAATAACGATCTCGTCTGCAGGTTCGTGCTGAACGAGTCGTACTTCATGGCTCGTATCACGCCAAAGCAGTTCCGAGCCATGACCGTGACGGCGCTTGCTCCGAAGCCGATCAAGGCGGCTCGGACGGCAAAGCCGTGCAAGAAGAAACGGGCCGGATAGCGGCATCAAGAACTGGTAGTTGATTCTTTAAGGCAAGCCTTCTGCCTAATGCCATTATCATGATGGCGAAAGGGACCACCGATGTGGTCCGCCCCCGCAACAACTACAAGATCTTGGTGTCGAACCCACGTATGCGGGGGTAAGGTGCCGTGAGGTGCGCGGAGGAACTCGAACTCCGCGTCGAGCCCACGGATGCGGGGGTAAGGTGGGTCGGGTCGGCGCGGAACTTCTTCACGACCTGTCGAGCCCACGTATGCGGGGGTAAGGTGGCCGCAACAGCACGCGATCTCTACCACGAGTTGTCGAGCCCACGTATGCGGGGGTAAGGTGGTCGTAGCTGAGCGAACGGATGGCGCCCGGGTGTCGAGCCCACGTATGCGGGGGTAAGGTGAGACTCAAAGAGTGCGCGTCGGCCGCTGCTATAGCGCGCGGGCACTCAATGCGCAGATTCGGGCGCGTCCAGGTTGCAGACGGGCGCGAAACGTGGCAGACTGAGTGCCGCCGTTGCGGTGCCTGGGTCCAGGTCCAGCCGAACCCGGCACCGAACGGAATTGACATCGGCGGGTCTGCGGTCGCGGTCGGGTGCGAAGCATAGTCAAGCGCTGGGAGGTGCGGAGAGGACGTGACGAGATGGACGCGCTGAACGCGGTGTGGCCGGTGTTGTACACGTGCCCGACTGGCGAGACAGACATCGAACGGGACGACATGGGCACGGCACTCTTTCCCCCGGTGTTCAGCAACCGCACGAAGATGGGGACGGATTGGGAGGAAGGCTGCGCCGTGTGCGACATGGCAGACAAGTGCCCGGGACCAGTCGAGTACCGTCCGGTCGGCTGCAAGTAGCCGCCTTCTCTGCCTGTATGCCTCGTGGTAGGGGCATACGGGCAGAGGATACGGACAGCCCCACAGGGGCGGAAAGGTGGACGCGATGACAGAGCAGGGACGGATGGAGAGGGAACGGGCGGCGGCCGGGAAGGTCGGCAAGGGTACGCTCGGGAAGTTCCGTCCGGTATGGCTCGGGTTCCGCGACGCCGACGACATCGGAGGTGATACGTGACGACACTCCTGGAGCAAGCAATCGCGCTCTCCACGAAGTACCACGCCGGACAGAAGCGAAAGTGGGGAGATCCGCCGGCGGATTATCTCACGCATCCGCTGGCGGTGGCGTTGATGGTGGCGCAGTACGACAACGACCCCCTCTTGATGGCGGCGGCCGTGTGCCACGATCTCAGAGAGGACACGGCGTGCTCTGATCCGGAGATTGAGCGCGCCGTGGGCGAGTATCCCCTGCTCCTCGTCAGGAACCTCACCGACGTCGAGGATAAGAGGATGCCCCGTGCTGAGAGAAAGGCACTCAATCGGAAGCGTCTTTCCTCGTGCTGTGACGCGACACTACTCATCAAAGCCTGCGATCGCCTGCACAATCTGATGACTCTCGATGACGCGTCGGAGGACTTTCGACAGGTCTACATGGAGGAGTCTCGACTGCTCGTCGAGGAGGTCTTGGCGGGGTCGATACCGCTAAGGCTGCTAGGGAGGTTGAGGGAGATGTTGAAGTGATGTTGTTAGGATACGGAAGCCCCGGAGAGGGATAGGTGGACGAGATGGCAGGACAGGAACGGACGGAGAGGGCACGGGCGGAGAGGGAACGGGTGGCGGCGGCCTACAATGCCGTCTGCTTCCCAGCGACACAGACCCGCGAGGACGCGCTGATAGAGGCAGACCGGGTCTACCATGCCGCGCTGGCAGAGGCAAACCGGGTCTACCGTGCCGCAGAGGCCGCGGCGTGGGCGACGTTCAGGGCCGTCCACGACCCAGCGCTGGCGGCCTATACGGTCGCAGTGAAGGCGGAGGCGAGGGCGGAGGCGGCGGAACATGCCTGCGGTGCCGCAGCTGAGGGTGACCTGAACCTGTAGCCTGCCGCGGAGGACGCAGTGCGCCAGGAGGCGCGCGGCGGGAGTCGTCGGTTCTTTGACAACGTATCGCCTCACGAGCGGGTTGGCAGTGCAGGATGCGCGGGTCAATCCAAGTGTGAGGCTGGCCGGCACAGCGGGGCATCTCGCGCCTATGAGTGTGCGCGCTCGCTACAAGGCTTGTGGTGTCCTGTCCCGCACTACAATCCGACCGGCATGTAGGGGCCAGCCTGGGGGACAGGCAACAGGCTGGTCCATACAATTTAGAGCGCCGGGAGAGCGGCAGGAGGACGACGCGATGACACATAGTGAAGTCGTTGAGACCATGATCGAAGTGAAGGGCGTAACTCATGAGACCGCCGAAAAGTACGTTCGGCGTCTTGAGGACGCAGAACGAGCCTGGGAAAACGAAGTTGCCCTAGGGCCGCCACAAACACGAGAGGAAATCATCCAACACTCACGCACATGGAACAACCTAGACCGCCTACGCTCACAAGTCTTCGACCGGCATGGAGCCCTCGCCCGTCTTGACGCGTAGCCTGCGCCCTCTGCCCGCAGGCCTCCGTCTTGGGGGCCGGGCGGGAGTCGCTAGTGCGCTGGGAGGCGCGGAGAGGGATGAGATATCGCGCCCACACGCGCGTGGGGAAGGTAGCATGAAGCGTGACCGATACTGATTAGGTTTATGCGCGTGCGAAAGGTGGCCTGGATACGCGTGGCAGCCTGGCAGCAGAATCGAGGAATTGATGAATAACCACAGTGGAAGGCATCTGGACACGCTCGCCAATGGGGATCTGCTCTTTCTGCTGGCGGTTGATGCACAGCTGAAGCAGGGTATGTGCATCTTCATCAATACAGTGCCGTTCAAGGTGCGCAACTTCGAGACTGGCGCGAAGGGGCTGCTTGTGCAGGTAACGCCGGTGGAAGACGCGTACTAGCAGAAAGGACAAGATGATGGCGATTGCAACGTTGGTGCTAGCGTGGGTGGCAGGGATACTTACAGCCGTGGGGGCGCTGCACAACGCTACAGGACACAACAGGTCGGATCTCGTGTTCTACCTGGCGTTTCCGCTGTGGGCGACAACGGCAATTCTTGCCGGTATTCCGCAGGGACTGCTGAGCCCGTGGTGGCCCGCGGCGCTCATAATGCTCGCTGGCACAGTCTTGTTTGCCCGTGACTGCGTGGCAGACATAGCTGTCTGGCGTAAGCAGAGGCGGCTGAATGCAGTAGTTCTTGATTTTCTAAAGGAGCCGGGCAGCAGGTCGAACATCCCTAGGGGTAGATGGAAGCGCGGGCGTATAGACGGCATGCCTACTGCACAGATCAGTTGCCCGACATGCTGTAGGGTAAGCGCCATTCGCGGGGCTGTGATCGTGGCAGACGGGCCACATGGTTTGTTGCGGTTCAACTGCGGCCACTGCGACTTCAACAGGCGAATACGGCTTGTGCAGTGGCAATATGAGTAGCAGACTAGGAGGGATTAATACGCAATGAAGCCAGTGGACCAAACGCGCTTCGGAGAGCCTGGTGGCAACTGCTTTCAGGCATCACTCGCATCTATCCTGGAACTACCGTTGGAAGCTGTACCAGACTTCTGCAATCTGGGGGAGGATGACTGGGAGAGCGGGCTCAACGAGTGGTTGAACGCTTTCGGTCTTTTTGCAATGCACGTGGATGTGACAGCGAGTGGGCGTGAGCTTCTCCGATGGTTCACAGATAATGCTGTCGCACTTGCTAGCGTCAATTCGATAACGACACCGGGTAGCTTGCATTCTGTGGTTTTCTACAAGGATCGTGTCATTCACGATCCGCACCCGTCACGCGCACATATGGAATCGGAGCCTCTCTCGTTCGACGCATTCGTCGTGGTGGACCCAGCAAAGGCCAGAAGAGCTTACGTCGCATGGGAAAGACGTCAGATCGAACTAACGCCGCGTTGATACTTTGATCTTGTGGGAATTCTTTCAAGGCAAGCCTTCTGCCTAATGTCACCGGACACGGTGACGAAAGGGACCACTGGTGTGGTCCGTCCACGCGTAACCACAAGATCTTGGTGTTGAGCCCACGCACGTGTGGACAAGGTGAGACGGCTCTTGGAGCTGATGCAGACGGTCAAGTCGAGCCCACGCACGTGTGGACAAGGTGCGCCTCGGCCGTAACGAACGCGAAATCCATGCGTCGAGCCCGCGCACGTGTGGACAAGGTCCGCTCGTGCATCCTAGATGCGGCGCGCTTCGTGCAAATGAATTTGGGGGGTTTATTGAATCTAGAGCGTGGCCCGTGGTGGGCCACGCTCGGCCCCCCTTTTTCTTGCTATCAGCTGTCGCAAAATGTTGTTGACAACCCGTCGTGAACCCCATAACATAGTAGCTAACGACGCAACGAGTGATTGGGTGCGGCGTCAGTTACTACTGGTGCCCACCTGCGGAGCGAAACGTGCTGAAGGTCATCTTTCCACATGCGTTCAACCTCGGAGTGCCAGTAGCGCGGCTCGCCGAGATTCACAGTCGCGGTCCTGACCACAGCTGGATGCAGAAGCGCGCGGCGGTGCTAACGAAGGAGCTGAAGGCTGTTCGCCCTGAGCCAGGCCACACGTTCATTCACGCGATCTCTTTGGGCAGCCAAGAGGCGTATGGTTGTTTTGTTGCCGGAACGCCAATTGCTTGTGCAGATGGAACGTACGTCGACGTCGAGCAAGCCGAGAAAGATACATTGGTGTTGTCTGGGGAGGGGCAAGCGCAGTCAGTCACTCATACGGTTCAGCGACATGTTGATGATTCCATACAGCTGACTGTTTCGGCTCTTCCTTTTGTGCTGCAGTCGTCATGTGATCATCCATATCGTGTTGCGCGTTTTGAGCAGTTCACCTGCGAACGCGATAAGTACAAACGATGTTTGCCGCCAACGTGTGGCATGCAGAACATCTGCAAACGTGGCAGCGGTTGTGCTCAGGCAACGTTCGAGATTGCAACTGAGTGGTCTACTGCAGATAAGTTGCGCGTAGGTGATTTCTTGGTAAGCACGTTGCCGAAGATAGCGCCGGAAGCTCAGCTTACTGAGGATGAGGCGTATTTCCTTGGCGCGTGGCTGGCTGAAGGCTCGTTTCAACGCAACGCGTCCAATCATGTGGTTTCTTCTTGGCGACTCAGTACCGGCCCGGATGAGACTGAATTCCGATGCCGCATCGAGCAAGCGGCAACTCGAAGTGGGTTGTCGGTTCATTTCTATGACCAGATTGATGCGCGGAGCGAGGTGGTTGTTACCGCTACAGGAGATCCAGACCGCGCACGCCGCTGGAGCTCGTGGTTTGGCACGACGAGTCATAACAAGCGATTGCCGCCATGGCTTTGTTCGTTGCCGGAACAGGTGAAGCTTGCGCTTGTTGCGGGCTATGCTGACGGTGATGGTCACTTTGCTGTAAGCGGCAAAGAGAGTCGTTTGACATGTCGAACGGTATCGCGCGATTTGGCTTTCGGTATGCAGCGGTTGCTGTGGTCACTTGAGATACCAGCAGTGGTGTGTGCTGTATGTGCCACTGAGGGTTTTAACGTATCTGCGGCAACGTCATACTTGTCGAAACTGCAAGCATGGTCGTGGAAGTTTCGCAGTCGTGATCTGATGCAGACTACAAAGGTACACGGTTTCTGTCATGGCGGTCACGCTTATCTGCCTATTCGCGAATTGCGGTATGGGGGCGGCGTAGATGTTTTCAACTTTGGTGTTGACGTCGACCATACGTATGCCGGACCAAACGTCGATAGTCACAACTGCAATCGCAACGGGGATGGATTTAATGAGAAGTCGGCTCGGTTTGAGTTTCCAGAGCCGAAAAAGGGCGGGCACAAAAGTGTCACGCTAAATGGCGGACTGCAGGAGTATCACAAGACATTTGCGAAGTATGCAGCCGTGTACCACGACCACATAAACAAGGATCCAAAGCAGGCCAGCGGTAGCATTGTGGCCGAGGCGTACAATCCCGAGATGCGCCGTGGCGAGCTGTTGATCAAAGTGCAGGATGACAAGTGGGCATCAGAGATTGAGAAACTAGCTAGGGGTGACGATTTAAGTTTCTCGATGTCGTGCAAGGTACCGTTCGATACCTGCTCAGTATGCGGTAACCAGGCGCCGAGCCGCAAGGAGTACTGCGACCATCTTTTGAATGAAATGTCGCAGGTGAAGGCAGCAGGTCATCAGGTCTTCGCGATCAATGATCGGCCGCTCTTCTTCGACTTCTCCGGCGTGTTCCGCCCGGCTGACCGCATTGCCTATGGGTTGCAGAAGGTGGCCTCGACTGGTGAGATGCCGGAGGAGTTTCTTCCTTCTACGCAGATCGCCGAGTTGTGGGGCATCTCTGCTCCCAGGAGCGTATTTCTGGACGGGTCACCTCGTCACGTCCGGGAAAAACTCGCCGCCATTGAAAGGATGGCGGCAATGGAGAAGCAGATCGAGGCGACGGGACACGCTATCAGTCCAGAAGTCGACTCTGGGGTCGCTGAGGGCAACGTGCCCGACGAAGCGATCGACACTATGAGATCGGTTGACTGGAACAGCCTGATGGGCGCGCTCTCAAACGCTGAGGTCTGCCTGCCGGTAAGAGACTTCTTCCGGCTCATACTTGGGAACAAGTACGACTCCGCTGCAGGAGAGATGGACTCCGTTCAGTCGCTCCTGCCAGGTATCTTTAGCCGGATGTCCGGCGGCGAGGTGGAGGACGTTACCGGGATGTGCACATACGACCCGGCGACGTCGCTCGTGTCGAAGGCGGCACGGGACGTGATCGATTCTTTGAGGCCAGGTCTTTCCCTGGGTTCGGAACCGACCAAGCGGCGCATCCAGGTCATGATCATCCGTGGCGGTAGCCCGGATGGCATACCAATGCGCAAGCTGTCCCACGACCTGACACCGAGCAAAACGGCCGAGTATTTGGCCAAGCAGTATGCAGCGTACCAACTGGCGTTCAACCGAACGGCAGAAGGCGCAGGCGACGGTCTGGCAACTGGTTTGATGGTGTTGAGGAACTACGCAGCCTAGCGCGGCGTGGTTTTTAGTACGACACTGTCATAGACCGTCACAGGCAACTTCACGTTTGAGGGAGAACGTCAAATGGGTGATCCAAAAACCCACCTGAGTGTCATTGCGCTCATGGATAACTTCCTGAAAGAGGCGGCCCTACACGAAAAGGTAGGGACCAACCTCGATCTGGCAGGTGATGCCAAGAGCACACACCCCTCGGCAAACGTTGATGACAAGACGAAGCCGGCCCAGGAGGGGGCGCGTTCCTCGGAGAACGAGGCAGACGTCCGCAAGACAGTCCCCGACACCATCAACGACGAGGCGAGCAAGAACACTGGTGGCACCGAAGGTGCCACAGTCAACGGCGATCAAGGTACGGTCACGATGGCATCTGACAGTGGGCTGAAGGGCAACGTCGATACGCCCAAGAAGGACCACTCGCAGTCGATGTCAGATGCTGGCCCCGGAGATGGCAGCGAGTCCTTCAAAGGCGACTGGGACAAGGCTTCGGCTGCGTCCAAGCTGATGGGGGAGGCCAATGGCCTTCTCGCCGATCTTGCTATGGCGATGAAGGAAGCAGGTGCTGAGATGCCGACAGCACCAGCACCAGCTGCAGCCGCAGCCGCACCAGCTGCAGTCGCAGATGCAGCTGTCAAGACGGGCTCCGATATCGTGGAGCTCTACAAGCAGGCCGCCGCCAAGTATCCGGATGACGTAGAGGCCGGCTATGTGGCAGCAGGGCTGCTCGCGCAGCATCTCGGGATGCTCAAGGACGCCACTGCTGACGCTGATGCAGCGTCCGTCGAGGCGATCCGCAAGGAAGCAGCTGCAGACGCAGAGCATTACGCGGAGTTCCTCAAGGGCTTCGCAGAAGCGACGCAGAAGGGCGCCATGCCACTCGATGCTATGGGTGGTGGTGATCCCGCGGCTCTGGCCGCTCTCGCGAACGCTGACGAAACAGGCGGAACGGGAGAAGGCGGCGAGATGGGCGGCGAGATGGGCGGCGCAATGCCTGGTGAGATGGGCGGCGAAGGGGCTGGGCTGGGCGGAGACGCGGAGGGCGGAGGCGGTGCTGAAGAGATCATCGCAGCTCTCGCTGAAGCGCTCGACGAGGCTGGCATATCGCCGGAAGAGCTTGCTCAGGCAGTCGCTGAAGCACAGGGCGGAGAAGGTGGCGAGATGGGCGGCGAGATGGGCGGCGAGATGGGCGGCGAGATGGGCGGCGAGATGGGCGGCGAGATGGGTGGCGCACTAGGTGGTGCGCCTGGCGGTGAGTCGGCTGCAGAAGAGGTTATGAAGCCTGCTTCGGCAGCTAAGCCAACCGTCAAGACGGCTACACGCAAGGGCTCCAACAAGACTGCGCTGATGGCTGCTGTAGCAAAGCACCTCGGCAGTTAGGAGAAGGAGAACGTCATGGCAGGGAAAATGGTTCAGGTTCCCGCAGCGTTGCTCCAGCGCTTCGTCTCTCACATCGAGAAGACTGGAGCACTCCTGGAGCGAGTCGAGCAGGACACCGAGCAGGCGAAGTCTGCCGCACCCGAGACGGTCGATCTGCTGATCAAGCAGGGTCTTGTCGACGCGAGTTACAAGATCGCGGCTGTGGAAGCACTCGGTAGTCATGCCAAGGCGATCGAGACGCTCAGACGGACGGCGACTCACGTGAGTGCAAGGTCGATGGGTGCTCCGGCTGGTGACATGACCAAGGCTGCAAGTGACGGGAGTAGCACGCTGGACGACGCAGACCAGCGCTTCAACGTGGCAATGGGCTTCGGCATGTAGGCCGCACGCTGTACATGCTAGGAGCATGGATCGGAAGGAGAAAGACTCATGCCAGGGACGAATGTACCTAGCCAGATGTTTGACTTCGAGCTGAATCAGAAGAAGGGCTGGCCGAGTCCTTATGCCGTCGACTACGCCGCGGAGTATGCGTCAGGCGAGTCGGGGGTCAAGGCCGGCATGGTTGTCAGCCTAGACGCAAACGGAGCGTTCGTTAGAGGACTAGCGAGCGATGGCGCCGTTGCCATTTTCGTGCTCCAGAGCATGACGGATCTCGATGTTCTGTCCGACATCGGGAACGTGTCCGGTGGCGTGGGCTCCGGCCTTGTCGCCTTGGGCGCCTACGAGCTCCAGACCACGGAGTTCGTCGCTGGTACCTACGCTCCGAACGACCCGCTCACGGTCGATGACGGTAGCGTGGTCCCTGCGAACGAGGGCAAGCTCACGCTAGGCGTGCTGTACACCGACCCTATCGTAGGGGTCGTGTCAGCTGGGCAGACCGATAGCGAGCACAGCGCGGACATCAAGTTCCTCGCGTTCTGGCCGGTCTGGCTTCCGCCGACGCCCGCATAGTCGGCTGCGCAACTGTCGTGAAGCGTCGTGAGACGCTTGGAGAATAGGGCTGGGTCGAGCTAGCGGTTTGGATGCCGGGTTCGGCCCAGCAGGGCAGTCGTGAAGAGGAGAATTGAAATGGCTGATCCAACCCCGAAGCAAGTCAACAACGCTTTCGTGGGCATGCTCGAACAGGGCATGGAGAAGCAGGCGCAGGATGCGGTCAATGACTACATCCGCGTGCGGATGCGTGAGGACGGTTTCCACCGTCGGATCCTTCCGCCGGTCCAGATCACGAATGACGAACTGGATCGTCAGGTCGACACGGACAAGCCGGTGAAGGTCGTGGACAAAGAGCCGCAGTCGCCCGGCGCGATTTCGGTTCCGTTTGCGACGCAGCCGATCAACCGGTACATCCGTGGGCCGCGCTTCCGCGTGATGTTCGACCGCATCCTTACCCCGCGGTTCACGAAGGACATCGACGAGCTGCGCACGTACGACATGGATATCCGCCAGATACTGTCGGATAACAGCATCAAGGATATGCTGGCAGAAGAGGACGGCAAGTTCATCCTCGTCTGCAACACGCTGCTTGTTTCGCAGGGCGGCACGGTTCCTGAGACGGGAACGATCCAGTGGCGCAACATCGGCGGCGGCGTGACGCGCGATACCATCGCCGAGTCGATGAAGATCCTGCCCTCAACGCCGAACCACCTGAACCCGTCCACGGTGCTCGTGAACAACGTCACCATCTGGGACGTGGTGAAGTGGGGCCGCGATGAGGCGGGTGGTGACCTCTCCCAGGATCTCCTGGAGCGAGGCTTTGCCGAGCGCGAGATCATGGGGGTCCGCTGGATCGTTACGATCAAGCGCGACCTGGTCCCGGACGGGTCGACGTTCCAGTTCGCAGAGCCCAAGTTCCTCGGTAAGTTTTTTATACTAGAGGATACTACTATGTACATCGACAGGAAGGCTTACATGTTGGAGTTCTTTGCCTACGAGAGCCTCGGTTCGACGATCGCAAACGTCGCCGGGGTTGGACGGGCGGACTTCTAGCAGGTATGCTTTTGTTGGGAGGACAAGCCGTGGGCCATGCAGCTTGCAAAGTGGTTGATTCTTTCAAGGCAAGCCTTCTGCCTAATGCCATTATCATGATGGCGAAAGGGACCACTGGTGTGGTCCGTCCCCGCAACAACCACAAGCTCTTGGTGTCGAGCCCACGCATGCGGGGGTAAGGTGCGGGTGGTGGAGTGCGCCAGGAGTTTGGCCTGGCCCCTGAAGAAAGGCTTCCGGGAGCTTAACAGGAATCGGTCGGGTGCCCGGACACTCGGCCAACGCAAGGAGGATCTCATGAGCGAGACAGCAACGGCTCCGATGGATCCTGCAGCGGCACAGGCCGTCCTAGTTCAGGACGTCTACGTTCCGGCGCTTGTCGAGAAGTGCGCCGAGCTGGGTATCCAGCTCCCGGACGAAGAGAGTCTGACCGCAGCGCTTGAAACCATCTCGATGCTCAAGTCGGCAGAGGCGGCAAAGGACCGTGGGCTTGTGAAGGCGGCACATTCAGCCATTCGCGCGGCCACTGGTGCTCAGACGCCAGAGCAGGAGGCGGTAACGGCGGAGCAGGAGAAGAAGGCGGCGGACGTCGCCGGCCAGGATCGTATTCGTCAGGCACTCGCCGCGGTCAGAGGATCGTAGCAGTTGACGAAGGAGGCATAGATGCCTGGTGCAGGGATGCAGAACAACCTGGTTGGCAACCGCTTGACGCCGCGGGTAACCGTGCGCGAGGTGGCTGTTGTCGATGCCAGCATCGATGCGGTCAACGAGATCATCGACACTAGACTCAACGAGGGTGGCACCACGGGCACACGTGGAGATCATGCAACCCTCGCGCTGTTCGTCATACTGGCTAACTGTGCGACGGCAGCCACGTTGAGACTCTTTGCCAAGGGCGATGATGAAGTGGGCAACGAAGCATCGTCATCGTCATCATCATCGCCAGGTTGCTCTGACAGCGACTGGTGCCTCATAGATGAGTTCAACGTGACGGTCGATAATCTGTTGAGAACCTACGTTGACTTGCCGGCTGGCGAGTACAAGGTGATGGTGACAGCAATCACCGGCGGAACAGGTAATTGTGTCATCGTCAGGGAGCAGCATTCGGCGTAAGGAGGAGCAGACGATGAAGACCCAGGTCGAGAACACCTCCGGCGCAGCTCGGCACTTCGGGTACCTGCCGCCACACGGGCTGGCTCTCGATGAAGACGGAGTGGTGGTCATTGATGGTGACCTTCGCTCAATGCTGGGCGGTGGCCGTGCACGCTACGGACGCAAGACTGAGCTTGCAGCTCTCGATGCAGACTGCTTGGCCGGGAATGTATGCCTGACCGAGCTCGTTGAGGACTGCTGCGAAAGTAGCAGCAGCAGCGTGTAGCTGCGTAGGCTCCAACGATGAGGTGGTGGCCGTCGTAGCAGGCTAACGGCTGCGGCGGCCCATAATCGTGCAGTACCGCGGTTTGGAAAGCAGAGCTAGGATGTGGTATGCCAAGCTCCAGCAGCAGCAGCTCACCTATAGGTGACCGATCAGTCACCCTAAGAAAAGGTATTACCGGAACGCACGTTGATGGGCGTACCCATGGTTATCTACTGAAGCTGGAAGTAATCGAGACGGTTGACGTTGATCCCTACCTGTTTGTCTTCCAACGCAAGCCAGCCACGCTTCCAGGTGCTACAGCGATGGATGAGTTCTCAAACGTCGCATCTCCTGCTGATTTCGATGCGTATTCCATAGGTACACCAACAGATGCCTCACCCTTTTTCAGACGGCTTGAGGCCGAACTCGTTTTTCGAGACATTGACCAACTTCGCCAGGCTGCGTATACTATCGAGAATGATGTCATTATGCTGATTTGCACGCTGAACCAGCTTGATCAGTTGGTTGAGCAAACGGAAATCATCGAGTCAGCGCAGTACGCATCATAAGGACGGGTATTATGGCGCTATGGTCATCCTCATCAAGTTCTGGCACACCTTTACGCCGCGCCGTTACTTTGAAGATTGGCAAGGCGCAGGAGTTTGACGACGGACGTGTCCAGGGCTACCGAATCACGGTGGAGGTGACCGAGGCAGTAGGGCTCGTTGAGGAGATTTTCGTCTATCAGCGGATGACGTTAGTCCAGGGTAATGCGCCACAGGACGACTTTTCGAATGTAGCGTCGCCAGCTGATCTTGAGGAGTACCCACTCAGCGAACCGACAGAGGATTCACCGTTCTTTCGATTGAAGACCATCGAGTTGGTCTATCGGGATCTGGAGCTGCTCAACGAGAACCTGAACGATCTCAAACGCGACATCTGCATGCTGCTTGACTCGCTAGCACACATGGATCAGCTGATTGAAGAGATCGTTGTTATCGATGAGCGCTGTGCTGCTGGCGCTGTTGATCCATGTCCACCGCCGCCGCCGATCACGGCACGCGTAGTGTCGTTCGCACGCGATCCGACGGTGACTGACGATGCATTGGCTGGCTACGGTATTGGTTCACTCTGGACGAACACGGTTACGGGCGACGTCTTCACACTGATTGATAACCAGAATGGTGAGGCACAGTGGCAGCTAGTCACTGGCGGTCCCGTACCTGGGACGCTCTCGCAGCTGAATAAGAGCATGGCGGCGAACGTTACGACAGCTGATGGCCAGCTAGCAACGAACACGCCGATTGCTGCGTTGCCGTTCAGAGATAGTTACGTCATCGTGACGGTTAATGATCATGGCGTGGGAGTTGGTGATGGTGTCAAGACGCGGGAATGCTACTTCTCTCGGGATGGTGGTGTGACTGCGTTATTGCTTGACAGTATTCAAGTAGGCGACCAGCTGTATTGGAATGGGTCCGTCGCTAAGTATCAGTTGGAGGTTGACGATGTTGTCTCTTTCAACTATGTTGTTTGATGCGAGTTGAGCGTGAAGGATTAACCTATGGCGCAGCTCAAGGGCAAGCAAATTGCTGATCGGTCTGTACTGCCTGACAAGTTCCAGCATATGGCCTGGAAGGAGTCAGCGCGGGCAGCCACGATGACGGACATCGATCTAGTCTCGGCGCCGGCGAGTATCGACGGTGTCGTGTTAGCCGAAGGCGATCGTGTTCTTGTCAAGGATCAGACCGCTCAAACGGAGAACGGCATTTATCAGTTTAACGGTACTGGCTCCACTATGACCAGGACCACAGACGCAACGACAGCAGCAGAGCTCAATGCAGCCACTGTTGGCGTTGTTGAAGGCACTGTCAATGCAGCAGTACGGTTTACACAGATAGTACCGGATGCTGTTGGCGGATCAGTCTGGCAGCGTGTCGTGAAGAACGACTACGCAGCGACTGCTGATCCTACCATTAATGACGATCAGACACAGGGCTGGGGGGTTGGTTCTGCATGGCTGCGTGCTGATACCAAAGAGCTGTTTGTCTGTTTCGACAACAGTACCGGCGCAGCAATCTGGAAAGAGATTAGTGCCGGTGGAGGCGGAGGTGGAGTCCACGTCTCCACTGCTGATCCAACTGTCAATGATGACACTACAAAAGGCTTCAATCCCGGTGACCTCTGGCTGAACACCACGACCGAGAAGCTTTGGCAGTGTCTCGATGCCTCTACTGGCGCCGCCGTTTGGTGGCCTGTCAGTTCGGTCCAGGCTCAGATCATCTATGTCGGTAAGCACGGCAACGATTCTTACGACGGCAAGTCTGTTGAGCGTGCGAAGCTGACTTTTGGCGCTGCGATCACCGCTGCAGGCACTCCAGCCGACGAAGCGAATGCAGTTACTGTGGTTTGTCTTGACAATGGCACCTATACCGAAGATATCGAGACGCCTTCATGGGTGTCTATCTACGCTCCGAACGCTGCGATCAATACTGTGACTGTCAGCGGCCACGAGATCGATGATAACTGTTGGTGGAATATTGGAAGTATCCACGCTGTGCGCTACGCGGTCTGGAAGCATAATACTGAGTCTGAATACTCATTCCTCAAATGTGGAAAGATCACGAGGGATGACGGTGACAACATGGCGGTACGGTGTTTAGGTGGAACCCTCCAGGTAGACATAGGCTTAATCTCGGGAATTTCTGGAGCGCTCCAGTGCCTCGCGGATTACAGCCACGATGCCAAACTGGTGGGCCATGTGGGGGCTATTGAAGTCGCGTCCGGAACTTCGTACATATTGGGGGCCGCAGTAACTTCCTCTGGTAATGCGTACATGGACGTGAGTGTTGGATCGGTTAGGATAGCGTCGGGCGTAGCTGCCCGGTTCTTTGGGGGCAGTATATTCACGGGTTCAGGAGAGATTCACGCGAATATTGGATTCAATGAGGTGCGGGGGGATGCGGCAACCGGCTTCGAGACGGTAAACCTCACAGTAAACGCTTGCGAGATCAACGCTGTTGGCAGCGAGTTGGCTGTGGCGGAGGCGTACGACATTTGGGCAGGCTGTGTGTTCAACCTCATCTGCGGTACCATATCAGGCACACGTGTGGAGGGTGTCGGCTCGAAGGTCCGTGTGACCGAGGCCAAGAAGAACGATTACGGGGCTACAACCGATCCTACCGTCAACGACGATGAAACCGATGGATTCTCTGTTGGTTCGTCATGGCTGAACACAGTGACTGAGCACTTGTGGGTCTGTATCGATGCCTCTACTGGCGCTGCCGTTTGGAAGAATTACAACAATCTCGCCCATCTGTATCCGTACCTCGTTGGCCCAGTAGGACTCGCTCCATACCAGACGATCCAGTCAGCAATTGATCAGGCCGTTGTTGATGGCTACTATGACTCGAATCCTGTAGATGTTTGGATTCTTCCAGGAACCTACACTGAGAACGTCAGTATGGAAGCCGGGATCTACCTGCGTGCTACTAGCAGGAGGGATCGCAGGAGTGGAGACCTCGTTAACGAGGTAACTGTTAATGGAACACTCACATTCGCAAAGGTTGATGCTGGCGCTACTTTATATGCCTACAGACTGGCTGGCATTGGCGTTATCCCGACTACTGGCTCGGCTATCAGTGAGACTGGCACAGCAAAAAAGAGTGTCGATGCTGATTGGTGCGTCCTCAGATCGGTTGACTCTGACGTTATCTCTGTTGAAGGGACCGCGCAGACATGCAGTTTCAATCTGCACAATTGCCAGATTTCGTCCAGCGCAGCAAATAAGTACCCCTTCACTATTCCGGCAAACTACAATGTAAATATGAGTGCGGGTCAACTTGGAAGTTTCTGGATAAATGCGTCAGCTAGAGCGGCGAGGCTTGATGGCGGTATGTTCTTCTTCTTCGGAGGAGCACTAGGTTCGAACTCAGCCATCGTTGGCGCAGTTGAAGTGCTGGCAACCGGAGCCGGATCGATTCTGGTCATCAGAGGCGCGAATTGGAGTCTGTTCGGTGGGTTGTTTGGGACAACTCACGCGATCATTGGTGCGTCTATTAGCGTATCCAGCTATTACTCCGCGTGCCAAGACTCTGGTAATCCAATAAACATCACCGGCTCGAACGCTGATGAGTTCAACGAGCGCCCAACTACGAACGATGGAACGATTTGGCGATATAAAGATGACGGTGTAGCGACTACATCGAAGCAGTGGGTGCTCGTCAGGAACAACTACACCGCAACTTCTGATCCAACAGTCAACGATGATGAGACTGACGGATACGCGGTCGGATCGATTTGGGTCAACGTCTCGACTGGCGCTATTTACACGTGCGTTGATGCAACTGCGACCGCTGCCGTTTGGTCACTTGGCGGAGGCGGGGGTGGAAGCACAGGAGCGACAGGCGCTACTGGAGCAGTTGGTGACACTGGGGCTGTAGGTGACACAGGTGCTGGAGCAACTGGTGCAACGGGTGCAACGGGCGTAATTGGCGCCACTGGTGCTGGCTCTACCGGCGCTGGCTCAACCGGTTCTACTGGCGTAATCGGCGTCACCGGCGTGGCTGGCGCTACTGGAGCAGTTGGTGACACCGGAGCAGGTGTAACAGGAGATACCGGCGCTGCAGGCGATACCGGAGCTACTGGTCTGACTGGCGATGGTGCGACCGGCTCTACTGGCGTAACGGGTGCGACCGGTCCCGCTGGTGCCGGATCGACTGGCGCAACTGGAGCGGGGACGACAGGAGTAGGTTCAACTGGTTCAACCGGAGCAGGTTCAACCGGAGCAGGTGTTACAGGGTCTACTGGTAGTACTGGAGCAACTGGGGCAGGTTCAACCGGTGTAATGGGCGCAACAGGAGCCACTGGAGCAGGTGCTACAGGAGCAGGCACAACAGGCGCAACAGGAACTACTGGAGCAGGAACTACGGGCGCTGGTTCAACCGGCGCAATTGGTGCAACGGGCGTAATTGGTGATACCGGAGCAGGTGCAACGGGTGACACAGGAGTTGCAGGTGATACTGGAGCTACTGGCGCCGGAGCCACCGGCTCAACAGGTGCTACCGGAGTAGGTACGACAGGCGCAGGCGTTACGGGAAGCGTTGGCCCGACGGGCGATGGCGCGACTGGCTCAACGGGCGTAATCGGACCTACTGGCGCTGGTTCCACAGGAGCAATAGGCGCAACTGGCCCTACAGGAGCGGGCTCGACTGGCATCACTGGTGCAACTGGCCCTACTGGCGCAGGCGTCACAGGTGACACAGGAGTTATTGGCGCTACCGGCACCATAGGCGTCACCGGAGCAGTAGGTGACACAGGCGTTATTGGTGTCACAGGCGTTGCAGGCGATACCGGAGCAGTTGGTAACACCGGTGCAGCCGGTGATACGGGAGACGTTGGTGACACCGGCGCTGTAGGCGATACAGGAGCAGTTGGAAACACCGGGTCCGTTGGAAACACTGGAGCAGTCGGCGACACCGGGGCCACAGGAAACACCGGCGCTGTTGGCGACATAGGAGCAACTGGTTCAACAGGAGCGGGCGCAACTGGCGTCACAGGAGTTATTGGAGTCACAGGAATTATTGGAGTCACTGGAGTTATCGGAGTCACAGGCGATACTGGCGATACTGGCGATACTGGAGTTATTGGAGTTACAGGCGATACTGGAGTTATAGGCGTCACGGGTGCTGGTGCGACAGGAGTTGCCGGTGTTACTGGAGCTACAGGTGCGGGAGCTACCGGCGCTGTAGGTGATACCGGAGCAATAGGTGACACCGGAGCAATAGGTGATACTGGTGCTGTAGGTGATACTGGCGCTGGCGTTACAGGGGCAGGGGGCGGCGCAGTTACGTTCAACGAGCCCGCTGGCGACAATAGTGCAGGCACACAGGCTATCTTTGATAGTGCTATTGTTGGTGAATCAGTTGTTTTTCCGAACTTGCTCTATCTGAAGAACGACGGGAAGTGGTGGAAAGCTGATGCTAATGCTTCCACGACTATGCCTGGACTTCGAATGGCGTTGGAGTCCAAGAGCGCAGACGAAACGTGTTCCATGCTTGTCATGGGTCGTGTCCGTGATGATGATTGGGCATGGACGGTGGGCGGGTTGCT
>Ga0307380_10003945_pt1 | contig 20237 bp, 12 predicted proteins | sample UN3MG_FD_202239 | JGI IMG/M metagenome (GOLD analysis project Ga0307380, IMG submission 202239) | Soil microbial communities from Risofladan, Vaasa, Finland - UN-3 | ecosystem: Environmental > Terrestrial > Soil > Coastal area > Acid sulfate soil | place: Finland: Risofladan, Vaasa | collected... | reverse complement strand
GAGGCATTTCATGACCGGCCCGTTGGCGCAGCCGAAGTCCAGGACCGTCCGCGGTTTGAAGAGCGAGACGATCTCGGCATGGATCCGCTTGTCCTCGGAAATAAGATAGCTCCAGACTCCCGGTTTTTCATAATATCCGTTTTCAACCATCTTCCGCTCCAGCCAGTCGAAATCCCCGGGTTCCTGGGCCTGGAAAATCCAGACCTCCTGTCCGAGGATGTCCTGGATCAAACGATAGCGGTCCGGCCGTTCCTCTTTCACGGACAGGAGGGGCATCTTCTCCCGGATGATCTTATTGACGAACTCCTCCGATTGGACGATGCCCAGGATGACCGAAAGGCGCGAATGGCCTTCATTCAGGCAGTTCAGATGATGGTTCTTGCCCGTTTCATCGACTCCCCGTCCCAAGAGCTGATGATAGATTTCCTCCAGGAATTGGAGATCGGACGAGACCTCCGCGCCACCGCCGCTATCCCTGGAGACCTGGTCCGTTTTTTTCTTGAAGATCGCTTTGAGCATCTCGGCGCTCCGGATTTCCCATGCTATTTCCCTGAGCGGGGAATGTCAAGAAACCGGCGTCTGAACGTGAACGCTGGGCCCTGGACGGCCCGGTTTCAGTTGATGAACCATTGAAGCTGGATCGCCAATGGGCCGGCTCCAGAGGCTTAAGAGGCTGATGAATTCATGCAAGTGCCCCAAAAATTTCACTCCGCTTGAATCGGCCTCGGTATGTGGATATACTCTGGGCAGATCGGAAAGGAGGTGCATTCATGACCAAATTGAAAAACAGGTTTGTCATGGTTCTCGCTTTCGGGCTCGTTGCGGCGGTGCCGGGCTTCGGCCAGACCAGGGTCAAGGACCTGAAATTTCACGAGATGCAGAGTTTTTGCTGGATAAGGCTGGCCGAAATAGTCCCCGAAGTGACCGACCGGGTCATCCTGCCCATCGGAACGGTTGAACCGCACGGCGCTTGCGCCATCGGGGCAGACAACGTGATCCCTCAAAATCTGGCCGAGATGATCTGGGACCGCTGTAACGCGCTTATCGCGCCTTCCATCAACCACGGGTTCACCGGAGCGAGCATATCGCGGTTTCCCGGGGCGATTACGGTCCGGCCGGAAGTCCTAGAGGAATATATTTATGATGTTCTCAAGGACCTCGTCCGGACGGGTTTTCGCAACGTGCTCATCATCAACGGCCACGGCGGAAACACGGACCCGGCCAAAAATGCCATGGTCAGGCTTCACCAGGAGACCGGGGCTCATTTTATGATCGTCGACTGGTGGACGGTCTATTTCGAGGCGGTCAAAGAGGTTTATGGCGTCAAGGCCCAGCAGCCGGGTCACGGCGATATGGAGGAGGCGGCGCTGGTCATGGCTTATAATCCTGAGCTGGTCGACAGCGAAATATACGAAAAGCTCGGCAAAGACAGCGTCGGAAAGACTCGGACAGAGGCCGGCGTCATGCTCATGCCGGCCTGGTCAACGAGCATGTATCCTGAAAAAGGACTGGGCTACCTCGATTTCGATATCGCCAAGGCGAGGGAATACGCTGCCAAGAAGGCCGACTACATCGCTGAAACCTTTCTCGAGGCGGTTCGGCGCTGGGAAATGATGGAGGATTGGAAAAAATAGAAGCGCTACTTACAGCCTTGCTGCGACGGAGATTTAAATGGGAAAGTCCGGGAGGTCTTTGATGAAGTGGACCGAGGACCCCAGGGCTAAAGTCTCCCGGCGGGCCTTCCTGTTGGCCTGGGGCTTCTTTTCTGTATACCTGCTGGCCGTCATGGCGGCCTCCTATCTCCTGGGGATAAAGCCGCGGCTGTGGGGACTCCCTCAATGGGTGACCATCGGCAATATCCTCCTGCCGGCCGGTTTTGTCATCCTGCTCATCATCATTGTAGAAAAGCTCATTCCAGATGTTTCCTTGACTGATGACAAGGACAAACCGGACGCATTTTAAATGAACGCGGCCACACTCTCTTTTCTTGGGTATACGGGTGTGCTTGCGGCGATCGGCATCTGGTCGTTCCGGATCGTCGAGAAAGTCCCCATCCAAAAATATGAGCAGGAGTTCTACGCCGCGGGACGGGGGCTGGGCGGGGTGGTGGTGGCTCTGATCATTGCCGGCGGTCTGGCCAGCGCGGGCACGTTCATCGCCGGGCCGGGCATGACCTACGCCTACGGCTACTCCTGGGTTATGATCAATAATTTCCAAGTCTTTATGAATCTTCTGCTTCTGGCCCCTATCGGCATCATCGTGGGTGTTGTGGCCCGGCGGGTGAACGCGGTGACTTATCTGGATCTGTTCAAGGCCCGATACCAGAGCAAGACGATTATCATCCTGTTGGCCGTCCTGGTCACCTTTTTCCTGATTCCCTACATGGCGACCCAGTTTGTCGGAGCGGCCCGGGTCATCTCCCAGATGACAGGGATGGGCTATCTTATTTCGTTGGCCTTCGGTTCGCTGGTCGTGCTGGTTTATTGCGTGCTGGGAGGGATGCGGGGAACTTCCCTGGCCACGATTTTGCAGGGCATTGTCATCACGGCGGGCTGTATCATGCTGTTCATCGGGACCGTCCATTCCGCGGGCGGCTTCCAGAGATCGACCGAGATCCTCGCCGCGCAAGACGCGAGTTTCCTTTCCCCGACAAAAAACGGTGAATTCCCTCCGGCCTTCGCCTTTTCCATCGCCTTCATGACGGGATTCTTCATCGTGGGAATGCCCCACGCCATGCTCGGCGCCCTGACCTACAAGAACACAAGAGCGCTGAAGCGGGGAATCTGGATGGGCGGCATCTTTGTTTTCCTGTGGACTCTTCTTCTATGCCTTTCAGGCGTGGTCGGAAGGTCCATCATACCCGACCTGGCCGTGCCCGATGAAATCGCTCCCTGGCTGGCCATGAACGTGATGCCCAAAGCCCTGGGCGGGATCGTGCTTGCCGGGATCGTCGCCGGCATCCAGACCACGGTCGCCGCCATGGCCATCATCATCACTTCCAGCATCGCTAAGAATGTTCTCCAGGAGCTCAAGCCGGACGTTTCCGCAACGACGACAAAGGCGGCCTCACGCTGGACCATGGCCGCCTGCCTGGTTCTGGCCATGGGGTTGGCGGTTTTTCAGCCGAAACTGGTCCAGTGGATCATCTTCTTTTCCATCGGAGGTCTGGAAGCCGCCACTTTCGGCCCGATCATTCTCGGGTTCAACTGGAAAAGTGGGAATAGGCAGGGAGCCCTGGCCGCGATCGGCTGCGGGATGGTCATTTACGCTTTGGCCAATACCGTCGTCCCGGGATTGAGGCTCTGGGGGATGCATCCCTCGTTTGTCGCCGTCACGACGGCGGTCATCGTCTTTGTCGCGGTCAGCCTGCTTTTTCCCCGGCCGAACGAAAGTGTTATCCAAACCTTCTGGGGGAAAAATGTTCCCGGATAAAAGGAGAAAAAAATGGGGAGTCTGAAAATCGAGAGCATTGATATCTATAAAGCCGACATCCCGTTCCATGAGCCTTTCAGGATCGCCATCATGGAGATCAGTTGCGCCGAGAGCGTATTCGTTAAAATAAACACTTCTGAAGGCCTTTACGGGATGGGAGAAGCCAACCCCTTCTGGGCACTCACCGGGGAAACTCAGGCCATCAACCTGGCCGGGGCTGTCGATCTGGCCAAGCTCATCATCGGCAGAGATCCGCTCGACGTCGAATCAAGGATGCGTGAGATCGACAAGTTTCTCGTCCATAACAGCACCTTGCGGAGCGCCTTTGATATGGCCCTATACGACATTCTGGGCAAGGCGGCCGGGCTCCCTCTTTATGCGGTCCTCGGCGGCGGGAAGCGAAGTTTCTGGACGGATAACACCATCGGGATCGGCGAGCCGGATGTCATGGCCCAAAAGGCGGCAGCCTTCAAAGAAGCCGGGTTCAAGGCCATTAAGGTCAAGCTTGGAACGACAAAAGACCAGGATGTTGCCAGGATTGTGGCGATTAGGAAGGCTATCGGCGAAACGCTGCCCATCCGGATCGACGCCAATCAGGGCTGGGATTACAGGACGGCCGTCGCCACCCTCCAGGCCCTGGGGCCGATGGGGATCGAGTACTGCGAGCAGCCGATCGCCCACTGGGATTACGAAAACATGCGCCGGGTCCGGCAGCACTCCCCTATCGCTATCATGGCCGACGAGTCCCTGTTCGACCATCATGACGCCTATAAGCTGGCCTCGATGGGTTGCTGCGATTACTTCAATATCAAACTGGCCAAGTCCGGGGGCATCCACACGGCCCTGAAGATCAATGCGATCGCCGAAGGCGCGGGGATCCGGTGTATGGTCGGCTGCATGACCGAGACCAGGCTCGGCCTGACGGCCGCGGCTCACCTGGTTTCCGCAAGGTTGAACATCCAGTACGCCGACCTGGACGGGTACATGATGTTGAAGGAAGACCCTGTGGTCGACGGCGCTCAATATAAAGTGGGTGAAATCACTCTATCCGACACGCCAGGGCACGGCGCCGACATCGACCCCGATTTTCTCGAAAAGTGCGCCCGAATCCACATCCCCTGAAGCCCCTGAAGGGAGGATATCCGGCCGGGTTGATCACGGCTTGTCGTGCCGAAACACCACCCCGTCTTTCATGACAAACATCACTTTCTGGAGCACCGAGATATCCTGTAAGGGGTCTCCGGGGACGGCAATGATATCGGCGAGCATTCCTGGAGCCAAGCGGCCGATAGCATCAGATTGGCCGAGCAATTCGGCAGCTACAGAGGTGCCTGCTTTGATGGCATCCATCGGACTGAAGCCAGCTTTCTTGACCAGGAACTCAAATTCCCTCGCTTGGTTGACCGACCAGGGAAAGGAGCCGGCATCTGTGCCGAGGGCGACCTTCAAACCCTTCTTATAAGCGCTATTCAGGCCCTTGTATTCTACTTTGAGCAATTCTTTATCTAAGGGGGGCTGGCTGTTGTCAAAAGGGTATTCAAACACTGACAAGGTCGGGCACCAAGAGACTCCCCGGGCCTTTGCCTGGTCTATTAAAGTGTCGTCAAACCCGCATCCGTGCTCGATGCTTTCGACGCCCGCTTCTAAGGCGGCTTTTATCCCATTCCGGCTGATGGCGTGAGCCGCCACTTTGCGCTCCAGTCTATGCGCTTCATTCACCATAGTCGCCAATTCTTCCTGCGTAAAATTCGTCAGGCCTGATATTCCTCCGTCCTTATCAATAAAGCACGGCCAATCCACATAGATTTTGATCAAATCTGCGCCGTTGGCGACCTGTTCCCGGACCGCCTTGAGGCACTCATCAGCGCCGGTGACTATCTGAGCCCCTTGAGGAAGATGGAGTTCCCAGGAATAATCAAAGGGCATGTAGCGTCCCGATGTGTTTAGCCCACGCGTCGAGACCCACAATCGCGGCCCAGGAATCATGCCCATATCGATGGCTTTCTTCACATCCACATCGGCATACATGGCCCCTTCAGATTCTACGTCCCGCAAGGCTGTAAACCCATTCCAAAGTGCCTTGCGAACGTTGGCGATCGCTCGGATGGTCCGGAACGGCGTGGAGTTTTTATAAAGATCGGCACCATAGTCCTTGGCGCCATCGACCATGATGTGGGTGTGGGCATCGATGAACCCGGGAAGCACCGTCTTATCGCTGAGATCAAGGATGACGGCATCTTTGGGAATAGCGGCTTTTTCGTCGAGCGCAGTGATTTTATTCCCTTGGACAATAATAATGACGTTCGTGCGTATCTCTTTGCTTTGGCCATCGATCAGACGCCCGGCTTTGATCGCATAGGTCTGACCCGCCGATGCGGAAACGGCCAACAAAAAGATACCCCACAAGAACATTAAACCCTTCCCCGTTTTACTCATCACTCCTCCTTCTTGCCAAGAGTCTTGGCAGATCACATCTTCTTGCCCATCGGACCAACCAGCATGTTCAGGGCACTATGAACCTAAATTCCGTGGCCATGAATTAGGCGCTTCAATCGCTCGTCTTTGGGCCGATCTTGGAGACCAAGAAGTCGGCGAGCCCCTCGAGGTAGACCTTGCCTTTCTCGGCCGATGCCTTTCGAGGGTCGCCCAGGATGCCGTTGGCAGTAAGGGCGGAAATGCCCTTCTCCCGCATCAGCCTGGTCTCGGCCTCGCCGAATGGCCCAAGGTAGCCTGGAGCGAAGCGGTCGGCCGCGACCAGCCCACCCTCCAACGCCATCATCATCGAGGTTTCGGACTCGCCGGCGTGCCCTCCGACTTCCTCCGCGGAGATGCCGTATTCGGCCGACATCCGGTAGAGGATGTCCAGCAGCCCAAGCATATCCGTGAAACCCGTTACATCAATCTCGGGATGGGCCTTCCGCGCCTCCTCGATGGCCTGCCGCACCGTCGCAAAGTTGCCGCCGTGAATCGGGATGACGACGATGCGCCTGAAGCCGTGGCGCGCGAGGCTGTCCACATAATCGCGGATGATCAGCAACAGCGTCTCGGGCTTGAGGGAAATCGTGCCCGCGAAGGCGAGGTGATGATCTGACAGGCCGACCTCGATCGTGCGCGCCTGAAGCGTGTGACCGAGCTTGCGGGCGACACGCTCCGCCAATTCGTTACCGATCCGCGCGTCGGTCATCGTCGGCAGATGCGGCCCGTGTTGCTCGGTCGCCCCCACGGCGAAGACGGCCGTCGTGAACCCCGACTCGATCGCCAGTTTGATCTCGGACCAGGTCATCTGCTCCATGCGGATGGTCTTCATGGCCTGCTCCTCAACTTTAGCTTGAGCCGCAGCTTTTCCGGGATCCGGCTCGGCCGCCTTCTGCCGGCAGGCCATGGGGAAACAAAGCAAAAGGATAAAAGAGACAACAGAAACGCACTCCTTCATTTTGCCCCTCCGATAAAACCGTCCATATTTCAACCCTTATCCAGATAGAAATGCCATGTCAATTTAAGGGACAGCGACTTCATTCCAGATGCAGCTTCCTCATCATTCGCTTAAAACGAGGGTCCGGGCGGAGACTTTCCCATAGAGGCTCATACATGAAGGTATTAGCGTCCCTGAGGTAGGAGACCTCGTCATCATCATAACAGGCCTTGTCCACATACTCTAAGGCTTTTTCCCTGTTGCCAAGGCCGAGATAGACAGCGGCAATCTCGGCGTTCACGGCATAGCCCCTCTGTAAATGCCCCTCGAGGATGGAACGCACGTCCTTCGCCTTGTCCGGCTCCCCGGCCAGCGCATAGGCCATCCCGAGATCTCCCAGCCCCGAAGGGCTGCTTCCGATGAACTCCCTCGCCCTTTCCAGTTCGGCGACCGCCTCCTTATACATCCCTTTGGCCCGGAAACAAATGCCGAGTATGAAGCGGCTATAAACGAAGTTTGGGTCGAGCTCGACCGCTTTGCGGGCTTGCGCGATGGCTCGATCGAATTCCTTGATCTGTAAAAGATTGAGCGCCTGGACTGTGTTGATGATGAGAGAGAGCGGGTCCAACTCGAGAGCCCGTCTCATCTCGGCCTGGTTCTCGTCCATTCGGCCCATCATGGCCAAGAGATTGGCATACCAGTGGCGTCCGGTCGGGTAGTTCGGATTGAGCTCGAGGGCTCGCTTGAATTCTCTTTCTGAGGATGCATAGTCCCACTCCGATTCCCTGACAAGGGCGAGTGATGCATGCGCTTCGGCCAGCCCGTCATCGAGTGCCAGGGCCTTAAGAGCGGCATTCCTGGCTTTGGGCAAGGCCTCGCTCATGCGGTTTTCCAAAAATTGCGGGAGAACAAGGTAGCTGTCGGCCAGTCCGGAATAGGCCAGGGCGAAATCCGGGTCCAGGGCGATGGCCTGGTTGAAGTAATCGATGGCCTTCGTAACGTCTTCCGTGGCCCGCTTGTTCCAGAAGTAACGGCCTTGCAGATAGATGGTATAGGCTTCGGGGTTCGCCGTGTAGTTCTTGACGACCCTCGACCGGGTCTCCCCCAGCAGCCTGACCTTCAGGCTTTCGAGGATCTTCAGGGCCATGTCATCACGGAGATTGGAAAGTCCTTTCTCGTCGCCGTCGAACTTCCCGGACCAGAGGCCGTAGCCGGTGCGGGCGTCGACGATCTGGATATTGACATGGATCTTTTGGTCGGCCGTGAGGAGAGTCCCGTCGAGGACCGCCTCTACGGCGAGCTTCTGGCCGATCTCCCTTGGCTCTTTTCCTCTCAGAAGGGACGACGAGGCCCGGGCCGGGATCTTCAGCCCCTCGATGCCGATGAGCCGCGTTCGTAGCTCATCGGCCAGGCCCTCGCAAATAGGGCCCTGATCCTTCTGCGGGCTGAGATCCTCGAAAGGCATGACGGCGATCGATCGGACCCGGGCCAGGGAAACGTCGCTCTTCTTAGGAAGTACGAACTTCCAAGCGATCAGCCCGAGCATAAGGACCGCGAGAGCCGCGGATAAGGGGATCAAAACCTTCTTCAATTTCAGCGTCACCGTGATCTCGCGCGAGGTGACGGGCTTGCGCTCGGGGACGAACCGTTCGGTCGTGGGCAGGCCCTTCTCGATACGGTCGAGCTCGGCGTGGACGTCGGCGGCGCTCTGGTAGCGTTTGGCCTTGTCCTTCTCCAGGCACTTCAGGATGACCCCGCTGAGGTCGTCCGGGAGGCTGGGGTTTAGCTGTTTTGGATTCTTGGGAGTTTCTCCCTTATGCTTCATGGCGATACTGAGCGCCGTCTCCCCCTCGAACGGCACACGGCTTGTCGCCATCTCGTAGAGGATGACTCCCAGGGAATAGATGTCGGAGCGATGGTCGACCTCTTTCGCCTCGGCCTGTTCCGGGCTCATATACTCTGGCGTCCCGATCAGAACGCTCGGGCCGGTTATCCCTTTCTCCCTGACCGAACGGGCGATCCCGAAGTCCATGATCTTGGCGTTCCCGTTCTTGTCGATCATGATGTTCTGTGGCTTGAGGTCGCGGTGGACGACGCCTAAGCTGTGCGCTTCGGCCAGCCCGTCGCAGACCTGCTTCCCGACGCTCAACAGCATGCCCACGCTCAGGCTCCCGGACATGCGGATCATGCTCTTCAGGTCCTCACCATGGACATATTCCATGGTGATGTAATGGGCGCCTTCAGCCTCTCCCAAGTCATACATGCCGCAGACGTTCTTGTGGCGAATCTTTCGGGCAAGGCGAAGCTCGTTTGAGAATCTCTCGATCGTGTTCTTGTCGGAGGCGACCTCCGGCCGGATGAGTTTCAGGGCGACCTTTTCTTTGATCTTGGTATCAACGACTTTATAAACCTTCCCCATCCCGCCTCTGCCCAGCTCTTCGATGATCTGGTAGCGGCCGGCAAAGGTGGAGCCGGTGGTGAGTTCTTTGAGGGAAGTCTGGAGTGTCTCCGTTTGAAACAGGGAGAGTTCCCGGGCGGCATCTAGTTTCCCGCCGCAGCCCGCGCAAAAAAGCGAGGACTCGGGATTCTCAAGCTGACACTTTGGGCATTTCATTTTTCGAGGCCGATTCTTCTCAAAAGGTCGACGAAACGCGGGTCGGAGCGAAGGGGGTCGAGTCTGTGATAATTATTCAAATTTAATAAATATGGGTCGCGCTCGCGGAAGGCTTTTTCGAGCCAATTAAAGGCCTGATCCCTCTCTCCTAGAGCCGCACAAATAAAGGCCAAATCCACGCCGGATAAAAAATTCCCTTTTGAGTACTCGATGAGATTGTCGAGTATTTCCCGGGCCTCTTCTCGTTTCCCCATCAGCGCGTAGCAGCTGGCAAGATCAGCTTCCGGGTCCTTGGATATTCCCCCCAGCTCGATAGCCCGAAGATAGAATTTGACGGCACCCTCATATTTCCCCATCGCTTCATAAACCCAGCCAAGCAATTCGTGTGTTAGAAAATGGTTAGGGTCCACTTCAAGCGCTTTGTTCAATTCCTCAAGGGCTTCGCCGTATCGGCGTACGAAAATGAGGAAAAAACCCACACTGGCGCTTATCCTGGGGGATAAAGGATCAAGATTCCGGGCTATCTTGATCTCTTTTATCGCTTCATCTTGCCGGCCTAAGTGTGATAATAGTTCCGCGTACCATTGGTGGGATGTGGCATAGCCCGGATTCAGTTCAATGGCCAGCTTGAATTCTTTCTCAGCATTAACAAAATCCCAATCATAATCCCCCGTAATTCCAGCCAACGTCGTGTGAGCCTCAGCCAGCTCGTCATCAATTTCTAATGCCTTCAAAGCGGCTGCCCTAGCTCTGGGAAATGCCTTTTCAGGCAGCCAAAAGCCATTGTTTCCAAGAGTTTGGTAAGCATCGCCCAAACCCGCATAGGCCAGCGCGTAATTCGAGTCGATTTCTATCGCCTTCTCAAAATAAGCAATCGATTTGATGAGTTCCGCCTCGCCCCTCTTGTTCCAAAGATTGCGGCCCTGTAAATAAAGACTATAGGCCTCGAGATTCTCGGTATAATTCTTGACGAGAGGCCCGCCCTTCTCACCCAATAGCCTTATCTTTAGGGCGGTGACTATGGCTTTGGCGATGTCGTCCTGGATAGAAAACATGTCAGCCATTTTTCGATTGTAGATCTCAGACCAGACCTGGCGGCCGTCCCGGACATTGCTGATCCGCGCTGTGACCCGAAGATTATCTCCCGCCACCTGGACGCTTCCCTCGAGCACATTGTCCACGCCGAGCTTCTGGCCGATCTCACGGATGTCCTGGGTCTTCCCCTTGAAGAAAAATGCCGAGGTTCGGGCAGGAACCCAAAGGCCTTCGATATTGGTCAGGGCGTTGATGAGTGTTTCCGAAATTCCATCGCACAAATATTCATTGTTCTTGGCCTGGCTCAAGTCTTCAAAAGGAAGCACGGCAATGGATTTTTTGTCCGAGGCCGCGGGCGTTACTTCTTTTTTAGGAAAGATCTTCCAGATGACGATCGCCCCTATGACAAGAAAAATAAGACCAAGAGCGGGAAGGAGGACTTTTTTTAAGCCAAAAGTGACGGTGATTTCTCGTGAGGTGAAGGGTTTCCTCTTCGGGGTGACGAGCTCAGTCGTCGGCAGGCCCTCTTCGACCTTCTCCAGGTCGCCGTCGAGATCCTTCACGTTCTGGTAGCGTTTGGTCTTGTCTTTCTCCAGGCATTTCAGGACGAGCCGGCCAAGGTCCTCGGGGATCTGGGCGTTGATCTGACGCGGATCTCTCGGCAGCTCGCTCTTGTGTTTGACGCCGATCGTGAACGGCGTATCGCCCTCGAACGGCACCCGGCCGGTCAGCATTTCATAGAGGATGATTCCGAGAGAATAGATGTCCGTACGTTCGTCGACTTCTTTCCCCTCGACCTGCTCCGGGCTCATGTATTCCGGCGTCCCGATCATCACCCCCGCGCCCGTTATACCCTTGGCCTTCAGCGACCGGGCGATCCCAAAATCCATGATCCGGGCGTTTCCGTCCTCGTCCATCATAATGTTCTGGGGCTTGAGATCGCGATGGACAACACCGAGATGATGCGCCTCGGCCAAACCCGCGCAGACCTGCCTGGCGATCGAAACCGCTTTTCCGGCTGTGAGCCGCCCCATCTGCCGGATCAGGCCCCTGAGGTCCTGCCCGGGGACGTATTCCATGGTGATATAGTGTGTTCCTGCATCCTCCATGAGTTCGTACATCTTCCCGACATTCCGGTGGGCGATCTTTCGGGCCAGCTTGAGCTCATTGTTGAACCTTTCGATCGTCTGTTTATCGGAAGCCACCTCGGGCCTGATGAGCTTGAGCGCGACCTCTTCATTGAGTTTCTTGTCCAGGACTCTGTAAACCTTGCCCATGCCCCCTTTGCCAAGTTCTTCTATGACCTGGTAACGGCCGGCAAACATGGAGCCGGTGGTGAGTTCTTTTAGGGATGTTTGAAGCGTCTCTGTTTGAAACAGGGAGAGTTCCCTAGCGGCGTCTAATTTCGCTCCGCAACTTGCGCAGAACAGGGATGTCTCGGGATTTTCAGTTTGGCACTTGGGGCATTTCATGCGGTTTCCTTCAAGTTCCCAAGGCCGAAAGACGTGCCTTCGCGTCTTCGACTTCTGGCTGGCCTGGGTCTGCGTTCTTCCAAAGGTCGAGAAATTTCCGATATTGCTCGGCGGCCTTGCTGTTTTGGCCATTCTGTTCATAAAGCTTGGCCAGTCTGTAGTGAAGCTCAGGATGAACAAGAAAGCGCGCCCGGCTCTCCGGGTCAAAGGTCACGAGCTTCTCGTACTCGGCAATTGCCCGATCGAGGTCGCCCTTCTGCGCGTACGCCCGGGCTATAACATCCTTAAAAAAAGGCGTGTTGTAGCTTATGGTATTTAAGAGGTCCGACAAATCGAAAAGAAGGGGCAGTTTTGTTCTTTTATTGATGGCTATGCCTGCATCCGGAAAGCCTTCGGCCAGTGCGACCTCGGCCTGAAGGAGACCGGTAATGAAAGTCCCTCGATCTTTCTGATCAGGTGTCAAACTCGGTATAAGGGACATCATCTCGGTCCCTCTTGTTTTGGCCGAGTCAACCTTTCCTTCTTTCAAGTCGATCATACCCAGGATTGCCAGATAGCAGACTCTATGAAAAGCTTCTCTTCTTGGCAAGCGATTCATATAGACATCGAACCCATTTTTGGCGGATTTTCTGGCGAGATCAAATTCGCCTTGAGACAGATAAAAAGACGCTTTGACCTGATCGATAGTTGCCTTTCCTTCAGCGTCATCCACTGAGGCTAGCATTTCTTGTGCTTTTATCAGGTTGTCCAAACCTTTATTCAAGCCGCCGAGCCAGCCTTGATAGAATCCTTTAAACGCGATCCCCATCCCTTCATGCCTGCGTTAGGCGTCTGATTGATGAATGTTTCCAGCCAGTCCACAGCCGCAGCCGGGTTTTCTTTCAACGCGTAGATGTAGGCAATACAATAATTGGAAGTCAGAATCCTTGGATTTACGGCCAGGGCCTCCTTATACTTGGCGATCGCCAGGTCTAATTTGCCCATTAGTAAATAGGCTTCGGCTAGGGAATCAAGCGGGTTAGCGTCTTCCGGGTTTAATAGAGCATATTTCTGGAAATGCTCGATGGATTTATCAAAATTCCTGATAGCGAGGTAGCAGTAGCCGAGGTCATTATGAGCAAGTCCGTAGTCAGGATCAAGGTCGAGGACTTTGTTCAGCTCTTCGATGGCCATCTCCTGATTTCCTGAGCCTCGATAGAAAACGCCGAGCCAATAATGAGCCGTTTTTTCCCTCGGGTATTTCTGGATGATCTCCTGCATGATTCGATTTCTGTTTTCCCTGTTGCGCTCGATCATGCCGACATAGAGTGCTTCTATATAGAGCCTCTCTCTTTCCGGAACTTTGTGGGCCAATGCTTTTGCTTTTTTTAGGGCCGCATGGCTCGCCTGAATGTCGCCCAATGCTATGTGCGTGAAGCCCAGATATAGATAGGCCATGGCGAACTCGGGGTCAAGTTCGATGGCCTTTTCGAGCGGTTTTATGGTATCGACATAGTATAGCCTGTCGAACTCCTCTCTGCCTTGCAAGTAATATTTATATGCTTCCATCGAACCGGTCGTCGCCTCTGCGACCTGGGCTTGTTCGGCTCCGATCTTCTCTCTGGCCGGGCCGATGCCTGCATAAATGTCCCTGCTCAATTCATCGATCTGGGTCCTTAGGATGCTGTCCGCTCCTTCGCCCCGGGAGCTGGCGCTTCTGAGCATTTTTTTGGTCCCGACATCCAGGACTTTGACATCCGTGGCAAACATGTTTCCGGCCTTGACAAAGCTTCCCAAGACAATGGCCTCTACTCCTTCCTTGCGGCAGAGCTGGAAGCCAGATTCGCGGTCGATGGTTTCGGCGTCTTTTTCGCCCAGTTGCGAAAGAAGGTCCGACATTCTCTCCCAGGTGACCACATACAGCCCGCCTCTCTGCTCCAGGCTGGTGATAAGAAGGTTGGGGATGGCCTTCCTGAGATAATCAAAGGCCTTGTCGCCGGTCTGGTTTTCAAAGCTGATGACAGCGATCGAGTTATTGATCTTGAGAGCGGGCGTAGCTTCTTTCCGGGGGAGAAATTTCCAGAGCAATAGGGCGAAGATGACCAAGAAAATCAGAATGGCCGCCGGGACGAGGAGCCTTTTGGGTTCAAATTGAACTGTGATCTGTTTGGACGTATGGGTTTTGCGTTTGGGGAGGATGCGCTCGGCCGTGGGAATCCCTTTTTCGATTTTGTCCAGTTCGGCCTCGACTTCAGCGGCTGTCTGGTATCTCTTGGCTGTGTCTTTCTCCAAGCACTTGAGGATGAGGCGCTTGAGGTCGTCGGGAATATGGGGGTTGAGCGATTGGGGATCTTTAGGGATCTCTGTCTTGTGTTTGATGGCTATGCTCAAGGCCGATTCGCCTTCAAAAGGAACGCGGCCGGTGGCCATTTCATAGAGAATGATGCCGAGCGAATAGATATCGGACCGCTGGTCAACATTCCTGCCTTCCGTCTGCTCCGGCGACATGTACTCCGGTGTCCCGATCATAACTCCTGCGCCGGTAATCCCCTTCTCCCGGATTGACCGGGCGATCCCGAAGTCCATGATCTTCACGTTCCCGCCCTTGTCGATCATGACATTGGTGGGCTTCAAGTCCCGGTGGACGACCCCCTGGTTATGAGCTTCGGTCAAGCCGTCGCAGATCTGCTTCCCGATGCTCAATACTGTCCCAATTCCCAGCATTCCCGTCATTCGGATCATGCTCTTAAGGTCTTCGCCGCCAACGTATTCCATGGTGATGAAGTGTGCGCCGTCAGCTTCACTGATATCGAACATGCCGCAGACGTTCTTGTGCCGGACTTTTCGGGCCAGCTTGAGCTCGTTCGAGAAGCGCTCGATCGTCTGCCTATCTGAGGCGATCTCTGGCTTGATCAACTTGAGGGCGACTTTTTCTTTGATCTTGGTATCGAAGACTTTGTAGACCTTCCCCATCCCTCCCCTGCCCTGCTCTTCTATGATCTGATAGCGGCCGGCAAAGGTGGAGCCGGTGGTGAGTTCTTTGACCGGAGTCTGAAGTGTCTCCGTTGGAAAAATAGAGAATTCCTCTGGACGAGGAAGTGGGGTTGCACAATTGCCGCAAAAGCGAGTATCAACGGGATTTTCAAACTGACATTTCGGGCACTTCATCGTATCCTCTTCATGTTCCCAGGGCCGCCAGCCGTTTCCTCGCGTCCTCAACTTCAGGCAATCCCGGGTCGGCGTCCTTCCAGAGGTCGAGGAAGCGCTTGTATTGGGCCTTCGCCTTCGCGGCCTCACCCGCTTTCTCGTACAAGAGGCCGAGGCGGTAATGGTGGAGGGGATGCCTAAAATAGGCCGATTTGTAGGTAAACGGAATTTTAAACAGCCTTTCGTATTCCGAGATCGCCCTGGCGATATCTCCCTTTTTAGCGAGTACCCTGGCGGCGAGGTCCATGTAGTACGATGTGTGTTCATTGAAGAAACCCCAGTACCTGTAGCCATGTTTCCAAAAGGGGGATCGGGGGTCGCAGGCCTTTTGGCCGGCGGCCAGGGCGCCATCCAGGTCTCCTTGAGCGAGCAACGCCTCGCCTTGGAGCAGGTCGTGCAGGACCATCGCACGGTCCCTGTCTTTGCCCTCGATGACGGGCCATATCACTTGCATTTCTGATATCTTGGATTTGGCCAAGTCGACCTGCCCTTGTTCGACCGCCAGAACGCCCAGCCGCCAGGCCATATAGGCTTTGTTATAGGGGAGCCAGGCCCGGAGGCGTCCGACGAGGATCTTCAGCTCATCCTCGAAGGACGCCCGGCTGAGCTCAAATTCGCCACGCGCCAAATAAACGCTGCCTTTGCCCTCGAGAGCGCCGGCTTGGATCATCCAATTTTCGGCCTCCTCCGCCAATTTGTTGGCCTGGTCGAAATCAGCCAGCGCCTCCCGGAATCTTCCCAGCCAGGACTGAAGGCAGCCTCTGCGGCAATAGGCATCGGCTTTCAGCCCCGCCGAGGAGGCCCGCGAGACATACTCGCTCGCCCACTTCAACGATTCTTCAAGCTCTTCGCGCAGGGCATAGGTCATGGACAGCCGCATATAGGTGTAGTTAAAATCCGGCTGGATTCCGAGAGCTTCCCTGAATTTAATGAGGGATTTATCAAACTGCCCCACCAGGGCATACATCATTCCCTGAATGCCCAGGTTATAGGGATCGGGGGGAGCGACGGCGTCATGCCGTTTGACGTAGTCCGCCGCTTTCTGGAAATCTCCCATCAAGTAGCTCGCGCCGATGATGTGACTCATCGCGTTCGGATTCTGCGGGTCGAGCAGATGCCACTTTTCATACTGGCTCACCGCCCCGGCGTAATCTTCTCGATAAAGCATGAGATAGTCGCCCAACAAATGGAAGGACCATTTCTCGTCGGGATATTTCTGGACCAACTCCTTGAGGAGGGCGCCGTGTTTGTCAAGGTCTTGCTGGATGAATAGGGCGAAGCTGGCTTCAATATAGAGCCTGTCTTTCTGGGAAGTCTTGTTCGACAAAGCCATCGCTTTTTCGATCATCTCGTTTTGGGCTCTAATGTCACCCGTATTTGAATTCGCCCAGGCTAAGTAGAAGTAGGCCATGGCGAAAGTCGGGTCAATCTCCAGCGCCCTGGTCAGATTTTGCTTCGCCTCCCCCCAATTGACCAGGTTGTAAGCGGCCTTTCCTTTGAGGAAATACTCGTAGGCCTGGATAGAGGGAGTGGTGATATCCTTGACCTTGAGCGGCGCGGCGTGGACCTTGGCCTGATCAATTCCCAACCCGAGAGATATTTCCCGGCTCAGAGCATCGATCTGGCTGTCGAGGATACTTTCAACGCCCGTGCCTTTGATATTAGCGCTTTTGAGGATGCGTTTGGTGTCGGCGTCAAGGACCTTGACGTCCGTGCGGAAGACGTCCCCTGCCTTAGTAAAGCTGCCGATGGCGATCGCCTTGATGCCCTCCCGCCGGCAGAGCTCAAACCCGAGGTCGCTGTCGATTAGGGGCGCCGGCTTGACGCCCATCTGTTTCAGTATGTCCTGCATCCTCTCCCAGGTAGCGACATAAAACAATCCTGTGTTTTCCAAGTTCGTGATCAGGAGGTTGGGGATGGCCTTCTGCAAATAGTCATAGGCCGGATCGCCGGTCTCGTTTTTGAAGCTGATGACGGCGATTGAGTTCTGGATCTTGGGCGCGGCGGGAGCTTCCCGGTGAGGGAAGAATTTCCAGATGAGGACGGCCGCAGCGGCAAGCGCAATGACGATGGATAAAGGCAGGGCAAGCTTTTTGAGATTGAATTTGACCGTGATCTCCCGCGAAGTGAAGGGCTTGCGTTTCGGGACGACCCGCTCGGTCGTCGGCAGGCCTTGCTCGACTTTTTCCAAGTCGGCGTGGAGTTCCACGGCGGTTTGGTAGCGCTTCGCCTTGTCTTTCTGCAGGCACTTGAGGACGAGCCGGCCAAGGTCCTCGGGGATCTGGGGGTTGAGCTGACGCGGATCTTTGGGCAGCTCGCTCTTGTGTTTGACTCCGATCGTGAACGGTGTATCGCCCACGAACGGGACGCGGCCGGTCAGCATCTCGTAGAGAATGATCCCCAGCGAATAGACATCCGACCGCTCGTCGGCTTCCTTGCCCTCGACCTGTTCCGGGGACATATACTCGGGAGTGCCGATCATTACCCCGGCGCCCGTTATCCCTTTCTCCCGTAGCGACCGGGCGATCCCGAAGTCCATGATCCGGGCGTTCCCGTCCTCGTCGACCATGATGTTCTGGGGTTTGAGGTCGCGATGGACGATTCCCAGATCATGGGCCTCCATCAAGCCCTCCGAGACCTGCTTGCCTATCGACACGGCCCGGCCCGCCCCGAGCTGGCCGGTCTTGCGGATGAGCCTCTTCAGGTCCTCCCCCGCTACAAACTCCATGGTGATGAAGGTCGTGCCCTCGGACTTGCCCAGGTCGAACATCCGGCAGACGTGCCGGTGGCTGATCTTCCGGGCGAGCTTCAACTCGTTCAAGAAGCGCTCGACGGTTTCCTCGTCCAGGGCGATCTCGGGCCTCAGGAGCTTGAGGGCGATCTTCTCCTTGATGTCGGTATCGAAGACCTTGTAGACCTTGCCCATACCGCCGTGGCCAAGCTCTTCGATGATCTGATAGCGGTCGGCGAAAGTCGAACCGGTCGTCAGCTCTTTGATAGGAGTCTGCAGTGTCTCCGTTTGAAACAGGGAGAGTTCCCGGGCGGCTTCTAATTTCGCTCCGCAGCCCGAGCAGAAAGTGGATGTCTCAGGGTTTTCAATTTGGCATTTCGGGCATTTCATAGCACACGTCCCCCTCCCCGGGATGGGCCTAGAATAAATATTTCTCGGATAATAGTCAAATCAGCCCACTTCTGTAGGACATAGGACCGGCCTCATCGGTGAGAATTCCGGCGCGATCCCGGCGTCTGGGATCATGAAGAGAGCCATTTGGTCGGAGCCTCTTGATTATACACAAAATATGTGTATAATAAGTGTATGGTCAAGGAGGCCTAGGAGATGCAGGTGCGGCATAACATTACCATCGACGCAGAAGTTTCGCAGGAACTGGAAAGTCTGGCCAAAGAGCTTGGCGAAAAAAAGAGTTCTTTGATCGAGAAAGCCTTGACGGTCTACTTTGATCTTCTGGACCTTCAGGTCGCGCGGAAGCGTTTGAAGGAGCTCGAAAGAGGAAAGGCGAAGCTCATCGATGCCGAAAAGGTCTGGAAAGACCTGGGAATCTGAGTGTATCGACTTGTGTTTCTGGATAAGGCGCGGGTTGAGCTTCGAAAGATCGATCGGGCGAGGCAGAAAATCATCAAGGCCAAGCTCTTGATTCTGGCCAGGAACCCGGCGGCACTCAAGAACAACATCAGGAGGCTCGGAGGCTCCGCAGAGGCTCTTTATCGTCTCCGCATCGGGGCCTATCGGATCATCTTCAAGAAGGACAAAGCCCGGCACACTATCCTGGTTGTCAGGGTGGGTCATCGACGGGAAGTTTATTATTAGCCAATAGCGACACAAATTATGGGGACACTAACCGTATTTCATGAAGAGATCAGTGTTCCCTGAATTTAATAGGCTCACCCTCCGGCCGGCTTTTTTGCCGGCTTGAGCAGAAGGTCATGGAAATCAAAACTGAAGTCGGTTTCCGGGGAAACGGCCCTCATTTTGGCTTGATCGATCGTTCCGTCAGGGTTGAGGGCGAAAGTCAGATAGGCATCGGCCCGGAGTTCCCGGTCACGCCACCTAACAACAAAGGTGTCGTACTGCCAGTGTTCGAGATCCCCGACAAGCACAGGGGTCTTGGTGAATCTCAACACGAGCTTGCCATCTTCGAGGTCGATCTGGATGTCGCCGTACCAGGCGTCGGCATATATGCCGGCGTATTTCTCCAGGGCAAGGGAGGGTCCTGATGCCGCATCCCTGGCTCCAGCTGACTTTTTCAGCGCCTCGGCTGTCCGGGTCTCCCGGTGAGCCCGGACCTTGAGGTAGGCGTCTACCCAATCCGTTTCCGGCGCATCCAAGTAATGATCGACAATATGCCAGGTCAGGGAGCTGAATGCCTCTCCCGATTCCTGGTTCGTAAGCACGGTGATCCCCAAGTTCAATTCAGGCAGAAGGGTGACCTTCGAGAGATATCCGGGGAGGCCGCCTGTGTGGGTAATAACTTTTTTTCCGCGGTAATCATGCACGTTCAGGCCAAGCGCATATCCCTGGAAATTCGGTCTCAGAGCTGCCAGTTCAGGCGGCGGCGCCTGGATCGGGATCGGTGTCACCATGCTTGTCAATTCGTGGGCCGTCTTCTCGCTGAAGAGCCGCGATCCATCGGCCAAACGCCCCTTGTTTAGAAGGACGAACATCCACTTGGCCATGTCCTCGGCATTGGAGTTGATGCCGCCCGCCGGGTTAGTGTTGTCGCTTTCCATCGGTTTGACAAGACGAAGGACGCCCTCGACCTTGGCATGAGTCCCGGCGACGTTTCCCCTATTCGCTTTGGCCGAATAGCGAACCTGGCTCATTGTCATTCCGATCTTTTTCAAGATGCGCTGGGCGACAAAATCCTCCCAGGTCAGGCCGCTCACGGTCTCTATAACCTCGCCGGCGGCAAGGTAAAGGACATTGTCGTAAGCGTAAGCGCTTCGAAATGATGTCGCCGGCTTAATGAACCGCAGGCGCCGCATGATCTCCTTGCGGTCGTAGGTGGAGGGTGGCCACCAGAGTAGGTCCCCCGCGCCCAGGCCCAGGCCGCTGCGGTGGACGAGAAGA
>Ga0307380_10003943_pt1 | contig 20238 bp, 23 predicted proteins | sample UN3MG_FD_202239 | JGI IMG/M metagenome (GOLD analysis project Ga0307380, IMG submission 202239) | Soil microbial communities from Risofladan, Vaasa, Finland - UN-3 | ecosystem: Environmental > Terrestrial > Soil > Coastal area > Acid sulfate soil | place: Finland: Risofladan, Vaasa | collected... | reverse complement strand
GTTGATACATCATCTCAGAGAAAGAGCATAAGATGTCTTCCACTATCTGAGGATCACATAATCCTGTATTGTATCCTGGATCCACCGGTCGAGGACACGGTAACTGAATTGGTGGTTCAGGTGGTAGACAACTTTCACAGTCATCATAGCATTTATATACGGCAACTTCTACTGTATCTGGACAAGTAATGTTTGTTGCTGTAACTAACCAGCATCCTTCAATCTCGTGATTTGTATTATCTGCCAAGGTAATCACTTCACCGTCATGAGTTGATAAATCAGTTTGTGTATAGATAGGTTGTAATAATCCTGCACAATCTGTTAATTCAAAACATGGTGTAAACGGTGGTATCTCAACACTAGTCCATATAGCTTCGTATGAAGATTGTGGATCAAGGTTAGTGTGTGATACAGTTCCTGTAGCACCTCCGTCATTTGTTGAATCAATATAAGTTACTCCTTGATCATGGTATCCATAATACCCATTATAGGGAGCATAAAAATGTGCTCCTAGTATTTCAACAACAACACCTTGAGAATATAAACTTCGTATATCAGTATAATTTAATCCAAAATCTGTAGATTCTGCAACTATATATGAGATACCTCCTGTATGTCTAAAGTATTGTGGATTTGGATCGTAAGTCGGAAACCATGTAAAATGATTACCAGACCTTGGAAAATATATAGGAACATCTACAAATGTTATTCCTCCATCAGTACTTAGTTGTTGTGTGTATCCAGTTCCTGCTGTAATTTTTTGTTGGTCTGGAGATATCCATATTCCATTAGCTTTTCCAACATATGGTGTAATAGCTCCAGCTTGAGGTGTAAGACTTGCTCCACCATTTAGAATATTCCATGTTGCACCACCGTCAGTCGTCTTCCAAGCATAACAAAAAGGAGATGTAACAAGGTCATCAGGAGAACCTAAGACAACTGCTGTGTTTCCATCAAGAGCATGAATAGCTGCAGTAAATGGTGTGTCACCAGGAGTAATAACTCCGGGTTGTGCAGTTGTAAGGTTGAAGTTTAATCCACCATCAGTAGATCTTACAATTTTACCATCTCTTCCTGCAGCCCAAATAATATTTGGACCAACATACCATACCTCATAGAAATGATCACAGTCTGGCCAATTACCTCCAGGTACTACCCACGTAACTCCTGCGTCCGATGACACCTGTATATTAAACCCATCATTTTGACCACCTACGATAACTACTTTATCGGGATCTGAAGGATCAGACATAACATCTCTCCATAAAGTATCATTATCTCCATTAGGAACTAAGTCAACCCATGGGCCGATATGATTATCAAGTCTTACAGCTGAGTTTGCTCTACCTACGGCATACGTTCTAATCATTTCGTTTTCTTTAATAATTTTTCGTAAGCTGGTATACACCACTTACATCCTTGTTTCCCATTAGATGCAGTCTTCTTTTGACATCCACATACTAGGGTTCTTGCACAGTTTGGGCATTTGTGACTAGCCATATCGTTTAGTTTAACAAGAAAGGCAGTCCAATGCTTTCAATCTCTTTAAAGCATAATTATATAACTCCATTCCTTTGGTTGGTTTGTGACAAGTATCTACCGTTGCTTTAGCAGCCTCTAAGTAGCTTTTAATTTCTCTTAACTCATCAAGTTTTACTGACTTATTTTTTGGTGGAGTACATGCCTCAAGTTCCAAGTCACATAGATGTTTTTGATACATCTTTAGTGCCTGTACAATTCTCAAGTGATTGTATTCCACATATACCAAATCATTTGGTGAAACACTATATCGAATTACATAGATACCATCTGGTAGACAGTCATATACAGTCCCACAATTAACTGTTTGAACCTCTAAGTTACATGCTGTAAGATGACGTATGAATCCTGGCACCAACGGTGGTACTGAATCTTCATTGATTGTTGTTGCCGAAGTAAAACCGGGCAATAAAACTTGAAGGGTAGGACATGAGATGTTCATGTTTTCTCCATAAATACTTGTATCATGAATCGTTAGTGATTCATCATTCATCGTATCAGGCATGTGTAAGCTGAGTTTATGCTTCATAATATAGTGAGTTTAAATAAAGAGAGGGAATAGAGATCATCCCCATTCCCTCTCTCAGAATATATTTGGTAGGATTATATTGCCACCGGTACACAAGCCGTGTGTCCGTATGTCTCAATTCCATTAGCTGCAATATCAGCCCCAAGTGGGTTTCCAGCTGCAGTCAACCAATCCTCCATGAATGTTTCCAAGTCAGTAGCCGTAACTCCTGAAGGAACATAAATACAAAGATTGTATTGATCGTCATCATGAACAGATGAAGGGTTGTTGTAACGAGGTACAACGTGCTGAATCACATACTTCGTGTAGAACGCAGTAGTACTCAATGCATCTCTCAAGTCGTTTCCTTGAGTAATCTCACGAATACGAGGATCAGACGACATGAAGTTCTGTAGGTACTTCTCAGAAAGAATCAACTCACGTAAGTAAGTGTTACCAAATCCTTGACCTCCAAATCCACAGCATTCTGTTTCGATACATAAACCATCGAATACACATGGATCTCCTGTCTCATCACGTAAAGAAATGTCCATCTGAACAACTTCTTTATTGTAGTAATCAGATGTCTGGAAAGTACATGTATCAAATATTGTATCAACATAAGCTCCTGCAATACGAAGTCCTGCTAATGCACCATCAACGTGTCCCGGAGAAACATAAGTAGACCACACATCAGTTACTAAGTAACCTGCAGCAACTGCTTCAGCACCTGTGGCAAATAAAGGATTACCTGCTTCAGTGTAAACGATTGGACGAATGAAATTCGTTAAGTACGGAGACTCGATGATTTGGTTAGCCCAATCAATCATTACCAATGTAGAATCTACAGCTTCAGGAGTAATTGTTCCTTCTGGGCAACATCCTGTATAAGCAGCTAAACTTCTGTAAGAATCGTGATTCAAAACTCTAAGTACCGGAGCACCATACAAGTTAATGAATAAGTTGTAAGTTTCTCCACAAAGGAATTCAAACTCACAATCTTGAGCACCTACAGAAGCAATTACTGTAGTAGTACATTCAACACCAGCAACCCATCCTAATGCAACAGGATCTGGAGTGATTCCATCAGCTACTAAGTATCCAGTACCTACTAGGTTTTCAACCATCGAAATGATTTCACCACCAACTATCTCAACGTCAACAGTAAGACCTACACCTGCACCTGTTGTTGTTGTAGCTACGTTAGTATAGATACCATCTGCATAACCACTACCACAAGGCCCTACAAACGTAAGGGTTGTTCCAGTTTGGAAGTTAGTAACTCCAACATGCCAGATAGACTGCTCAGGAGCAGCATCATCCATCTTGTAGAATTTAGATACCAATCGAGGATTGATCATCTTAGATTTGTTGGACTCTGCATATCCACCGTGGAATGGTCCAATCTTGTCATTTGGCATAACAGAAGCTCCAGCTAAGATTAACGATTGCCCTGTAGTAACCTCTGCCGAAGCAGCAACTACAGATACATACGTGTCCTTATTGAAGAATCCATAAGTACCAAGTCCCAATGCATTTGGGGCACCTGCATTTCCTAATGCAGATGTTGGAACACCAGCCTCAATCAACAAACCATTGTTGACTCCATTTGATGTTGCCGGAACTGCAGCTTGTGTAGCCTTAGTTCCTACGAAGGCTTTCATAAAGCCGTGTGCGAAATAACTCATTTTTTTCTTTTACTTTAATTTATACATAGATATACTATAATATAATAATAAAATCAATACCAACCTATTGTTGGATTAACTTTAATATTTATCAACGTATCTTTTTTTCCCTGTAAAGCCGGGAGCACTTCTATTTTCTTTTGAGATTTTTGTAACGACTTTGGTCGAACCATCTTTCTTTGTTTTGGTTTTAACCTTGTTCCCCTCTGGATCATACTGTATCATCGAGTTCCCTCTTACTTGACCTCCTATTTTAAAAGCTTCTTTCTTCATAGGGATATCCTTTGAAGTGTTAGGTGCCTTATATCCTTTTGATTTCATTTTGTGACCTTTCTTTTCGGGTCCTCCTGTTGTTGCCATGATTATTAGTTTAGTTATTAGATTCTACTGATTTGTCTGCCACCTGCATAGATGACATATACTCCATGTCTCCTGAGATTATTTTTACTGTTTCGTCAATCAACACTTCTATGATGTCATCCTTAAATTCACATTCCACATCGGCTAGGGATACTGCACCAGTTCCATCATAAGGGTTTGATACACCCTGTATCTCAATACGAGTAGGTTGTTTATAGTAAGTAAGGAATGCATCTTTAACTTTGAACTCATTGTTAGTCCAAATCTTAACTGTGTTATCCATTAGAGTTACTAAAGTTTCTCCCCAAGCAAAGTTAGGCTTCTTTAATTCGTCTCTCAGTAATACATCGATGTTTGCCTCCTCAACAAGGTAGGTTACAAACTTTGGTCTTTCACAACAGTCTGTAGCTCCCGTTAAGGATACTCTCTTAAATTCAAAATAATTCTCTGGCCAATTCTCAGAACCGTAATAACAATCCTCTTCCTTCATATCTAAGGTGTGATTACGTAGGAGAACTTGTAAGTCATCTATTCTACGTTTCGATTGCTCATCACCAGTTTTATGCGTATTGGTGCCGTGTAATTGTCTACGGCACCAATCAGGCATAGCTTTATTAAATGCTTCAATAATCTTCCACTTCTCAATGTTATCATAGTCATTACTAGATAGTTTGTTGAGTCTTTCCTCAACCTTAAGAATTATTGTAAGATTATTCATCACTTATCTTTTTTACCACGTTGCTTCTACTTCACTAAAAATTTGATCTAGTAGATCTTCGTGACCAGGGTTATTTAATTTCTCGTAAACTTCGTCTACGTTTTTCCCTAGCATTATATTTCCTTTAGGATAATGAATCATACCATCACCTTTTGAAATTATAAGTTTATAGAATAACGCATCTTTTACGATAGCTTTAATCTTTAATTCTTGCATGCTCATGTTTGCGAACTTCAAGAATCTAGCAGCAGCAACCTTAATCTTAGGCTCTACTCCTTGACCAGTAATAAACATATCCATGTTGTCATAAACCACAGATTGTAATGTACTGTTCTTGTACTGCATACTGTTGTTATCAACAAGCTTGGCAGCATAGAATAATTTACGGTAGTTCTCTTCAGCCATCTCATCCAACATAGCAAGAGCTTTGTTTTTAGTTTTGCTGATAGATACATTAACACTAACCGTATCACTCTGCTTATCTAAGTACCATTTCTTTTGTTTAGGACCTGCTTTGCAGTCTTCTAAACTTTTTCCGATAAGAGGAAATCCTCCCGACTCTATTGAAAGAATCAATAACAAGTGGTCAGTATTTGTTTTTGGAGATAAGAAGATAGGATCGTTATTACACTTCACCTTTATCTCACTCCATATCTCTTTATTATCCGGACGGAAAGTTTCAACCTTTTTCCAAAATTCAGCATCATCTGGATCAACCTTATTGAAGGTCTTCTCTAATTCTAATTCTGAAATAATGGTTCTGATTTCTTTTACCCGAGCTTTGTGAGCTTCCTTATCTTGAACCTGTAATGCCTTTACTTCTGGAGCAAATTCATCTAGTCCATTTAGATATCTCAATTGACCTCTGTATGTTATACAAGCCATCTCTTCCATTTGGTGTGTACCAGGGAATAAAACATATCCATATTCTTCTAATCCCATATTTGGTTTAGAACGATCGCAATAAGGTCTGATAGCAATGCTCCCTAACTTACTGTACTTTTCTTTTAAATCTTCTATCATTTTGTTGGTTTTTTGTGATTGTTTCAAAGTTACAAAAACCCCCCGATAAAATCGAGGGGTTTAGGAAAAGGTATTTTATAAACTGAAACCAGTCTCAGGGTTTCTCATTACAATTTTAAGAACTTTCGTTGGATCTTCCACCCAGATAGCTGGCATGGCTTGAGTCATATAAACTCTGTATCCATTGAACTGTGCAGACGATTGGAATCCTTGAGTACGTCCCATGTAATCCATCGTACCATTCTGGTACCACCATCTTAACTCAGAGTCCCACTTCTTACGAAGTAACTTGATGTTATCAGAACCTCCGTCAGTCACATCAAAGATGATGAATGAGTAAGAAGATAATGGGTAACCATCAATGATTGGGTTCTCAAGCTTATTCTGATGAACGTTATCGAATGCAGGATTCAATACGAACTTCACGTTAGCTAAGAATGGGATGATGTAAGAAGTGAAAGCAAATCCGAATCCTAAATCCATTCCTGAATTTGTGATAGCTCCTAATTCTTTAGCATTCAATACCAATCCCGATTGTACAGCCTCTTTAAGAACAGCATCGTTGATCATTTTCATTCCAGCAATACCAGTTTGAATAATCAACTCACGTTTTGGGTCTGGACCTTCGAACTCAACTTTTCCACGGAAGAAGTTAAGTAATTCAGCACGGAACATATCCAAACGGAAATCAACTTTGTTGTATACGTGTTTAAACGCATTATCAAGTTGCTTCCAAAGACCTACAGAAAGACGTAAATCATCTGGACCATCTTGCTTGATTCTACCTCCTTTACCCCACATGAGGTAAGTCTCGATGTCATAAGCAATTTTCGAAAGGTGAGCTGCTTCCATTTTCGTTAAGAAAGTCCTAACTAAATCTCCACTCTCTACTGCTTTCTTCACGTAGTCCGAACCGTTAGCCTTAATCATTGAATCCAAAGAATTCACATTAGGATCTAAGCTAGTATCGAAACTTCTCCAGATTTCAGTAACTGGAACCTTACCGTCAATAGTAAGCCCCCCTTTCTCCATAAGCTTTGCTCTTGAAGAAACAGAATAATGAACGTGTGCTTCTGCATTTCCTACGTAATTGTAGAACTCACGAGATGAAGCCTCAGTGTTCATATCAGCAAATCTTTCACCGTACTCACCTCTTGCAGAAGTAACTCTGAAATACTCAGTATTACATTCTAGGTAAACATTGTCCATAAATGCTGCAGAATCATTGTTCACTAATTGAACAGTGTAGATAACTCCATCTCCCATATCTAAGATATCGTCTTGAGTTATGTACATCTCCAAACCGTTGTACTTGTCGTAAGTAATGATTTCCCCATGAGAGAAAGCACGTTTGTTCATTTTGATTTTAAATGTAGTTCCATCGATACCCTTGGTAGTATTACCTGGTTCGATATCTTCAGTAATGTAAGGACATTCTGCAGATACTGGAGTTCTCCATGTAAATTCACCCTTCGGGTTTTCGACTTCGATTACGTTCTTACCATTGAATGAGGACATTTGATAAAGAGGCATCTCAACTTTCTGCATCTGAGCCCACATATCAATAGGTCCCATATCATCTGGCTTTGCGTCCTTCATCAATTCCATCAAGTGGTATGAGTCAACATGAGAAGATGCCGAGTAAAGGTTATCTCTCAAGAACATTCCATTGTTTAAACTTGGTGTCATTGTATATATATTTAAAAATTCCTAATTCTATCGGCTAAACATTGACTGACCAGGCTTTCTCCTAATAGGAGCTTTTCTGGCAGCAGGGGCTTTAGCACCGTCCCCTTTATTCGATGAAGTTGTTTTCTCTCCTTCAGCAGTCTTCAATCCCCTTACGGTTCTTGCATCTTGTTTTTGTTTACCTAAAGCAACAACTTTGTTTCTGTACCCTTGTGGATCTGCCATCAGTAATAAAACTTCAGCAAGTATACTTGGGTCGGCATGTTCTCCAAACTGATATCTTTCAAGAAGATGTCCTATTGCATTTGTTGGATCACCATTTCTATCTTGATACTGTGTGTTGTCACTTAATCCATAGTACAACATTGTTTGCTCTTTCTCATTTAATGGAATTCCATTTAATGTAGGATTGTCGAGAACTTTAAAGATTGTTTCAGCATATCTTGAACTTGCTTCTGCAGCTTGTTTTATCTTAACTTCCTGCTCGTCCATTTTCTTTTTCAAAATGGTAGCTTGTTTTGCATCTAGTTTTGGTTTGAATGCCGTAGCTTTCTTTTCCAATTCTCCTCTATCAATGATTGATGCAATCTCGTCTTCAATAACGGTTTCATCACCATAATCAATTGAACGGAAATGCTCTCTAACAATTCGTTCCTGGTCAGCCTCATTCTCTAAGGATAGCTCTGCTACCTCCTGTGAACGTGTAACTGTTTTAAGAACGGAAATAACATCCTTTCCTCCATTCAATGCATATGCTACTACATCTTGAAGTTTTGGATCGAGTCTTTTAAATACTTCTAGTGGAGCCTTCTGTGCTGTTTCATTAATCTTTGCAGCAATATTACTTTCAATTAATTCCTCAACATTCTCGATAGTATAGCTTTCGATATCTTGTTGGTCTTCGAACAATGTAATAGTACCTTTATCAACTAGCTTTCCTAGTGCTTCAATAAGAGCACCCTTTCGACCACCTTTATTTTTAGCTTCCCCACCGTCATCGTCATCATCCTCGTCGTCATCTTTTATAGCACCAAGATCACCTGTTACTTCTTCAAGAGTTCTAGCAGATTCTGCAGCTTGTTCTTTTTCAAGCCGTTCAGCTTTTTCTTTTGCAGTTTCATTTTCTGAAGCAGCTATTCTAGCAGCTTCTTCTTCTGCAGTTTCTTCATCGTTTCCACTTTCTTTAAGTGGAATGTCAAGGAACGAAGAATCAATGTTTTCTCTATCGAACATTGAATTCTTATTTTCTTCTGTCGAAGCTATTGTTACAGATGCTTTTGTTCCCAAGAGTTCATCCATATCGAAAACTTCTATTTCTTCTGTTTTGTTATCAGCCATTATGTTGGTTTTTTATGTGTGTGACTTATTATAATTTAAGAATTTTATTTTGCTTTAAATAATTATTGTTTAAAATAATAGCTACACACTATCGATTATCTGACAGTATATAGCTATAATTTACTTTTCGTTAAATAAATAGGTTTTTTTTAAGCTACTTTTTCTTATTAGCTTTGGCATTTCTCTTAGCTTTAATCTCACTAGCTGTGGTATTTTCTCTAGCAACTGCAAGCCTGTTATTGCTATCTTGTTTTGCAACATCTACTTTCTGTTGTTCAATGTCTAACTTACGATCTCCTTGCCTTTTGTTCGTGTCTTCTTTCTCACGATTGAACCCCATTGTTTCTGCATGCTGTTCCGAAGCCTCTATGTCCTTAAGAACGTCTTGGAAATCAGAAACTTTGTTCTCATTAATATCTTGCATTGCTCCGAAGCCTGCAGCTTTAATCTTAGTATTAAGAGTGTTATTACGATTTTTACTCTCCTGCATTTTCCATTCATGGTCATTCTCCATCTGAAGTTCTTTCTGACGAGCTTCAGCTTCTGCAGCTTGTAATTCTTTAGCACGTTCATGTTCTTGCTGTGCTTTCTCACTAGCCTTTCTGTCCATATCCTTAAGGATGTGATTAAGAGTACCTAATGATTCTGCTTGAATAACTTCTCCTAATTCAGAAACTGTAGCACCAGAAGTATTATTCTGAAGAGCCATTTGCTGAATCTTCTGCATTGCAGCTCGTGTGTTTGCGTTGGTGTTACAATACACATTGATATCGATTAGTAATAAATCCACACCGTTTATCTCAAAGAATTTTCTTTCGTCAGGTGACACCATCGACTGTAAACGAATAGAAGGTCGTTTAGAATGGTAGTACTGAGCAAGGTCAGTTCTCATCTGATGAACTCTAGGCATCAAGTGATCACTATGCTGAATGAAGTATGTTTCTGTTTGAGCATAAGAACCTGCTACAGCTTGTTCAACTCCAGTTGCTGTATCAGTCTGTCCAATCTGTTGTCCTAGACGTTGAGGAGTAATACCAATAACCTCAAGAGCTTGTTGTTTAAAGAACTGGGCTAATTGCATTCTACTCTGTAGACGATTTCCCTGTTCCAAATTCAATTGTTGGTAGTGTTGGAAATTTAATGCATTCTCTGTATTGGAAATAGATGTATCCAAAGGAAGGATATTAAAGTCCTTCATTGCTGTATAAGCCTTGGCATAATTTGCTTTACCCCAATCTTCTCCAAGAGAATGCTGTGGTAGTGCATTTTGGTCAAGTGCTATTACCGGTCCAATCTCATCGATTAGGATATCAGCCATTTGATTATTAACCAGGTTGAATCCAATTTGTGAAGGCATCAGTAAGTCAACCATTCCAGAAGACTTGGTATTACGTTCCGTGAATATCTTTCCTTCTACAGGAAGTTTACATCCGTAAAGGGATTGCTCACCTTTGAATTGGAAACGTAATGGTCCAACCTCTGAGCTTTCAATACCTAAATACATTGGTGTAAATCTATCGTCTTGTCCTGCATCAGTAAACATCATTCGGTTAGGACCAATTTTTACACCACCGTATGTTTGATTAATCCAAATCCATTCGATATGATCTCCAAATACTAACGTATCTGCATTTCGTTTTGATTTATGCTGAGTATTATATATAGGATAATTTGCAATCATGTAACTTTCATCAACAATATCCACATCTACTTCTCCTCCTTCACCAATACTCGTGAGGTATCCAACCTTACGTTGAGTCTTCCAGTAGGCTGTAGTAACACGAACCATTTGATCATCTTGAAGGATTCCTGTATGTTCACTTTGTCCTACAATCCATGATACAATATCATCTGGATTATATGCATTCTCATTATACGAAAGCCATCGTTTCATAGGTAATGATGGATCTAAATTATCTGCATGGCTAATATCAGGATTGTAATAAGAATCATTAGTTACGTTATTAAGCATGTATCTACCTGCTCGAACGGGATGGAACTTCTCAAGAGCCATTAATTGATCTTCGTCCATTAATGCTCCATATCGATCAATGACATCTGCAATCGTAAGCATATCTAGTTTGCCAACCCAATTCCCTTGAGAGATGTACCTAACGTCTGGAGTCTTGTGGTAGAACACAAGTGCTGGATTCCACAACTCTACTTCGTAATCATCTTCTAGCATTCTGAAATGCCAGAACTCACGATCGGTAATAAGCATATCTCTAAAGGCAATCTCCTCAAGTTCATCCATTCGGAAACGAGCAGTATCAACAGAATGTTGTTTTGTTGCCCATTGCTCTCCTAATGTTTGATAAGTCTTAGAATAAAACTCTTCGATTTCAGGCAATCTCTTTAATGCTTCCGGATCATATTGTTCTTGAGCTTCTGGAGATTCTGGATCCAATCCTGCATCAACCATCTTTTGAGTGAGCTTTGCCATAGCATCCTCCATAAGAGCACCTTCTATCTCCTTCATCTTAGCATCCATAATTTCATTATATGAATACTCATCTTCAGCACGGTAGTCGATTTTGCTATTTCGTTTTGCAAACTCTGCAACAAGCACGTTTACAATATTTGGAATAATAGGGTAAAATTTAATATCGAATGCAGAATCGTTATCATGGGACTGAACACTATCTGTAGATAAAATGTCAATCAACTCAGACACATCTGTAGGAACTCCTTCTTCTGGAAAGTAATCTTCCCTATCGATTGTTCCTTTTGCCAACTTATAGTTCTTCATAAGTCTTTTAGCAGTAGTAGATATTTGCTGTATCCCCTGCCACTCTAACCAATCCATGTTGTGCATTCCCCAATCGGCATCCTTTTCCTTACGGGACAAGAATTGTATAGGTTGGGTAAAAGAGTTAAAACCAGAGGTCTTACTATTACCTTTACCATTTTTGATTTGCATCGCATTTTTAACCTGCATACTATTTTAAATTTTTAAAGGCACTCCTGTTCGGTCTTTTCGACTTCCCACCTCCTTTTGAACCAATATTTTTAAAGGCACTCCTATTACTTAATTTATAAATTTCCTCTGACTTTTGCAAGTATTCACGGTCCTCAGTTTCAAAGCGTTTCTTATATCCCTTGTTTGCACCCTGTAGTTTAACGAAGGCAATTAAAGCAGATAACGAAATCAATCTATCGACGTTAAGCCCATACTCATATTGCTTCATCTCCTCTAAAGCCATCGTATCGGGTATCCGAACTATACCATAAGTTGTACTTATTTCGTTGCCATTTTCATCAGTTTCTATATGAATCTTTTCTTTAAGAAACTCAATCAAATATGTCAGTAAGTTGTTAACGAATAAATTTCCTGTATTTTTCCATCCGTATTCTTGGAAGGTTCCCTTATTGAATCCGTGCTCCTTTAGGAATACCATCTCACTTTTTGGAACCAGATACTTCTGTTTCTTCTGACTTATCATGTATACGACAAATAGATAGACGTTTGCCTCAACGAGTGTCCAGGCATTATACCATTCGATAATCATCTCTAATCTTCTATGCGTATCATTAAGGTCATCAAATCTACCTGCCCAAGTACACACAAGCTTATCTCCTTCAATATGAGTGGTGGATTTTCCATGTTTATATGTGGTTACTTCAATTGGATTCTTGTAAACGTTTATAGAACATAGTGAATCACTGGCTGTTGTTTTTCCTTCAGACACAGGATCGACAGAAGCATAGTACGTATGCCATTCTGGATTCTCATCAGGTCTTTCATAGACACATATCGAACCACTCTTATCAATCATCTTTTTATCTACAGGGAATTCAGTTATCGGGGGTTTAGTTGTGCCAGTAGCAATTATCTTACCGTGCTTATCATAATCGAGTTCTATGAGTTCTCTTGGATATCTTCCGTCATCAACATCTAATTTATGGCTATTCACAAGACCAACAGGAAATCTAGATTCTTCTCTAGCCGAGAATGCAACCTCCATATTAATCGGTTGCTGAGACTTACGGATCTGACAAACATCAGCATCCAAATCTCTCTCCCATTCTTTATATAATTCCTCTAATCTTTTTGTTGCTTCTGCCACGAGGCTATTACCGAACTCATCAATGTAAGGTGGCATTGAATACTGCTCAGGAACAAACAGTCCTGTTTCCTGTATTGTTCCTTTGTAGTTTACGTGCCTATTACGAATAGTCTGGAAGTTATTCTTTCCAGCTTTGTACATATAATTCTTCAGAGGTTTACATTGAGATAAATCTCCTACCGTTCCTGCACCAACAAAATACCCGGTTGTGATATCACCTGCCTGCATTGCTGGACGAAGGAACTCAAATGTCTTATCCATCGTCTTGGCAATTCCTGCCTCCTCGTAGAAGAAGTATGTTGTCAATCCACCTACACCTGCCGTATCAGATTGTTGGAATGAGATTGCTCTAAGAGTACCCATGTTACCAACGTCATATGTCCTTCCTCCTTCATTAACTTCTAACTTCTGGTGCCATTGTCCAACTCCTCCCGGATTCATAGCTCTAACCCATGCCGTTTCTTTATTAAGGAAACTTCTGTACATATTAGCAAACTTCCATGTTCCATCAACTCCTGTTATGTAATCCTCTAAAGAAGCTCCCATCTTAAGTACCGGAGAATGATCAAACCATAATGAACGTATCAGTTTGGCCATGTGGTAGAATGAGGATCCAAACTGACGTTTCTTTAATACGATACCATGTTTGTAATTAAGTTCTCCAATCCACTCATATAATGCCATCCAAAGTTGAGTATCCCAAATATCAGGAAAATCCTCATGACGAGTTACTTTATCAATAATCGGAAGGAAGTTTATCCAGAAGTAGTATTCTTTTGGTAGATACCATTTCTTATCGTTATTCCATACGAAGATTCCCTTACAGCATTTTAATGCCTCCCAATCCCAATAGTCTTCATGGTCTAATGAACCATCTAAAAATGTACAGTAATATCCATCTTTGTTAAATCGTGTAGCCTCACTATTGAATATCTTAACTGATTCATCAAATTCGTATTCACCAGGTTCTTTGAAATAATCTTTTTCCAAAGTATCTGCAAACTCTTGTCTTGAATCAAATGTTGTCAGTATCCACGTCCCATTGTCATAAGTTGGTATTTTTTCGTGAAACTGTCCAATATCATCTGGATCAACCCTTATCATTTTCGTTTAGCTTTTCTTCTCATATCATAAGGGAGAACGGACTTTCCACGGGCTTGCACCTTGGTTTCTTCTTCAACATCGGTCATAGCTCCCTTAAAGGAGGCTTGGATATGTTTGAAATCTTTAGCAGCAGCCAGCATCCCACGAATGTTTCCATCTCGTCCGTCGGTAATCTCTGTTGTTGCAAGGTACGTTGACATATTATCAAGCATTACCTTAATTCCATTATAAGCCCTAATGGTTGGGGTTTCATATAGTTTTGTTAAGTTCTCTATAGCTAGAAGTATAGTAGCATCTTCAGTGAAAAACTGAGGTTGTAAGTCTCGTTGGATTCTTTCCTCCAACTCCTCCTCTACAACATTTGCATATGGATTCTCATGAGTCTTATTGGTCATGTAGAAAATATATGCTAAAACTTTAAGATGTTCCTCTGGATAATCTTCAATGATTTGATTGAGCCAGCTAATCATGTAGCAATGCTCTGTCGGCTTGACAGCCCCTTCTTCTATTTCAAATAATCTAATGTGCATCGTACAATACCATTTCTTTATTAATTTTCAACCACTTCAGCATTCCTATTACTTCCTTCTTTAAGTAAGGAAGATCGAACCTATTTATCTTTGCAATGATTGGCTCCCCTGCAGCATCAAGTGCATGGACAGGAAATCCATTTTCATCTGTGTGGTCAATTTCAAACTCAACGTGTTGAATCTGAATCTTACCGGGATTAAAATTATAGTTATGCTTATGAACTATGTACATATAAATACTTAGTTGTAATGCATAATGATTAAGTTCACAATCCTCTAAATGTTTAACTGGACCCAACATCTTTTTGTATGTCCCATCATAGAATTTATACCCTCTCGTTTTAATCTCCTTATTAGTTTTGTAGTCGTGGATGTCAATCCTATCTCCTACAATCTCAACTCTATCTGCTTGACCACATATACTTGCTGACTTTAAATATACTAAATGTTCAGGATATATCCCTTCTGTAAGTCTTTGGTCTGGAGCAAGTTTAACTTTATTCTCCATCAAAGGACTAACGATAGGAAGTTCTATACCATCTCTTGTGATTGTATTACAATTAAGCATATCAGCTTCTCTTTGATTATGATACCAGGTTCCGAGATCCGTAGAACGTTTACTCTCTTTCTCCCACATTGCAAGAATTGCCTTGGGAGTTTTACCTTTATATTTTGGACTCTTTCCTTTGGAGCATTTCTCAGCCATCTTTGGGGCATCAAACTTCTCTACGAACTGATGCACTAATCGAGTAACACTTACCCATTGGAAATCTTCTTCGGGATTAACATTTGCATATATGTGCCCATCGTCTATAAATTTAAGCATCTTCGTCAGGATTTAAAATATCATGATTCGTTTCCTCCTCCTCAGTTAATACAGGGTCCCAATATCCTTCATCACAACCTGCGGCTAAACTTCTCTGCTTTAACTTAAGAGAACACCCACAGGCTCCACAACAAGGGGAAGTACCAGGAACGAGACAACTAGTTCCTTCAGTGTCATAATGGTCACAGTCTATGCATATTTCATTTCTCTCATTTGCAATTTCTTCAACAGCTTCTTTTTTAAAGATGCTATTCTTTATTCCCTCTAGTATTAACTTTCTGCTTTGAAATAGTTTCCTTGCGTTGATCTCTCTCATTTTTTTCAGTTTCTAATTTATCAAGAAGGCTTTGTTGCTTGTCTCGTATCTCTGTTGAGAGATTATATCGTTTCAGCAATTTAAAGCTCTCGGGTCTATCCGATGACAACATTTCAGTTATCTTTTCAATCGACTTCTTTAATTTTGGTTTACTCACAATAAATGTTCCTAATGCAGGAACCCCAACCGACACATCTTCCAGAGCCTCCATTTTCTTTCGGAGTTCTGTATAATAAAAATCTACTACATCCCCAACAAGCTCCTCTGATACGTTACAATCTTTGGCAGTTTTCGGGATTAACTCTTTAGCTTTTTTTTGTTTCGACATGGTATACTTTCATATCAATTAAAATATTCCCTTCAGATAATAGTTCGACATCCTCTGTAAGAGATATGATCTTCTCTCCTTTTCCACCACGTACTACATAGCCATCTCTAACACATTTAAGTATGAAGTTCCTTACAGTTTGTGGATTGCTAAATACTTCCTTTGTAACAATTTGATCACAAAAATCAGATATGTTCATATCTCCCCACTCACCTAGATAGGCAAGGGTATCCATTTGAGCTGGACTAATTTTTATCTTTTGCATGAAGCAATATAGGGTAATCTGAAATCGAATTAAATCATGTAAAGAAAGCTCAATATTTTTTTGAGTCTTAATTACTTTCATCTTCTTTTTTTTCTGGTTCTGACTCAGGCTTTGCCATTAATTGGGCAAGCTTCATCTTAGACATTTGCTCCCTAAGAGTATTCTCTGCTATGTTTGCTTTTAGATTGCTGAATTTATCTTGAATTTCTAAAGCTTCCATGTTGTCAGTCATGTGTTTAACACGAACCTTCTTCATCTTTAGTAAGTCTTCGGTAGATAAATCTTTGGTGTTGGTTTCTTGTCCCATAAAATTTGTTTACTCTGTAAAGTTAACAAAAATTATTTAAACAAAATATAGTTATTTACTTCTTCTTCTTTAAAACTCTTTTCTTTTTAGCAGAAGATTTTGTAGTTGTTGTAGCTTTTCTTGTAGATGGTTTACCTCCCTTCCCGTTACGAGCACGGTTACTAGATTGAGATTCAGTTTTTGTACCTCCTTTTGAATCATGGCTTTGATCCTTACCATCTTTATTGCCATAAGTTCCAGCATCTCGGTTCTTCTTGTTTAATCCAGCACGGTATTTCTTACGTTCTTCAGATTTATGATATTCCGTATCATAAGCTTTCTTCTTAGCCCGTGCTGCAGGAGACTTCTGTAGACGTTTAGCAGATTTGCTTGTACCTTTTTTGGTGCCAGCTAATGAATTACGTTTCTTAGGATTTTTACCAGAGGCTGCCATTACTTTCCTTTTATTAAACCTTTCTCCATAAGAAGTTCTACAACTTTCAACATTCCTTTCTCGTAGGAATCTTTATGAGCTTGAAGCTCTTCATAATCCTCAATAGTGCTTTCTCCTATAATCATAGGAAACTTTTCTTCAGCATAATCATTAGCTATCCCCCAATGATTGATGTCATGTTTTTGTAAGTACTCTATTTCTTTTGATGCTGCCATTACTTTATAGTTTTAACATTAAAATTAACAAAACTTTTTACGGCAGTATTATTTTTTGGATTATATAAATAATCATCAGGGCTGCCTCCGTATTGTTTTGCCGAACGATCTTTGGCTCTTTCACCAGGAGTCATAGCACCTCTTTTGATTCCTTTAGCCGTGGCATTACCATGTGAATCAATATTGCCTGATTTTTGCATCTGAGATGTAGCCACAGCATATGCCTTACTCTCAGGCATCCCTTTAGCTTTTAATTGTGATACGAGTCTTTCTACTATTGCAGGCATTACTTTTTCTTTTTAGCTTTAGGTTTCTTCATATTACGTCCTACATTCATTCCAGCTTGAAAAGCTTTCTTGGTCTTTTCCCCACAGTCTGATTTCTTTTTTTTCGTTGCCATTAGTTCATTTTTATAATGTCTTGAATCCTACTCTGAGGAGTAATATGAATACCATTCTTCTTGAAGTAAGAGATAATCATGTTTACATACCCGTTACCTGCACGAGCTCCTGTAGAATAAATCTTTACGAACTGATCCAATTGACCGGTGAAAGTAAAGTTGTATCCTGGCACGTATGGGCTCATTCCATATAACTTAACATGCTTTGCAATCTCCTTACTAAAATAAGGTTTAATAGACTTTCTTCTCCCCATAGGATATGCACGATGAGTTCCTGCCACAATCGATTCTACATATTCCTTTTGTAGACGTATCCCCGTTAACAATGAACCCTGTGTACTATTTGCACCAGAATCTGTATTACCAATATTTCCGGGGTTATTGTGAGTATATGAACGTGTTCCTTTACGGAAACCTTCCTTGTATGCCATGATGGTAATAAGCAACTTGAATCCTTTAGGTAATCCGACCATTACTTCTTCCATTGCAGGAAGATACTCGTTTACTATTTCAGGATTTAATCGAACTTTTACATCCCAACTAATTGGTTTGTCTGGAAAATGAGAACCTTGGATTGTAACTCCTTTATACTTCTCGTCAAATTGCGTTTGGGAGGGTCCGTCTATGTGCACTCCTAAGCGATCAAACGTATCCTTTCCAGCCTTTCCATCTACAACAAGCCCATTGATTTTTTGGTACTTTCGTAAAATCTTATCAGTAGTCGGACCAAAGTTTTCAGAATAAGGTATATAAGAAGGCCAAAGACCTGCTGCATTTAGCCCTTTTTGAATCTCAATTACGTGAGGTCCTCTATCACCTTTCTTTATTATTACATCTTTACTCATGATCCGTTTCGTTTAAATGGATTGGGAATTTTCGGTATAAATCGACTAATGTATATTCCAAATATAGCCCCTATGATTAACAGTAACCACCATATTTTACCCATCTGTCGAGTGAACCAACTTCCTTTCTGTTGCTTCGTTTCTTCTTTAGCTAACTTAACATCCGTATCTGTTTGGTCGTCAAGTTGTTTTGTAAGCTCCTTGTTTAACTTATTTAGATAAGATAGCGAATCCTTCAGACGATTAGTTTCAAGCCTGTACATCTTCTCCATGTGCTTAAGAGAATCTTTTGCAGTTTTCCTTTCATACCTCAATTCTCTAGCAGTCTTTCTATTAACTGACTCCATAAAGTCTTCCACATCAAAATCACATGGAAGCTGAACGGTATTCGTTATCCTAATGATTGAGTCTTTGCCATCTATTCCTGGTATAGTATCGTACTCAGTAAGTCGTAAAGTATCTTGAGGAAAAACCAATGTGGAATCCTTTTGGATTGCCTTTTCAATCTTATCAAGACCTTGTTGATACAGCTTAGGTGCTGAACATGATGCTAGACCTATGGCGACTACGAGAAATGCGAGTAATAACTTCATGGAACAAATATACAAATTCTATCCTAAAGGTTCTTGAGGAGGCTTATTCTTCTTCTCTCGTTGAATCTGACTAATTGTGTAGCCAGCAATCAGGAACTCAGCTCCTGCCCACATAAGGAACTCATAGATGTCCATCTCGTCCATTTTAGCACAAAGAAAGATTATCATTCCTGTTTGTGCAATAACAAATGCGATACTTGATTCTACTCTCTTCTTAGAAAAATGTGATGGTTTATCAGACCAAAGACTCATCATTTCTTTAAAAAACCATACGATGTTATTCCAAAGTTTCATAGTTTTTAGTTTAAGTGTGACACGGATACCATATTCCTTTAAGGTAAAACCAAAATAAACCGTCCTGCCCAATGGATGCATCGTAACTTTCACCATCTGTGTGATACCACTTTGCTCTACCTCCTGGTAGAATCTCTAATCGTGGTCTAATATTATTTACTTCTGCCTCTAGGATTGGAAACATCTCATCAAGCAACCCTTCAGATTGCTCATGCTGTTTAGCCCACTCTCCAATATAGATATGTATTCTATCTGCAGGTATTCCCATCTCCTCACTTAATAATGTTCGGAAAGATTTTGAACTGTTATGTTCGTCTTCGTAAGCCTTTATTCTTTCCTCAACATAAACGTTTAAGGCAGGTAAACCAAATTGCCAGACAGCAAGAAATATACCTCCGTACTCAATGAGTTTCCGTATAGTATATAATCCCCAACCGTTATTTGCTTTACTTTCCGGCATCTTTATTTATTTTTTGCTAGATTGGTTACTCTTTTGTGTAGACCCTTAATATCAGTGGCTATACCTAAAAATTGCTTTTCATCAACCTCTCTATGAGCATCCAGCTCCTTTATCATGTAATCATTTTTAGTAGCCGACACATCCACTTTACGATGGATCTCAGAAACTTCCTGACTTAAAGTTAGACTATCTTTGGGTCTATTATTTACAGCCTGATCAACTACAGTTAATTTTCTATTGATAATATAATAGAAGAAAACTCCTATTAAAATTGTGGGAATATCATAGTCTTTTAATAAGACTAGAATTGTTTCTAACTCCATTACTTTTGTTTTTTCTTAAACTCGTATAATTCAATTGCTGCTATACAATGGTCTTCGTGTAAGGGATCT
>Ga0307380_10003941_pt1 | contig 20240 bp, 8 predicted proteins | sample UN3MG_FD_202239 | JGI IMG/M metagenome (GOLD analysis project Ga0307380, IMG submission 202239) | Soil microbial communities from Risofladan, Vaasa, Finland - UN-3 | ecosystem: Environmental > Terrestrial > Soil > Coastal area > Acid sulfate soil | place: Finland: Risofladan, Vaasa | collected... | reverse complement strand
ACTGGAACTGCGGCTAGCTTGACGGCGGGTGCAGTTACTACAAACGCTAACCTTACGGGGCACATCACATCTACTGGAAACGCCGCGATCCTCGGATCGTTCACGTCACTCCAGCTAAAAACCGCACTAACAGACGAAACAGGATCGGGGGCCGCAGTGTTCGCCACCTCCCCGACGCTAGTCACGCCTGCGCTTGGTACGCCTTCCGCACTTGTTCTGACTAACGCCAGCGGTACGGTGACAAACCTCACGCTAGTTACGCCTATTCTAGGTACGCCTCAATCAGGAAACCTTTCAACCTGCACAGCAGACGGCACGAACGCGGTCGGGTTCCGCCATGTACCGCAGATCACCAAGGTCGCTGACGGTGCGCCTACAACTGGGGCCGATCTGACCTACGCGGGCAAGCACATCTACCACACCAGCACGGCGGGCACTTTCACGATTCCAGCTAATGCTTCGATTGCGTATGCGATAGGAACCGCGCTGACGTTCGTTAACGGAAACGGGGCTGGCGATCTAACCATTGCGATCACGACAGACACGATGTACCTCGCTGGGGCTGGTACGACAGGAAGTCGCACGCTAGCCGCGAACGGCGTAGCTACTGCGCTCAAAACATCCGCTACAACGTGGATCATCAGCGGGACGGGGCTGACCTGATGGGCGCACCACAGCAAGTCCTGTTCGGTGGCAAGGGCCGCGTAGTGTCCACGACCCCAACCTACGTCTATCTCACCTCCGGCACCTCGTGGACCGTGCCGGCAGACTGGAACAGCGCCAACAACAAGGTCGAGTGCATCGGCGGGGGATCTACTCAAGGAGTGGCCGTTGGTATCAATTATGCCGGCGGGGGCGGGGGCTATTCCAAATCGGCCAATCTCACGCTGACGCCAGGCGCCAGCATTCCCTACGCGATCGGGGCCGGGGGAACTTCTGGCGTCGGCGGAGATACCACCTTCAACAGTTCCGCAATCGTAGCAAAGGGCGGCACGTTCCCAACCGGCGGCCAGGCAGCATCGGGGGTTGGAGACACCAAGTACAGCGGCGGGAATGGTGGAAACACCAACTTTGGGCCACCCCCACCCACCCTCACATTGGCCGGTTTCGGTGGTGGTGGTGGTGCTGGTGGCCCAAATGGCAACGGCGGAGCGGGCGGCACTGGCAACACCGCTGGACCAAATCTCTACTACGCCGGCGGCGGGGGCGGCGGAAACGGGGGCGGTGCGGCCGGCGCAGCTGGCAACCCCTCAAATCCACCGCACGGCGGCAATGGCGGCGCCAGAACTGGCGGCGGGGGCGGCGGCACTGGAGGCACAGGGGGGGCTGGCCCGATAGCTGCGACCGCCGGAACTACCGGCGGCGGGGGTGGTGGTGGCGCGCTCATGTCCGGCGGGGCTGCGCCCGCCGCGAACGGTGGGGCTGGGATTGATTTCGATGAGGCCACTCATGGATCGGGCGGCGGAGGCGGTGGTGGTGCGGCAAGCGGGAGCGCGCCAGGCAGGGCGGGTGCTCTTTATGGCGGCGGCGGCGGGGCGGGAACAAACACCTTCGGCGGCAACGGCGCCCAGGGCATCATCGTCATCACCTACTTTGGGTTCCTATAACACTAGGCACAGTTTCATAAGGAGTACGACATGACGTTCGTTTATATCCCGGCTGCGAACCCAGACGATCCAGAACACAAGGAGAGGTTTCGTGATTGAAGCAACCGTTGAGCAAGTCCGCTTGGCCTTTACAGCACTGCGCAGCATGGGCGCGCAGAAGCTCCCGCAAAAACCAGCCTGGCGCATCAGTCGCTTGCTGGGGAAGTTGAAGCCTATCGTCGCGGCGTTCGAGGAGACGCAGCTCAAGTTCTTCGAGGGCCTCGGCGGGCAATCGACAGATGGCGGGATGATGATTCCCCCGCTCGAGCGCAACACGGGCGAGGAGGACGAGCCGTGGAAGGCGCGTCTTGAAGAGCATCGCGTGGCAATGAATAACCTGAACAAGGAGCTTCGCGAACTCAATAAAGAGGTCGTGGAGATCGACTACAACCCGCTGCCTCTCGATATGTTCGGGGACGCGGACGGTACGCCCGAGCATCGAAAGATGACGTTTTCGGCGAATGACCTCGCCGACCTCGGGCCGTTTATCACCGACGAATGAAGGGGAAGTGAATGCCAGAAGGCCTGATTGAAGACGTTCGGGACCGCACGGGTGTCACGGATGAACTCGACGCCGGGACGGTTGCGACCGTGGAAAGCACGGGGTACGAAACCGACATCGGGACCGTCAATCAGGAAACCGACACGGTCGCCGGTCAGTTGGACACACTTCTCAACAAGAACAGCCCGTACATCACGCGCGCGAGGACGAGCGCAAAGGAGTTCGCGAACAAGCGCGGGCTGCTCAACAGCACGATGGCTGCATCTGCCGGGGAAGCCGCGGCGATCGACGCCGGGCTGCCCATAGCCCAGCAGGACGCCAGCACGTACTCGCAGCAACGGCTTGTCAATCAGGGGGAGGAGAACGTCGCCAGGCGCTTCGATGCCACGGCCGAGAACGAGAAGTCGCGCACGAACGCGGCCGCACTGAACGCGATCGAGAGCCAGAGGGTTGGTGGTGAGATCCAGGCGGAGCTCCTCACTCTGCAAGACACCTTCAACAAGGACATGGCGCAACTCGACGCCGACTTGCGCACTGGTCAGATCATGCCAGCCGAGTACGAGCAGAAGAAGGCGCTGCTCGAGCAGGAATTCGAGCAGCAAAGCGAGTTGTCCACGCAGACCTACGAGCAAACGCTCGGAACGATGGATTTCCAGCAAGTCCACCAGAGAGCGATGGCGACGCTGCAAAACGACTTCGCTGAAGGCATGGCGCAGCTCGCGGCGAACTTGGAAACCGGGCAGATCATGCCCGCCGAGTTGGCGGCGAAACAGGCCATCCTCCAACAGGAGCAGACCGACCGCCTCGCCGCGATGACGGCGCAAGCCGACATCAGCGCGCAGATGATGCAGTTGGACGTCGATTTGCAGACCGGGCAAATCATGCCTGCCGAGCATGCGCAGCAAAAGGAACTGCTCAAGCAGCAGTTCGACCAGCAAAGTGCGTTGGCTGGCGAGCAGTTCACGTTCCAGAAGGAGCTTTCCGCGCAAGCCTACGCGCAGACCCTTGGGACGATGGAGTTCGAGCAGCAGCACCAGACGGCCCTTACGACGCTGCAAAACGACTTCGCGCAGCAGCGCCAACAACTCGAGGCCGACCTTCAGACCGGGCAACTCCTGCCCGCGCAGTACGCGCAGCAGGAGAGGATCTTGGGCATTCAACAAGACAACCAGCTCGCCACGATGCAGACCCAGGCCGACCTGAACTCGGAAATGGCGCAAGTTGAGGCGGATCTTCAGACCGGCCAGATCCTCCCGGCGCAAGCGGAGATTGAGCGCGGGCTGATTCAGGAACGGTTCGCCGCCTCGATGGCGTTGCAGACCGCTCAGAACGATATGGCGCTGGTGTTGCAGGAGTTGAAGGGCGACCAAGCCACGACGATTGTCGATCTCGAGGGCCAGTACAAGAACCTGATCCAGTCGAGCGCGTCTGCGGCGAACCTGTACCGCGATGTGGTGCAAGCTCTGACGAACACCTACGCGAACACCACCATGACCGAGGAGCAAAAGACGGCCACCGCTGCGCGCGTTGGCGAAATGCTCGAATCCGGGCTTACCATCATCGGCGCGGTCGCCGACGTTGACCTCGTCTCGCTACTCGACTTCGGAGCATAAGCCATGTCTTTTAGGCAGATGCCGGATGGATCATACGGAAAGTATCATGATGAGACAGGGGACTACCTGGGCCCGACGACGATCCGACAGGAGGGGTTCCAGTGGAACGACGCCGGGACTGTAACTTGGAGCGACCCGCGCCTCACACAAAACGATGTCGGGACGTATGACCTCACAGGGACCCTCACGCCTCCGGTGTTGGCTAGCCATGCACCCGTCATCACCGGCACGTCTGTCGAGGGCGGCTACGAAGACATGGCAGCCGCATCCCGCGACGTGAAGTATTACTCCACTTGGACCGGCGATCCTTACACGGACAGTAAATGGAACGTGTGGGGGGCCGGAAGAGTTGACGGCTCCAGTTCATTTGAAAACATGTCGGAGATTGGAAATCGTCTGGGTCTGACGCCAAAGCAAATCTATGACTCCGCGGAATCGGCAGCCCGGGCGCACATGGACCAGTATGGGACGGGGTACGAGAAAGGCAGCAGCCCGCTTCACGTTCAGGACGCCATTGGCAGGAACCTGTTCGCGGCGGCCGGTCGGGAGTACCAACCCCTCTTCACGCCAGCGCAGTTGGCCGAGAGTGCGGCGTTAGCGGCGAAACGCAGCAAGGGAACCTCCTTTCTAGACGATATGATGGAATTCATCAAGGTCCCGCTGATCTTCGCGAGCCTGATTCTGACCGCCGGTACGGTGAGTGCAGCGATCGGCGGAACTGTCGCGGGTGGCACAGCGGCCGGCGCGGGCGCAGTCGGAATCGGCGATCTAACCGGCGGCGCCGGAATGGGCTGGGGCGCCGCTAGTGGTGCTGGCACTTTAGGCGCCACCGATGCAATCCTTGCAATGGCGAACGTGGAGACGGCATTAGGTGGTGGCGCGACTCTGACCGCCACCGGGGCGGCTGGGGCCGGGGCTGAGTATCTCAGCGGCAACGAGTTCGGCGATCTCGCGATGCAGGGCGGTGGCGAAGTTTTCAACACGGAGGCGTTGCGCGGACTTTCAGTGGTTGATGTCAACAAAATCATCAAAACTGTGAAAGGCGTAATCGACCACGCCACGATGGACGAAACCGGATCACGCTACGCGGCGGATGCTGTTGACAACAGTGCGGATGCAGAGGAAGACCCGACAGACGTTATTGAAAATATTTTCGAGTTCTTTAATGGCAAGCTGCCATTCAACGAACGTGGCGGTGGACTTCTCAGGCTAAGTACCGGCGAGAGAGTGTTTGATTCGGCGTCCAAGTTTGGACGCGGCATTATCAACTCTTCCCGGGCGTAAGTAATGGCAACCCGCGTCACTCCATATACCGGCAAAGTCATCAGCGAAGCCGGTCGCGATTATGAGGGGACTCAGGGGTATTACACCCCGGAAGGGCAGTCGCTTTGGAAGCAACCGTTTTCGGGAGAGGATCCAGAAATTTATTTCTACATGGATCTGACGAAGCCGCGAGGCGGCGGTTACGGCACTGGGGAGGGGGGGCAGGAATCGCCCTACGAACTTTCCAGTACGCCAACGGCACCATACGCGCCGCCGGCGCGCGGCGCTGAACTGTATCAGCCCCCTCACATCAAATCCACCGGGGCGCCGGTGACTATTGACCAAAGGTGGTCAGACCAAGTCGAGAAAAAGACGGGCGCGTCTACGTGGTCGGTGTGGGGCAATGAAGACGTGAACCGGGACAATATGTACCAACTCGGCGCGCAGCTTGGTCTGACAGAAGACCAAGTATTCGAGGCCGCAAAATCGGCCGCCGTAGATCACAAAAACGCGCATAACTCGGGCTACACGCGCGGCAGTAGCCCACTTCACATTCAAGACGCCGTTGCCAGAAAAATGTTTGCGACGGCTGGCAGGGAATACCAGCCGATCTACACGCCAGAGCAGTTAGCTCAAAGCGGGCAGATGGCTATTGACCGCGATAAAGACAGTTCATTTTCCGACAACGTGATGGAATTCATCAAGGTCCCGCTGATCTTCGCGAGCCTGATTCTGACCGCTGGCACGATAAGTAGCGCGATCGGCGGAACTGTCGCGGGTGGCACAGCGGCCGGTGCGGGCGCAGCCGGAATCGGCGATCTAACCGGCGGCGCGGGAATGGGCTGGGGAGCTGCTAGTGGTGCTGGAACGACATTAGGTGGCGGCGCGACCCTAACCGCCACGGGGACCGCCGGGCCTGGCGCCGAATATCTCAGTGGCGAAGGGTTCGGCGATCTCGCGATGCAGGGCGGCGGCGAAGTTTTCAACACAGAGGCGTTGCGCGGACTTTCGGCGATTGATGTCGGGAAAATCATCAAAACTGTGAAAGGCGTAATCGACCACGCCACGATGGACGAAACTGGATCGCGCTACGCAGCGAATACCGTGGACAACAACGCGGATTCAGAGGAAGACCCGACAGACGTCATTGAAAATCTTTTCGAGTTCTTTAATGGCAAGCTGCCATTCAACGAACGTGGTGGCGGACTTCTCAGACTCAGTACCGGCGAGAGAGTGTTCGATTCGGCGTCCAAGTTTGGACGCGGCATTATCAACACTTCCCGGTCATAGGGGGCGCAATGGGTGAATTCTTTACGTGGCTAGAAGAAAGTCTTCTGGAAGTCGGGAACAACATTTCAGCGGCGTTCGATTCGTTCGACTTTTCGTTTCTCTCGGAAACGATTGAGGGCGTCGGGAAATCCTTGTACGACCCGGTTGCAGAATTCGGCAGTTTTGGCGGGGTTGCGGACGTGGTGACGGATGCCGCCGCCGAGACTGATGCTGGCGGTATATCCGGGCTTCTTACTGGAATGGTGGGTGGCGCGGCCGAGGGCCAGGCGGATAAAGCATTGGCATGGATGGGTGGTTCCGACCCCTCTGACTGGGCGGGGCAACTCGATACGGGAAACGCGCTGGATAACGTCGACATGGCCGCGCTTATGAAGCAAGTTGAGGGCGCATCCGAATCCACTCTCGGGAAGTTGTGGGACAGCCTTGATGGAAAAACAAAGACCAACGTGATGCTTGGCGGGCTGAAGATGCTGACCTCCGGCGTTGCTGGCTACGCTGGTGCGAAGCTGAACGAGGGCAAGGATCAAAGGACCGCCGACGCGCTCAAGGATGTGAACCGCGACAAGCTCGCGGCGCAAGATGAAATGGACCAGAAGAACCGCGTGGGGGCCTACTCAGGTGTTCCGGGCTCGACGCCTTTCAAACCTAGAACGCCCGGCACGACGCCGCAGATTGATCGGCCGAGCGGTGGTACGGCATATCAGCCGGGTGGAATAGTTAACCGAGCGAGGGCCTAATGCCACTTCAGCAGATGCAACCGGGCGCAGCGCCCGCACAACCCGCCGCACAACCTCCTGCCCAGCCCGGCGCCGGAGCGCCGCCGCCGACTGGTGGACAGCCCGCTGGTGGGCCGCCCGCCGGAGCGCAAGATCCAAGGGGCCAAACAAAGCAGATCGCCGCAGCGGCGATGCGCGTGATCTATGACCCGAAGGTGTCGGGGGAACTGCTGAAGATGATCCAGAGTGCCGAGGATCCGGCGCAAGGCATCGCGCAAGCGGTCGTCGTCGTGGCGAAGCTGTTGCAGTCTCAGTCGAAGGGGATCACGCCCGAACTGATGCAAAAGGCGATGATGATGATTATTCTGTTCGTGATGGAACTCGCCGGGAAATCCGACCTCGTCGAACCCAGCAAGGAGCTCGCGAAACAGGTTGTCCAGCATCTTCAAAAGTTGATGGTGGGCATGTCGCAAGCCGCGAAGCAAGCGGGACCGCAAGGGCAGCCTGGCGCGCAGCCGGGCGCACAACCCGGTGCGCAGCCGCAACCGGGTGCAGCACCCCCGGGGCCCGGTGGGCTAGTGGGTTCACAGATGGGGGCGACCAATGGCTAGTACCGGACTCCTCGGGTTCGCGCGTGGCGCGGGCATTGCTGGCGCGCAGGTTGCTGGCGAACAGATCACGGCGAACATCGCGACCGAAGCGATGGAGCTGCGCAGCAAGCTGCTGGGCGATCTTCAGAAGTCGAGCGATCAGCGGCGTGAGGTTACGGAGCTGAAGGTTCAGGGGAAGCGTCAGGAGCATGAACTGGATGTTCAGGGCAAGGGGTTCAAGCATACCCAAGGGCTCCAAACGGAGCGTCTAAGGGCTGACAGGGACCTTGCGGAGTTCTCGAGCAGACAGGCATGGGGTCGAGCCAAGTTCTCCGCTACCCGTGCCGACGAGCGCCAAGATCGTGGAAACGAACAGGCGATTGCTCGCATCGAACTACAGGACAATAAATCCATCGCGCTTCAGGACCGTGCCTACGATCAAGGGCTCAAGCTCGCGAACCTGAAATCGCCTTTGGTGCAGGACGCCGAAGGCGCCTATTTCTCGGTGCAAGTGAACGGGGACAAGAAGACTCAGGTCTACCTCACCAAGGAAGACGGCCAAAAGGTAATGGGACCGAAGAACATGACCGAGCGCGATAAGGTGCGCGTCAACGCATTTAGCGACGCAGCGATTGCTCAGATTCGGTCGATCTCCTCCGATACCTTGATGGAAGAGCCGGTGAAGCGCGCTTCTATCGCCGGTATTACGACGTGGTTGGAGGGGAAACTTGACAGCATTGGAAGAACCAAGGGAGGCGCCGACACAACGGGGGCACCCAAACCAGAACCGACTGAGGCGCAGATCAAACTTTTCCAGCGCGGTGAAAATGACCCGAACGTCAGGGCGATGTTCGCTGAGAAGTTTGGAGACAAGTCGGCGGTGCAACACAGTAAGGCGAAGTCCAGCGAAGTTAAAGAGGCGCCTGGCGGAGTCAAAAAGGGGAACTACGGCACGTTTTCAAGCTGGGAGACAGTTGAAAAGGCGATGCGTAAGGGCGATCCTGCGGCGTGGGATTACGCGCGCGAGCAGCGCGAAGGACCGTCGTTCTTCGGCTGGTCAAAATCTAACTTCCCGCAGAGCGTTAAGGACCTTCTGGATCGGGGCGAAGAGTAACGAATGGGAGCCTCTCAATCTTGGGACGAGTATGAAGCTCAGAATACTGCGCCCGCCCAAGACCTGACGCCGGCAGCAGCCCCGCGCGCCGCTCCGACGTCGTGGGATGACTACGAGAAGCGAGCTGCCGAGGAGCCAGTTCAGGGCGACGTAAGCCGGGGTTTTGAAACTGCGCTTCGGCAGACCCCAGCCCTATTCAAGGGCCTCGTTGGCCTGTTTGGTGCGAGCGCCGAGAAAATGTTCGGCGAGGGCGGTATCTCGACCGACGTCAAGGAATGGGGAACACGCGGCTACGTCGAGGGCATGGAGAAAATCCAGCCTATCACGCGCGAGCATGACGACGTCACCGTTGCGTGGGATCGTGCGATGGACGGCGACATCGGCGCGATGGTGGACTGGGCTCAGTACGCCTTTGGCTACGGGATGGCGCAAGTCGGCGAGACGGCGGTTATCGGTATTGCCAGCGGCCTCGTCGGTGGAGCGATGACGGGCGGCGCCGGGGCGGTTCCGGCGGCTGTCGGCGGTGTGGCGGCCAAGGGGGCGGCGAAAGGCTTCCTGAAGGGCCTGATCGAGAAGGAAATCGAGAGGCGTGTCACCAAGGGGCTGACGAAGGAACTGGCGACGAAGCAGCTTGCGCGCGACATTGGCGCGGCGACCGGCCTGGCGGCCTACAACCAGATGATCGAGGGCGGCGCGACCTACGGCGAGGCAGTCGAACATGCCGAGGAGCGGGGCCGCGAGCTGAACGGCACCGATCTTGCCCGCATTTGGGGCGCGGCGACCGTCGCCGGCGCGTCCGAGACAATTCCTGACCTGATCGGCCTTGGGGCGATATTCGGGCGCTTCAGCGGAATGAAAATCCCCGGGGGCGGCACAAGACTCGGTACGGCCGCTGTTGGGGGCGCTGGCGGCGTCGCGCTCGAGGCCGGGCAGGAAGCCTTCCAGACCGCTGCGGAGCGGTACGGGGCCGGGAAAGAACTCACAGGCGACGATGCTCGAAACGAGTACATCAACGCCGCAGCGATGGCCGCCATTCCGGGAGGCCTTGTCGGAACCGTTGCCGGTGGGATGCGGAGGCCCGCCCAGCCGGCCCCGCCGGCGCCCGCGACACCTGACACCCGCCCGAGCCCCGGGACCGTCCTGACGTCTCCTGACGTGCCTTCGGCGATCGACCAGGCCATTGAGGCGTCCGGCGCTGGTCCAGAGGCGCAGGATTTGGCCGATAAGACCGAAATCCAAATCGGGCTGGTCGACGAGACGCGGCAGCCGCCCGCCGGCCCACCGCCGCCCGGAGCGCCATCAAACGCCATTCTGACCCCCGAGCAAGCCGACGCGATCGCCCAGTCCTACGAGGACGAGGGTGCGGGGATTACCGCGGATGTGTCCCAACCCGCCGCGCCAAATGCTCCTGTGGTAGACGAAGCGCCGCCCGCCGCCGCGCCCATGAGCGAGGATGCCCTTGGCGCGCTGTTCGACGAAGCTGCCGGAGAGGTCAGCGCGGAGGCCGCCGCCACCACCGTCGACGAAGGCGCGCAAGAAGCGGCAACCAGTCCTGAGAACGCCCTTCCCGAGCCGACCCAGCCTCAGAAAAAGGCGGGGAACTACCAGAAGGGCCATGTCGCTGTAGCTGGGCTCGATGTGTCGGTCGAGAACCCGGCGGGCTCGGTGCGCTCTGGAAAGGACGAAGGCGGAAAGCCTTGGTCCGTGACCATGAAGAGCCACTACGGCTACATCAAAGGCGTTGCCGCGCGAGCTCCCGACAAGGAACACGTCGATGTGTTCGTGAAGACCGGGGCAACCGAGGCTTTCGAGGGTGAGGTCTACGTTGTCGATCAGAAGAAGGCGAGCGGCCGTTTCGACGAACCGAAGGTGATGATCGGTTTTCAGAGCCTCGACGAAGCGCGCGCGGCGTACCTGAAGAACTACGCGGCGGGCTGGGAAAAGAACGTGCTTGGCATTACGCCGATGCCGATGGCCGAGTTCAAGACCAAGCTCGACGACGAGAAGGCGTTCCTCTACCCGCAGCAAGCCGTCACGACGCCGGAGTCCGCCGCGGCGACCGCCGAGTCATTCGAGGCCGAGGGCGAAGCGGCGCCGTCTGTAACTGAAGCCGCCGCCGAAACCGGGAAGCCGTTCAAGGCGCGCCTCGCGCGCGGCAGCGGCGCCAAGCTGTCTCCGTACAACGAAATCGGCCCTCAAACACCCATTCTCGGAGAGGGCCGCTACACGTCGTCCGATAGGGAGTACATCAAGGACTTCGGTCCAGAGGTCACGGAACACGACGTCGAGCTGACGAACCCACTGGTCATCAGCAGCGATACGCAGTGGCGGGCGCTGACGAAGCGCGCCGGGTGGGAATACCCGAATCCGCTTCGCCCGGACGACAAGGCCAAGACGCAAGCCGACATCGACGCCATGCGCGCGATGCTCGAGAAGGATGGGCACGACGGCGTTGTTGTTCAGGTGCCGGAATCGGAAGCCGTAGGAAAGTTGCTTCAGCGGGTGTTCGGCGCGAGCCAGGTCGTTGAGTTCAAGTCCAAAGCTGAAGAAACCGAGCGCGACAAGTCGGATCTGGCGCCACCCGCAGAGACTGTTCACGATCTAGCCATTGAAAGTCTGCGCTCTCGGGGATGGAATCTGGATTGGCCCTTTGTTCCGGCTGATTTAATAAACGCAGACTTTCGAGAATTGATTAAAAACGACCCAGAGATAAGCCAAGCTGAAAAAAACAAAATCCTGTCGTTTGCTCCTGACGGCAAGAATTACGAGAGCTTAAAAGACGTTCTCTCGTTGGAGCCCTTAGAACCAAACTCATACAAGGTTACACAAGAGGGGCTAGAACGTGAAGCTGCTGCTGACAAGGCTGAAGCAGCTTGGAAAGCACATGTGGATGCTTTCAATGCTAGGGCAGAAGCCCGTGGTCCGGGTGAAGCTGAAGAAACCGGCGGTGAGCAAGTAACTCCGGGTGCCTACGCTTCTGGCATGAGCCGCTTCCGCGACATGGCGGCGGCCATCAAAAGCGCGGTCGGCGTCGGTACTGCGATTGGGGAATTGTCCAAGAACGGCATAGACCAACTTGCGGCGGCGATTGCGGCCGGGAAGAGCGCCTTCGTTGACTCCGGTGCATTCAATGCCTTCAAGCGTGGCCTGAAGGGAAAAGACGCGAGCATCGACTACGACAAGGTGATGTCGAAGTACGAGGATCTAGCGCAGAAGGTGCGTGAGGGGCATCAGGACCAATACAACAATGCCCTCTTGATGATGGTCGCGCCGGACGTCGTGGGCGACCAAGCCTCGACCATGAAGCTGCTCGAGAAGTACGCCGAGCGTCTTCGCGTCCTTATGGACCACGGCCACGAAATCATCGTCCCGTTCCAGCACGGAGCGATGAAGCAGAGCGAAGCCTACCGCAAGGTGGCGGAGATTCTTGGCGGCCACAACTTCGTTGTTGGGATCCCGTCTGCCGTCGAAGCCCTGACGGATGCCGAGGTCAGCGATCTCATTGCCGACCCATACGGCAACGGCTACCAGCCTCAGAGAATTCATATCCTCGGGGCGGTCTCCGAGATCAGGCTAGAGCCCCGCATGAAGATCATTCGGGAGGCTTACAAGGACAACGTCCCGGGTGTCACGGCTGACGCAATGGTCCTGCGCTCGAAACTGTCGCAGGTTGTCGGGCTCACTGGCGAGGAGAAGTTCACCAAGATCGTTCAAATCTTGGATAACGCCGACATCAAAACCCCGTCGGTGAAGGTGGCAGAGGCAAAGAAAGCCGAGCAGGCTACGCGCGAGGCCGAGCGCGATCTGTTCGTTGCGGTTGTGAACGACCCCGATCTGATGGCGGTGGTCAACGATCGCGACGAAAGCCAACTCAAGAATAGCCTCCTGTCGATCGAGACGGCGGTCAATAAGATCATTGGGAAGCGCATCGGCGAACTGTCGGCGATAGACCCCGCCGGCGCGCGCGCTGTAAATGCCGCGCAAATCTCTCTCAGGGGAGAGAAAAAGGACGAGTTCCTGAAGGCCGTTCGCGCGGCGATTCTGAACGCGAAGCGCCTGGCCGAGAAGGAAGAGAACCGTAACCCCGAGCATTACAAGGCCGCGCTCGAGGAGGCGCAGACCGAGGACAACATCGGGGCCGACGAAGTGATGCGCGACTCGTACAAGTCTGGCTGGGATCACGCGCTCGCCGGGAAGACGAAATCGACCCTGACGGGCGATCTCCTGAACGTCATCAATCACGGCTATGACGCCGCGCGCAAGTGGATGAAGACGCCGATCGGGCGAGACTGGTACACAGGCAAGCGGGGCAAGAAGCTCGAAAACACTGGCGCGGACCTTCGCCGCTGGTTCGATGTTGAGAAGGCGAAGATTGACGCCCTGAAGGGCAGGGCGGGCGAGGCGTGGAAGCAGATCGAGAAGAGTACCGACCGCGCGGGACTGTTTCGCGATCTCGCTTCCGAGGACGCAACACCGGGAACGCTGCGCTACCTCGAGCGGCTGCGCAAGATGACGCCGACGTTCATTGAGTGGGTGGAGGAAATCGAAAGCAGCCCATTGAACAGGGTGTTCATGCACGGCCGCTACCGCGGCGACGGCGCGACGCTCAGTAGCCGGATGGATGATTTCCTGAAGGGAGACCTGACGGACGTTCCTCAGTGGGATAGCGACGAGAAGCGCCGCGATGGTCTAAAGGCTGCCGCCGACGAGTATTTGGAGATCGTGCGGCCAGTAATCGAGGCGGTTCGCGGTGCGATGACTATTGATGGAGCGGTGAATAGTCTTACTGCCGTGATGGGCACCGGAAAGCGCCTGCCATCTGGTGTCAGCGAAGGCATTACGCAGGAAGGGCAGGAATTCCATTCCATCGTGGGCCACGGGAACGGTGCGTGGCGAGACTTGGTTCGCGTTGAAGGCATAGCCCTGAAGGTTCTCAAAAGGGACGAACTCACGCCGCTCACCGCCGCGGATCGCTCAAAGCCACTCGTCCCGCCGCGCCTTGACTCTGTCGAGCGTAAGAGCCGAAAGGATCATCGCAAAGGCAAGGACGTCACGCCGGCGGAGGCCAAGAAGCAGTTCAACTTCGCCGACGTTGGATTCGGTAACTGGGTCCCGGCTGGTGGCGATCAGGACCATCTGAACTACGGCTATGACGCATTCATGGACCTGGCCGAGGAGTTGGGCATGCCGCCCGAGCAGATCGGCCTCGGCGGAACGCTGTACTTCACGATAGGCGCACTAGGTCACGGCAAGTTCGCCGCGCACTTCTCGCCGAACCAGCCAGGCCCGACCGGGCCTGTGGCTGTCATCAACCTGACGAACACGAAAGGCGACGGCACCGTCGCGCACGAATGGGGCCATGCGCTCGATCATCACTTGGGCAACAAAGGCGTTGCCGATGTGGTGAAGGGCGTGAAGAGCGGCTACGACGTCGTGTGGCTAGAAAAAGAGTTTATGAAGTTCCTGACCGGCGGCTGGTACTACAAGCGCAGCAAGGGCGACAAGGTCAGGAACGCGAAGCACCACATGGACATGACCTCAAGTTCTGGCAAGACCCAGTACCTCATTGAGGCCGAAAAACTCGGCAAAGACTACTGGGGCAACGATGCCGAGCTGTTTGCGCGGTCGTGGGAAGCGTGGCTGTTCGACAAGATGGGCAAGAATGGCAACACCTACTTGGTGAACCCTTGGGTCGCCGATAGTGTGACCGGGCCGCCTGAATATCGCGGCTGGCCCTACCCGAGGGGCGAGGAGCGCAAGAGCTTCGTGCCGTTCTTCGATGCTTTCTTGAAGGCGCTTGAATGGACCGATAAAGGTCCGGTATTCAACAAGGACAAGTTCACGGCGCCGGAGGTTCGTGAAGCGTTCAACGCGAAGCGCGATGAACTGAAGCGAAACGCGGATGCCATTTTCCAAGAAGGTCTTCGCGAACAGACACAGGAACGCCAGACCAGAGAGGCAACGAGGCTCGCCGAAGCGGAAGCCAAGGCGCGCGAGATCGCCGCGGCTCTCGCTGCCGAAGAGGCCGCCGCCGCGATCCCGACGCCGATCGGCCCGATGAATGAGGACGAACTGAACGCCTTGTTCGACGAGGCCGCCGCCGGAGTGCGCGAAGATACTCAGGAGCAGCCAGACGCGCCGAGCCCGGGCGAGCCCTCGATGGGGACTCCTCCCGAGCAGGTAGGCAAGCAGCCGCCCAAGGCGAGCGATCAGACTAAGGCGAAGGACGAGGAGCGCACCGCAGCGAAGCTCGCTGCCGAGGCTGCGAAGCTGGGCGTCGAGGGTGTCGACGAGGCGATGGCTGGTCTGGTCAAGCTGTTCGGGGGCGGGCGTATCCAGTCGTTCCCCGGGGGATTCGACGAGTCTGCCTACAAGGCTGCCAAGCCGCACTTCCAAGCCGCTCTAGAGAAGTTCCAAGCCGCCGGGAAGACGCTCAAGGACCTGTTCAAGTTTCTGATCCAGCAGTTCGGCGAGGGGATGAAGCCATACGCGGTGCGCTTCGCCAAGGATCTCGAGTTGTCGTCTACGCTCTCGCCGCCGGCGAACCCGTCGATCGCGATGGCGCACTGGGTGCAAGGAAACCTGACTGCTGGCAGGAGCATGACGTGGCAGGAGCTTTTCGGCCAGGCCGACAAGTCGTTCGGCGGGACCCAGGCTGAAGGCACCTACACGCCGAAGGATGCCTACGACGCGATGGAAGCGGGGGTGAACCTCTACATCCGCAAAGGCGGCTGGACGGCAAGTGGATCCGCTGCGGATGCCGAGGTAGACATCGCGAACCTCGAACGCATGACGCAAACGCTGCCGACGCAATCCAAGCGCACGGCCGAGACGGACGAGTTCCAGCAGTTCTCTACGCCGCCCGCCTACGCCTACTTGCTCAACTGGGCGGCCAACCTGCGACAAGGCGAGACGGTCATGGAGCCCTCTGCCGGGATCGGCGGTATTGCCATCTTTGCAGACAACGCCGGCGCGAGCCTCGTCTTGAACGAGCTCTCGAAACGTCGCGCCGGAGTGCTGCAAGCACTCTTCCCGCGCGCGCGCCACTTCTCCGAAGACGCCGCGCAGATCGACAACATCCTGCCAGATTCAATCGTCCCGACAGCAGTCGTGATGAATCCGCCATTTTCAGCTACCGCTGGTCGCAAGGAAGGCACCCGGGACACGATGGAAGGGGCTCGGCACATCGAGCAAGCCCTACGACGACTGGCGAAGAACGGGCGTCTTGTGGCGATTGTCGGCGAGGGGATGGCTGCCGACAAGCCCGCATTCAAGGAGTGGTGGACCAAAATCCAGAAGGCATACAATGTTCGGGCGAACATCGGGATCGACGGCTCGGGCTATGCCAAGTACGGCACCACGTTCGACAACCAAGTCCTAGTCATTGACAACGATGGCCCGACCGTCGAACCAGTGACGACGGGCAAACTGAAAACGGTGGCTGAAGTCCTGCCGCTGTTGGAGGGGATCAGAAATGGTAGGCCGCAGGCGACTGAGCAGACACCGACGCATGACGCACTTGGTCAACCAGATGCCATTGAACCGGCTGGTGAGACCGCTCCTGCCGCTGGACTGGGTGGAACCACAGGTGACGTTGCACAGCCTGGCGCTGGTCCGGTGGCTGATTCAGGACGTGGGGGTGGAGGACCGGGGGGACCTGACAGCGGACCGGCTGTTGGAGAAGGTGGTGGAACTGGGACAGATCGACCCGCGCGAGGCGATGGATTACCTGACGCTGACGGAGGTCGGGGACGCGATGGTGACGCCGGAACACCTGAAGGGGCTGGGCCGGGAGGAAGCGGCGTGGTATCTGACGCAGGCGCTTTCGGACAAGATGGTGTCGATGGACGAGGTCTAGTCCAGCAGGGTGAGTTTACCGATGCGATTTTCGAGAATTACGTCCCGCAGCGGTTGACGGTCCCGGGGTCCAAACCCCACAAAGGCGCGCTGGTGCAGTCCTCGGCGATGGCTGCGGTCATTCCGCCGAAGCCCACGTACACGCCGAATCTCCCGAAGAAAGTCATCGACGAGGGCATGCTGTCGCTGCCTCAAATCGAGGCCGTGATCTACGCCGGCCAGGCGCATTCAGAGTTACTTCCGAACGGTCAGCGTCGCGGCTTTATGATCGGCGACGGAACCGGGGTCGGGAAAGGCCGCGAGGTCGGCGGCATCATCCTCGACAACCTGCGCCAAGGTCGCAAGAAAGCGATGTGGTTCAGCCAGACCGGCGGCCTTATCAAGGACGCGAAGCGCGACTACGGCGATGTGTCCGGCGATCCGTCCCTTATCTTCGGCATAGGCGATGCGAAGACGAAGGTCACGAAGAGGATTCCCAATAGCGAGGGGGTGCTGTTCACGACGTACTCCATGCTGCGAGGCGAAGAGAAGAAGCAGTTGAGCCAAGGCGACGCGGCGGGCGGGAAGAAAGCGCCGCGTACTCGTTTGGAACAAATCGTCGAATGGGCGGGGCCAGACTTCGACGGTGTGATCGTTTTTGACGAGTCGCACAACCTGGGCAATGCCTTTCCTATCCGAGGCGTTCGCGGGGTCAAGCCTGTTAGCAAACAAGCGGTAGCTGGGGTGGCATTGCAGGAGCGGCTACCGAAGGCGCGCATCGTCTACGTCTCGGCCACTGCGGCGACTGAGGTTGCCAACCTGACATACGCGACTCGCCTCGGGCTGTGGGGGGAGGGCACGGCGTTCGCGGCGATCGGGGACTTCGTGAACAAGATTGCTGCTGCTGGCGTATCGGCGATGGAACTGGTTGCCCGGGATATGAAGGCAATGGGGTCCTACATTGCCCGGTCGCTCTCGTTCGATGGCATCGAGTACGAACGCGAAACACATGAACTGACAGACCTTCAACGCGAAGCCTATGACGTGATGGCCGGAGCGTGGGCGAAGGTGATGGATCGCATCAACGAGGCGCTCGATGAGACCGGCCAGGCGCATAACGGGACGGCCAAGGGCAACGCGCGCGGCCAGTTCTATGGCTCGATGCAGCGGTTTTTCAATCAGTTAATCACCGCCATGCAGATGCCGACGATTCTCAAGATGGCGAGAAAAGACATTGATGCAGGGCATGCCGTGGTGTTGCAGTTGGTGGATACCAATGAGGCCGAGCAGGAACGCCAGTACGGCGCACGGAAGCGCCCATCCGCCACCGAAGAGGAAATCCTTGAGGACTTTGAGTTCGGTCCGATGGATGGACTGATCGAATACATCAAGAACGGCTTCCCGATCCAGCAGTTCGAGTCATTCACGAAAGACGACGGCACTCAAGGGTGGCGGGGGGTATTCGATGCGGCCGGCGAACCCGTATTCAGCAAGGAAGCCATTCGCATTCGTGATGCGCTGATTGTCGAGCTTCAGGAAATAGCCAAGTCGCAAGCGATCCCGGGAAACCCGCTCGACATGGTGATAGAGGAATTCGGGACAGATGAAGTAGCTGAAGTCACGGGGCGCGGGAGGCGTTTCGTGAAGCAATCGGATGGCAAGGGCGGTTACAAGATCGTTGAGGAAAAGCGCGGGAAGAATGCGACCGAGGCTGATTCTCTGAAGTTCATGGACGATCAGAAGAGGGTATTGATCTTCTCCAAAGCTGGCGGCACTGGGTTTTCGTATCAAGCCGATAACAGGGTGAAGAACCAACGCCTTCGCCGCCACTATCTTGTTCAACCCGGGTGGCAAGCTGATCGCGCGGTTCAGGGGTTCGGGAGAACGCACCGCACCAATCAAAAGCAGCCGCCCGAGTACATTCTGGTGACGACAGATATAAAGGCGCAGAAGCGTTTCATTTCGTCGATCGCGCGTCGTCTCGACCAGTTGGGCGCCTTGACCAAGGGCGAGCGCAAGACGGCTTCTCAGGGCCTTTTCACGGCCGCCGATAACCTCGAGTCCGGTTACGCGGCCGCCGCGCTGCGCTCTACCTTGACGGACCTCCGGGCAGATCGTATCCCGGGGCTCTCGTTTCCCATCCTGATGGCGGAAATGGGCCTTGAGATCGCGGACCCGAGGACCGGTGGATTCATCGAATCCAAGATGCCGAACATGCAGCAGTTCCTCAACCGGATGCTCGCGCTGAAGCTCGACACGCAGACGGCGCTATTCGATGCGTTCTCCGAGCGCATGGACGAGTTGGTGCAGAGCGCGATCGAGGCTGGCACGTTCGATGACGGCATGCAGACCCTTCAGGCCATCAAGATTGAGAAGACGGTTGACGAAGTGGTCTACACCGAGCCACGCACCGGGTCCACGACGCGCTATGTCGACCTTGAGCTAACGCACCCCACGGTTATCAACCAGTGGGATGACGTTGCGGCGGCGGAGAAGGCGGCGGGCAAGGACTTCTCGGGGTACTACCGCGACAACCGCACGGGTCATGTGTTCGCGGTGGTTCGCCGCGGCCGGCGCGTACACAACGACGGCAAGGAGTATGTGAAGGGCTCGCGTTGGGACGTTTCGGGCCGCCGCCGTTTGATCGACAACGTGCTGAACATCGAGCGCGAGAAGCAGGAGACCGTCAAGAAGACCGTCGAGGATCAGGTCTACGGCGGAGACGAGAACGACCCGGCGCTTATCAAGGAGTACGAGGGGGGGCTGTATGGCGGTAAGCAGAAGGTGTACGGCAGGCACATCGTTGCAAGCATCGAGAATCTTGGTTTGGCTGCGGTTGAGGCGGAGATTCGCGAGGACGCGGAAGACACCGTTATCAGGAAGGACCTCGTAGAGGAGGCGAAGGCCAAGCTCGAAGTCTTGGCCGAGATCAAGAAGAACCTCGTCAAGCGATCAGTCGAGCGCCGGGTCCCGCACTACGAGAAGCTCGACCAAGCAACCGCTGCTGCCGAGTGGGCCGAGCAGGTAAAGGCTGCACCGAAGACGTTCACCGAGCATACGCACATGATCTCGGGAATAATCCTGCCGATTTGGGATCGCTTCGCCGATGGACAGACGAGGGTAGCGCGAGCTCAAACCGTGGACGGTGAGCGGTTCCTTGGCCGCGTGGTGCTGCCCAAGGACCTGTCGGCGACGCTGCGCAATCTCGGCGTGAACACCATGAAGAACGTCACCCCAGCGCAAGCTCTCGAGCGCGTGAGGGGCGGGGAAACCGCGGTGCTGTCGAATGGTTGGAGGGTTCGCTTCGCCAAGGTGTCAGGTGGGAATCGCGTCGAGATCATGGCGCTCACCGGCATGACCTCCGGCGATCAGAGTCTCCTGACCGAGCAGGGAGTGTTTAAGGAACGCATCAACTGGAAGGAACGCTGGTTCATTCCGTCTGGCGAGCATGAACTGGCTATTTTCAAGCGGATCACGTCATCGAAGCCAGTGGTCGAAATGGTGGGCAAGGACGGCGCTACTTCCTTTGCCCGTGGTGGGAAGGCTCCGAAAAAAGCCGTATCCCTCAATAAAGCGAGGGCCGCCGTTGCAGCGGTAGCGAGGCGCTGGAAAAACGCCCCGATGATTCACGTCATTGAGTCGATGGATGACGCCCCGGACATTATCAAGA
>Ga0307380_10003940_pt1 | contig 20243 bp, 20 predicted proteins | sample UN3MG_FD_202239 | JGI IMG/M metagenome (GOLD analysis project Ga0307380, IMG submission 202239) | Soil microbial communities from Risofladan, Vaasa, Finland - UN-3 | ecosystem: Environmental > Terrestrial > Soil > Coastal area > Acid sulfate soil | place: Finland: Risofladan, Vaasa | collected... | reverse complement strand
AATGAAGCCTCTCAAAAGATTAAAAACTTAATAATTAAAGAAAAAATTTCTCCTAGTTTGGCTAAAAAAGTTATTGAGTGTTATCTTAAGTTGGGTGGTGTCATCCGTCAGGCTTTGGTAGCCATTCGTTCTTCAGCTACGGCTGAGGATTTACCGACAGCTTCTTTTGCTGGCCAACAAACGACTTACTTAAATATCAAAGGCGAGTCTAATGTGGTCCTGAAAGTCAAAGAATGCTGGGCTTCTTTTTTTGAACCAAGAGCAATTTTTTATCGGCAAGAAAAAAAAATTGACCACTTAAAAGCTGGTATGGCGGTTCTTATTCAAGAAATGGTTCCAGCTGATGTTTCCGGAGTGATGTTTACTATTGATCCGGTTACCAATCAAAAAAATCGCATCCTTATTGAAGCAATTTACGGGCTAGGTGAGTTAATTGTTCAAGGAGCGATTTCTCCTGACCAATACCTTCTGGATAAAGATTCTTTGGAAATAATCAACCGCCATCTTGAAAAACAAACAGTTCAATTAATTAAAGTGGGCAGTTTAAATCGTAAAACCAGGGTGCCAAGTAAATTACAAACAAAAAGAAAACTAACCGACAAGCAAATTGTCGAGCTGGCTCGACTAGGAAAAAAAATTCATCGGCATTATTTTTTTCCCCAAGACATTGAATGGGTTTTGACGAAAAATAAGTTTTATATTGTCCAAACCAGGCCAGTGACAACAATAAAAGAGGTAGAGAAACAAAAAAACAAAGAAGCAAAGAAAACCAAAAGAAACCCGATTCTAACCGGCATGGCAGCCAGTCCAGGAATGGCTGCCGGACCAGTAAAAATTATCAGATCAGCCAAACAGATAAACAAAATTAAAAAGGGTGATATTTTGGTTACCTTAATGACTACGCCTGATTTTGTTCCGGCAATGAAAAAAGCAGTGGCCATTGTCACCAATAGCGGTGGCCAAACTTCACATGCGGCCATCGTCAGCCGAGAATTAGGTGTTCCTTGCGTGGTTGGGACAAAAAAAGCCACCACTGTTTTAAAAAACGGCCAGTTGATTACGGTCAATGGCGCCCTGGGAGAAATTTACCAGGGAGGTCTAAAACTATCATCAAAAGGAATTACTAGAAAAGGCAAAGTTTTACTAACACCGCCGGTTCGTTTAACCACTTTAAAAACAGCCACAAAAATCTATGTTAATTTAGCTGAACCGGAATTGGCCGAAACAACGTCTCAATTAAACGTTGAAGGCATTGGTTTACTCCGAGCGGAATTTATGATTAGCCAAATCGGCACTCACCCCAAAAAACTTATCAAAGACAAAAAAGAAAAAGTTTTTGTTGAAAAATTGACTGAGGGTTTAGCTAAATTTTGTTCATCTTTTGCTCCGCGGCCAGTCGTTTACCGAACAACTGATTTTAAAACTAATGAATATCGGCATTTGATCGGGGGAAAGGCTTTTGAACCTGAAGAAGAAAATCCCTTTTTAGGCTTCCGAGGAGCCTTTCGATATCTTTCAGACCCGGCTGTCTTTGAACTAGAGTTAAAAGCGATTAAAAATGTCCGTAACAAACATAATCTTAAAAACCTTTGGTTAATGATTCCTTTTTGTAGAACACCCAAAGAGCTGCAGGAAGTGAAAAAAATCATCGTCAGCAACGGCTTAAACAGAAGTCCTAGTTTTAAGCTTTGGTTAATGGTCGAAATCCCGGCCAATGTCATTCTTTTAAAAGACTTTATCAAAGTAGGCATTGATGGAGTTTCCATTGGTTCCAATGATTTAACTATGCTTCTTTTGGGCGTTGATCGCGACAATGCTGAGCTGGCCGGTCTTTTTAATGAATTAAACCCGGCCGTTTTTTGGGCCTTAAAAAAAACGATTAAAACTTGTCGCCAAGCAAAAATTACCAGTTCAATCTGTGGCCAAGCCCCATCGATTTATCCTGATTTAGTCGAAAAATTAATTGAATGGGGCATCACCAGCATTTCCGTTAGTCCTGATGCCATTGAAAGAACCCGAGAACTGGCATATAGAGTGGAAACCAGAATTTTAAAAAAACATGGCTAAAATTAAACTAATTCGCGCTTCTGAAATCCTTGATTCGCGGGGTAATCCGACCATTGAAACTTCAGTCATCCTTGAAGGCAATATTGTCGGTGTCGCCTCAGTCCCTTCCGGCGCTTCAATAGGCAAATATGAAGCCTTGGAACTGCGTGATAACGACCCCCAACGCTACCAAGGGTTAGGTGTTTTAAAAGCAGTGGACAATGTCAATCAACAAATTGGACCCCAACTAGTCGGTATGGAAGCGAGAAATCAACAGGCAATTGACCAAAAATTAATTGGCTTAGACGGTACTGAGAATAAATCTAAACTGGGTGGTAATACCATTCTTTCGGTTTCTCAAGCAGTTTGTAAAGCCGCTGCTGCCTCGGAAAAAGTGCCCAATTATGAACATGTCTCCCATCTTTTTGGCACAAAATTAGAAGATTTGAAAATACCCACGCCAATTTTAAACCTGATTAATGGTGGTAAGCATGGCGCCGGCAACCTCGACTTTCAGGAATTTCACCTTATCCCTTCAACCGAAAAAAAATATCCCCAAGCCTTACAATTAGGAGTTGAAATCTATCAGAAAGTGAAGCAAGTTCTTATTCGTCACGGCGCCATTCACTCGGTTGGTGATGAAGGCGGTTTTGCTCCCAACCTTTTTACCAACCTTGATGCCCTTGAAGTTTTGGTGGAAGCCATCAAAGAGTCAAATTATCAATTTAAAAAAGATGTTTTTTTCGGTCTGGATGTGGCGGCAAATTTTTTTTATCAAAATGGTAAATACACCATTAGGGACAGGACTTCGCCATTAGCTACTAACGAAATAATCGAATTTTATCGTGAGCTTGTTGGTCAATATCCATTAGCTACTCTTGAAGACCCACTTGAAGATGATGACTGGAAAGGTTGGGCAAAATTGTCTCAAGTTTTACCAGAGACGATTATTGTCGGCGATGACCTTTTGGCAACCAACAAAACAAGAGTGGAAAAAGCAATTAAAAAGAAAGCTTGTTCGGCAATTTTGGTGAAGCCAAATCAAATCGGGACAATTGCCGAAACAATTGAAGTGATTAAAGCTGCCCGGCTTGCTAATTGGAAAATAATTGTTTCTCACCGCAGTGGGGAGACCAATGATGACTTTATTGCCGATTTTAGCGTCGGTGTTGGCGCTGATTATACCAAATTTGGTGCTCCGGCAAGAGGTGAAAGAGTGACTAAATACAATCGATTATTAACTATTAACCGGGAATTAGAAAGATGACCAAACCAGTCGTTTTGATTATCATGGACGGTTGGGGAATTGCCCCAGACGGCCCTGGTAACGCCGTTACTCAAGCCAAAACCCCAACCATTGATAATTTTTGGGCTGCTTATCCACGGACGCAACTGATAGCCTCAGGTGAAGCTGTCGGTCTGCCCAAAAATGAAAACGGTAATTCGGAAACCGGTCACCTTAATTTGGGCGCCGGTAAAATCGTTTTCCAGGATTTACCACGAATTAATATGGCCATTGCTGATGGTAGCTTTTTTCAAAAACCGGCTTTTAAGGCCGCCGCTGAGCATGTCCGAAAAAATAAATCCTCTCTTCATCTTTTAGGCCTAATTGGCAGTGGTGGTGTTCATTCCAGTTTAGAGCATATTTTAGCCCTTATTCATTTTGCCAAGCAAGAAAGCCTGCCAAAACTTTTTCTTCATCTTTTTACTGATGGCCGGGACTCAGCACCCACCTCAGCCCTAACTTATATTGATATAGTGGAGACAGAGCTTAAAAAAATTGGTTTTGGCCAAATTGCTTCACTTTGCGGTCGCTACTGGGCGATGGACCGAGATAATCGTTGGCAACGAACTCAGAAAGCTTATGACGCTTTAACACTTGGTAAAGGGAAATTTTCTTCCTCACCAGCTGAGGGAATTAAAGCCTCTTACAAAGAGGGTAAAACTGATGAATTCCTTGAACCGGTTATTCTTACCGATAAAAACAATCAACCCATCGGGTTGATTAATGACAATGACGCGGTGATTTTTTTCAACTTCCGGATTGACCGGCCCAGACAGTTAACCAAAGCCTTTGTCTTACCCAATTTTGAAACGCTGGTGATTAAAAAAGCCGCTTTTGACCCATATGCAGAACGCTATGGTCTTCACCTTTACGAAGTTCCTCAAGAAACAACCACTTTTAAAAGGACAAAAATTATTCAAAACCTCTTTTTTGTCACTATGACTGAGTTCGAAAAAAAACTGCCTACTCAAACCGCTTTTCCGCCAACGCCGGTGGAAATACCTTTAGCCCGTGTGCTGTCTGAAAAAAGTTTACGCCAGCTCCATATTGCTGAAACCGAAAAAGAAAGATTTGTCACCTACTATTTTGATGGCCAAAGAGAAGCCCCTTTTCCAGGTGAGGATAGAATTGAAATTTCCTCGCCTAAAGTGGCTACTTACGATAAAAAACCGGAAATGTCTGCTTATGAGGTCACCAGCGAACTGGTTAAACGGTTGAAAACCAACATTTATGACTTTGTGGTGGTAAATTATGCTAACCCGGACATGGTCGGTCACACCGGTGTGCTGTCTGCCGGTGTTAAAGCTTGTGAAGTGGTTGACGAGTGTGTCGGTAAAGTCGTTAACACGGTTTTGGGCCTCGGTGGCAGTTGCTTAATTACCGCTGATCATGGTAATGTAGAAGAAATGATTAATTTAACCACTGGAGGGGTTGATACTGAGCACTCCAACAACCCTGTTCCTTTGATTGTTGTTAGCCAGCATTTTCGTCAAAAAGCCCAAAACTTGCCTCAAGGTATTTTAGCTGATGTCGCCCCAACAATTTTGGACCTGATGGAAATCAACAAACCCGAGCTGATGACTGGCCGCAGTTTACTACTCTAATGAATCAAAAAAAAATCATTAAAAAGAAAAAAATCCTGGAATTTACTCCAAATCTTAAAAATTATCAGGCTACCTATCAACGTTTTGAATGGAAAAAAGCAGAAAAGGAACTTCAATGGTTTCCGGGCAAAAAACTCAATGCTGCTCTTAACGCCATTGACTACCAAGCAAAAATAAAAAGCCGAAACAAGGTCGCCTTGTATTGGCATGGCAGTCAAGATGAAAAAAGAAAATATACTTTTACCGATCTAGCCACTCTTTCCAATAAGTTTGCCAATGTTTTAAAACAATTCCAAGTCCAGCGAGGCGACCGAGTATTTTTTTTCTTACCCAGAACGCCGGAGTTGTATTATGGTTTTTTGGGCACTTTAAAAGCGGGTGCGATTGCTGGCACTCTTTTTGCCGCCTTTGGGCCTCAAGCACTTTACGACCGGCTAAAAAATGCTGATGCCAAGGTTTTGGTAACCAATAAAGAGCTTTATCCAAGGGTAAAAAAAATTAAAAAAGATTTACCTAAATTAAAAAAGATCATCCTTACTGATAAAGAATTGCCTTTTCTTATAGCCAAAGCTCCAAAAGAGTTTAATATAGCCAAAATGGAACCAACTGAACCCGCTTTCATGCTTTATACATCAGGTACGACCGGTAAACCCAAGGGAGTTGTCCATACCCACCAAGCAATTTTACTTCAATATTTAACTGCCAAGTGGGTTTTGGACCTGAAAGATGATGATGTCTACTGGTGTACGGCTGACCCGGGGTGGATAACCGGAATTGCTTATGAAATCCTAGGTTCGTGGTCTAATGGCGCTTCTACCTTGGTCTATGCGGGCCGCTTTAATCCAGAAAAATGGTACCAACTAATTGAGGATTATCAAGTAAATGTTTGGTACACGGCGCCAACGGCGATTAGAATGCTGGCGGCGGCTGGCTTAGGTTTAGTCAAAAAATATGACCTTTCCTCGCTGCGCCACCTCGCTTCTGTCGGTGAACCTCTTAACCCAGAAGCTGTTTGGTGGGGGTTGAAAGCTTTTGGTTTGCCTTTTCACGACAACTGGTGGCAAACAGAAACAGGCGGGATTTTAATTGCCAACTACCCTTGCATGGATATCAAGCCGGGTTCAATGGGTAAGCCGGTTCCAGGGATTAAAGCCGCCATTGTCAATGACCAAGCCAAAGTGCTGCCAGCAAATAAAGTGGGTAATTTGGCCATCAAACCTCCTTGGCCTTCGATGATGAGAAAAATTTGGCGCCGGCCAAAAAAGTATAAAAGTTATTTCAAAGGGGGCTGGTATCTTACCGGTGATCTGGCTTATAAAGATAAAGACGGTTATTTTTGGTTTGTTGGCCGGGCTGATGATTTGATTAAAACCGCCGGCGAAAGAGTTGGCCCTTTTGAAGTTGAGTCCGCTTTGATCTCTCATCCAGCCATTGTTGAAGCCGCAGTTATCGGTAAACCCGACCCAATCCGTGGTGAAATCATAAAGGCCTTTGTCAGTCTTAAAGCCGGCCAGAGAGGCTCTAACAAGCTTAAGGAGGAGATTAAAACCTTTGTCAAAAGAGAATTAGCCGGTCATGCCTATCCTCAAGAAATTGAATTTATGGACAAGCTGCCCAAAACCCGCTCCGGTAAAATCGTCCGCCGCTTTTTAAAAGCCAAAGAACTCGGTTTACCAATCGGCGACACTTCCACGCTTGAGAAATATTAGAAATTAAACTATAATCGAAGAGATAATTTTCCTGCCTTCTAATCAGTCGCCCCGATTACTTAAATGACACCAGAAAAAGATCTAACACCAAAAAAAGATCAAAATCTCTCCCCAGAAAAGCTTCGAAGGCGACCAATCGTCTCGCCTCCGTTAATTGTTCTTAAACCTGACAATGAAACGTTTGCTTTAGATGGCTGGAAAACTCCTGACGGCGTCAATCTAAACTCTCTAGAAAACCCGATTACTTCAGAAGGGTTTAAGCCCTTTATCAGAATATATTGTGAAGAAAGAGGATTCAACTTTGGAGACGTTAATGTCAGTAAAGGAGTTTTGGAATCATTAGAAATACAACAAGCAACTGGAATGGGTCGTGTCTGTCTTTCGGGAATTGATGCTCACGGCCAAGGTGATTATCAATTTGAAAATGTTACCGAGGGCAGGGTAGCGGTCGGTTTACAAGCATTACTGGCCATATATGTTAATGGTCTCCAAAAAAATTATAGACTAGAATATCCCTATTTAAATACGAGTGGTCGAGACCAAATAAGTTTTTTCCCAGTCGACTTAAGAATCCCAAGACATTTGTGTCGGTCGACTGATCAACTAACCGGTGATTGTTATCAAGCTGACTTTATTGAAAAGGCAGGCAGAATGGCTCAAAGATTTAATCTTCATTTAAGAGAAATGTATTTTAGTCAATCTGGTTTATTAACAAAAGTCAGTCTCCGAGGAGGAGATGCTTGCCATTATTCTCTTGATGAGTCAAGAGGGGAATATGGCGAGCATAATGTTGATTTCTCTCATCAAGCCATTTTGCTCCACTGGATATGCGGTACTTTTATAAGAGATTTAAAACGCATAGTTGAAGGAGATGAATAATGTTAAATCAAATTAAAAAGGATTTACAAAAGCTCAAAAATCCTCAAAAAGCGAAAATTTCGGCGAGATTTTTTAAAACTGGAAAAGGGGAGTATGGAGAAGGGGATGTTTTTTTAGGTATCACCGTACCCCAACAGCGAAAAATTGCCAAAAAATATCCTGATTTAAATTTAAAACAACTTCAAAATCTACTTTCCAGCAAAATCCATGAACACCGCTTAACGGCTTTGTTTGTCTTGATTAACAAATACCGTAAAGCAGATGAAAAAAATAAAAAAGAAATTTTTAATTTTTATCTTCAAAATACAAAAAGCATTAATAATTGGGATTTAGTTGATGCTTCGTCTGAACATATTTTAGGCGATTATCTTTTAGAAAAAAACAAGACCATTTTGTATAAATTAGCTAAATCAAACAACTTATGGGAACGAAGAGTTGCGATTATGGCTACTTTTGAATTTATCAAAAACAATCGTTTTCAAGACACCCTAAAAATTGCCAAAATTCTTTTGAAAGATAAACATGATTTAATTCATAAAGCGGTGGGGTGGATGCTAAGAGAAATTGGTAAAAGAAATCAGAAAGTTGCGGAAGAGTTTTTAAAAAAACATTGCCAAAAAATGCCTCGGACTATGCTCCGCTACGCAATTGAAAAATTTCCTGATAACAAAAGGAAGTTTTATTTAAGAAAGCCGAAAAAGTAAAGTGAGTTCGCCTTTGGGCTTGGTTTTGGCGAAATGAGCGATTGATTGGCTAATTTTTTCTCTTCTTACTTCTTGATGCATTTTGGTTAGTTCCCGGCAAACAATAATTTCAATATCACCTAAAAATTCTTTTAACTCATTTAGGGTTTTTAAAAGCCGATAGGGAGATTCAAAAAAGATAATTGTCGTTTTTTCAGGTAATGAGGTAAAAATTTTTTTTCTTTTACCTTGTTTTTTAGGCAAAAAGCCCAAAAACAAAAACTTATCTGTGGGCAAACCCGAGACAACCAGGGCAGTCAAAATCGCCGAAGGGCCGGGGATAGATTCAATTTTGATATCCTGAGCAATACATTCTCGAACCAGTTTAAAACCCGGGTCAGAAAGAGTTGGTGTACCAGCATTGGAAACTAAAGCGATATTTTTGCCTGTTTTTAAAAGCTGAATGATTTGGGGAATTCGAACGGCTTCATTTTCTTCATAATAAGAAAAAAGTTTGGGTTTTGATTGAATCTCTAACTTCTGCAAAAGTAACCCTGTTTTCCGGGTGTCTTCACAGGCAATAACATCCACGCTGGCCAAAACCTCTTTGGCTCGCAAAGTAATGTCTTTTAAATTACCAATAGGTGTTGACACCAGATAGAGGATGCTCATGAAGAAATTTTAACATAATGGGTTAATTTTAACTTCTCCAAGCGACAACAAGAGGGTCAATTCCACTTATCGGTTCTCCTTTTTCCCTCGCCATCTCTACTAAGACCGTTTGGATACAAAATTTCCTTTCAAAAGGTGCCCTTGAAGGCTCATAAGCGCTACAAGAGCCAAAAACAAGCGGAAAAAGACAATCACCCCTATCTTCAGCACCCATTTCACCGTTTAAAGGTAAGGGGATGCCTAAAGCCTTAAAGGTTCTATCTGGAAGGGCAAGAACAGGATCATAAATCTGATTACCATACTCTACATACCTGCCTGTTAATAACCCCTTTCTCTTAACTTTAGACAATTTTTCCTTATCAAGTAAAAGCAAGGCTGCTGTTGTTAACCGCACCTGTCTACGAAGCCTTCCTAAGTCTAAAGGAAACCCGTCTTTTTTTCTTATTACATGAGAAGCAAAACCTGCCATTGACCACGTCTCAGTTCCTTCTATAGCGATAAAAAAATGTTCGCCGGCAATAATCAACTCAACAAACTTTGGTTCAGAAAGACTGGGGGAAATTTTAACTTTTTCCAACCCTAGTTTGCCCGCAATCCCCACCCATTGGTTATCAAGCAGAAAGTCGTTTAATCTATCAGGTGCCACTGCTTCTAAGGGGCTTGGTTGTGGATCAAAGCAACGAGCTGGCCATATCTCCATTTCAGAACGAGTAAAACTAACTAGCCTGTTATAAGTTGGTAGTCCAATTCTTATATGACCTTTGGGAAGCAATTCCAGTTCTCCTCTAGTTTTAATTCCGTCTATCAAGCCAGCCACAACAATAGGATCTTCTTTTTGGGCAAGCTTTCTGGAAAAACGACCTATCTCTACTGGTGGCATCGTAATCTTTTCGTGTAAAAATCTAGAGCAGGGTGAAATTAAAATAACATAAAAGGTTTGTTATGTCAAAGGCTTTTCGTTAGGTGTTGACACCAGATAGAGGATTCCCATAAAATAATCATATCATAAAAAAGTTTTAAACCTGCCCTCAAGGCAGGTTTTTTTTGAAAGGAGGTGAAAAAAATGGCAGGTGGACAGGAAAGAATAGATAGGCGAAGGTTCGCTACCAGTGGTCTGGCGGCCATCTTGGGCACGCTTACCCTATCCAGTTGTAAATTAGAAGGCTTAAAATACCTTCAAAAAACTAAAGGTAAAGAATCTCGTGACTCGGAACAAGAAGCAAAGTTAACCCAAAAAGAAGCTGAAATAAAAGTTTTTCAAAGAGAATCATTTGATCGCGCTTGTTTAGTAGCTGGGTTGTATGAGTTAGTAACAGGTGAAAAAACTGTATTTTCCGGAATGGATTACTTAGAAAGAATAGCAATCTGGAAAACTTTACACGACCAAGCTGTCGCTGAAGTGATGCAGGGAAAAAATCAATGGGCCCCTGATTTATGGGTTGACACTACCCAAAGACTACCCATACAATAAACATCAAAGAAAGATGTTTAAAGAGTTAACTGTTACTATTATCGAAGCCATTCGCCAAAATGGGGCGATGAGTGTTTTTTGGGGAGGCTTGATTGAACAAGTCATTTCGCCAATCCCTTCTGTTTTGATTCCGATGAGTGCTGGTTTTATTCTCATTCCAAAACAGTTGGCTTCATTGGCCGCTTTTCAACAAATTTACCATCAAATTTCCTTTCCCTACGCCGTTGGCGCCACCATCGGTTCCTCAGTTTTATATTTTGCTTCCTATTACGGCGGCCGAGCTTTAATTGAAAAATTTGGTAAGTTTTTTGGTCTTTCTTTAAAAAACATAGACCGTTTTAAAAACAAATTTACCCGTGGTTTTAAAGATGAATTAATTATTTTTTTATTGATCATTTTACCCGCCACCCCTATTTCACTCGTCGCTGCTTCCTGCGGCATTATCGGCATTAAAGCCGCTGAATTTTATCCTTTAATTTTTTTAGGAACATTTGTCCGGTCATTATTGCTTGGCTGGCTTGGCTGGCAAGCTGGCGAAGCCTACCAACTTATCAGTTCCGGCTTGAATAAAATCGAAACTTTACTTTCAATTGCCGGAGTGGGTGTGGCTTTTGCTATTCTGGCTTTTTTATACTACAAAAGACAAAAAATTCTTAAGAATTAATGACAAACCTTACAAATCAAGGCTTTCCATCAGAATCCGCTGGCAGACTAATAACCACTAAAGTACCCATCGCCAGCCCTGAAGCAACTATTGCCGATGTTGAAAAAATGCTGTTTCAAAAAACAGAGGAATTTGAAACAATCAATTATATTTACATTGTCAACAGGAACAAAAAATTGAAAGGAGTCATCTCGGTAAAGGATGTCTTCCGTTTACCTAAAACCACCCAGCTGGCTAAAGTGATGGTTAAAGAAATGATCTCTGCACGAGCTCACGCCGACCAAGAACGCGTGGCTTTGCTGGCTCTCAAACACAACCTGAAGGCTATTCCTGTCGTTGATAAAAAAAATTGCTTTTTAGGGGCAGTTCCTTCAGATGCAATTTTGCATATTCTCCACAATGAAAATATTGAAGATATTCTCCGTTTTGCCGGCGTTCACAAGTTTAAAGATCCAGCGATGAGCATTATTCAGGCATCATCCGCAGTTCACTTTTACAAAAGATTCCCTTGGCTTATATTGGGCCTTTTTGGTGGTATTGCCGCCGCTTTGGTGGTTGAATATTTTGAAAGTGCCCTTAGAGCTCAATTAATTTTAGCGGCTTTTATTCCTATGATTGTTTATATGGCAGACGCTGTCGGTGCCCAAGTTCAAACTATCTTTATTCGCTCACTAGCCTTGGATCGTCAGCTCAATCTTAAACGATACATTTGGCGAGAATTTAAGGTAAATTTTTTTATCGCCCTGATTTTGGGAATGGTTATTACTACTATCTCTTTCTTCTGGTGGCACTCAACCATGCTTGGTTTTGTTTTGGGGCTTTCAATTTTTGCCACCATCTTTGTGGCAACCGTCATCGCCATTTTTTTACCTTGGTTTTTTTCCAAAATTAAATTCGACCCAGCCATTGCCAGCGGCCCCTTGGCCACCATCATTCGAGACATGCTCAGTTTAATTATCTACTTCGGCATCGCCCAAATTATGCTTAATCTCTTTCAAATTTGACCAGTCGTAGTTTTAAGTTAGTTCGAATCCTACCCGCGGAATATCCTATCTAGGGTAGTGGATGAGATGATTACCGAACATTTGATTTTCAGAAACTTTTGATTTGAGGTAAAATATAAAAAATGAAAATCAATAAAAGACAAAAAGAGCTACTTGAAACTGAGGCAGTTGCTGTCGGAACTCTTAATAAAGACGGCAGTCCTAACGTTATTGCCATTGGGTATGCCAGAGTTGTCAGCCTAACAGAAATTGTGATTACTGACAATTTCATGAAGGTTACCAATGAAAACATCAAAAGAGATTCAAGAGTTTGTTTAGCTGTTTGGACAAAAGATTGGGAAGAGGGTTATAAGTTTGTTGGTAAAGCAGAATATCAAGCTAAAGGCAAATGGGCAAAATTCGTTAAAGAGATGAAAGAAAACAAGGATATGCCTGCAAAGGGAGCCATTATAGTTAAAGTGAGCAATATCTATAAGCTAAGTTGAGGATATAAATATGAGCAACGAACAAGAGCCAAAACTAATAATGGCAGAAGGAGCAAATGCTTCTTGGGATGAATATATAAATATTCATGATATGCCTGATGCAGTTGTTGTTGATGTAACAAATTTTTGTAATTGTGCTGAATGTGCTCATTGTTATATAAAAGCAGTAAGGTATGGAGATACAAAAAACGATACTGGTGTTTTTATGGATACAGCAACTGCAAATGTTTGGGCAGAAACACTTGCTACGCACCCCAAGGGTCGCCCAGAACAAATCTGGATAGCTGGTGGTGAACCAACAATACATTCAAACTTAGGACCAATTCTGGGATATTTTAAAGATCGCGGTTTTTACACTGCCCTTATAACTAATGGGGAAAGATTTGCAGATAATCGCTATTGTCAACAAATTACTTCGCTAAATGTTTTAGACGAGGTAGCTGTAACAATAAGGGGTGTGGGTGGGCTCCATGACCTTTTAATGTTACCAGCGGACAATCCTTTATGGGGGCTAGTACCAACAGACCAGCCTGCTTCAGGTCAAATTACTTATGTCACAGGAAAGATTAAGGAACGAGCTCACTTTGAGAAATCAATGGAAGGATTATTAAACTTGTCTAAAACAAACGTTCAAGTTGCTTTGAATATTGATATGCAGATTGCTACAGATATGGATGTAATAGTAGGTGAGATTGTAAAAAGAGGCGGTAGGGTAAATATTATATATTTGCAAGTTCAACAGATGGCAGGGCGAGCGAAAGAACAGCCTTTATCTGTCCCCAATAAATGGAGAGAGCCCACTGAAGAAATGGTAGCAAAGTATCTTGAACAAGCAAAAGCCCTATTAGAACAAAAGATAGTACAAGAGATTACAATAATAGATCCTCTACCAGAAAATATAGTAGAGGGCTTATCTTTAGAAAAAGAAGAAGTTTACCAACCATCTGTTGTTCCTGCTATATCACCAGCTGGCGAGTTGAGAAAAGATGTTTTATTTGTTGATTAAGTTAAGCAAATATTGTTAATAATTCCTGTGTTTGCTTTAGCGTAAATTCTGGATACTCAAGCTCGTTTGCCCAGCCAATTCGTCGGAAATCATACCATCGTTCGAGCCAATTTACACTAATTCACAGTTAATAATTGCTGTGTTTGTTCCATTATAACTTCTGGATTTTTAACCAGTGTTAACCATTTCACAGTTCGAAAATCGTCCCATCCGGCGAGCTGCTGTATTTTGATATATTCCTCGGTCTTAGAATGATATAATTCCCACAATGGCGAGGGAGTTAGATAAGCCACTAGGAATTTTGGAGACAATTTCACCTCGTGATAAAGAGGTTATTGTCTTAGGAGCTGTCTTTTTTTGGGGGAAGTATATGAGAAGGCAGGTACTCGCCGAGGATTTTGAGCCAGATATACCTCCAGTGTATTTTGACGACTTTCTTTCGGTTTTAAGAGCAGGTTTTAGCCTACACAGACAAGAGAATGTTGATATTGATGGAGATGTAGTAGGGTCAGTTTCTGATATTTTGTCTAAGCATCCGAGAAGGCAAGAGTTGTTCGGGAATTTAACCGACTCGGATATTAGGAATATTTGTTGGGAACTTGATGAGATATTTGAGAATCAAGAGTTCTGTGCTCAGTGTGAATCGTGGTCGTATTACGATGCTGAACCAGAAGATTTTGCTGTTGGTGTCGCTAGCACTATGCTTTGGCTTCGGGGTAGCCGCATTGGCATGAGTTGGTTCAATGACATATATAGTGGGAGAGATAGAGGAGTGATTGTTGAGGCAATATTAAGAGAGAAATTATCTAGGGCCTTTGCTGGGATGTTATCGTCTGGTGAAGATGCTGAGATTTAACTTCATAGAGATGGTGATAAAGCAGGTTCTAACTTCGTCTATTGCGGGGGAGCCATTAGATAGTTGTAGTGGTAGTTACTTGAGATAGCTTAAAGGCTTCAAAAAGATTTTTCAGCTCATTTAAATCAAAATTTATTTCAATTTCTTGGTTGCGGAATAAGTCAACTAGGGGGAGCTGATTACTTTTTAATATAACCTCTAATTTTTTTCATTTTCTAAATCTGTGGTCCGCCAGCTGGCGGAGATTATTTTTGTTAGCGAGGGTGTTTTGGTAAAATTGGAGTATGAACGAAAGATTGTCATCTGCCGAGCTTTACGATGCAGCTACAGCTGTCATCAAAAAAGTTTGTGATAGGAAAAAATACATCCAAGAAACGCTCATTCCGAGGATGGATGAGCGCAGAGGAAGACTTCGACCTCTGGCTAGAGAGGAGATTGTTAAAAAATTATTTTCTGTTGACGTGCCTAAACCAGGAGAGGCAGTTGAAATTATCGGAGAGACAGTAAGAGCTAAGAGGAAATTGACACCAGAACTTGCCTTGGAGATAGCAGATATAATCTACTATACTCTCCAACCAAACTGCCCAGACTTTATCAGTAATCCGAAGCCATTTATATCGGGCTTAGGAGTTGACATGGGAACAGCTTTTGCCTTCTGTGCATTGAAATATGAAACGAGGCTCCTCCAGGGTGATTTTGCAAACCACAAAGAAGTTGAAAAGGAAATAATGGCGAGATTTTTAGAAAGCCTAGCTGTATCGGAAGCAAAACCCCAAAGCTAAGCTAGTTCTAACTTCGTCCACTGCGGGGAGCCCAGTTTTCTAGGCTTTTTTGTTTGTGGTAAGATATGAGTTAATAATGAATATTTCGGAAATAACTAATCCAGACAAAGAGTTAGTAGATATTGCTAAAAATCTTATCAATAACAGAAAAAGTAAACTTTCAACGGTCGGGTGTGCTTTAAAAACCACAAATGGGAAGGTATTTAGAGGCGTTAGTGTAGAGCCCCGTCACAGTGGTCCTTGTCATTCGTGTGCCGAGTATTCAGCGGTAGGAACAATGCAAACAGATGGCAACTATAAAATTGAAACCATAGTTGCCGTCGGTGAAGATGGAACAATTTTGCCTCCCTGTGGGAGATGCCGAGAAATGTTGAAAGAGTTCGGTAACCCATACGTTATCATTCAAGAAAACAGCAAACTTTTTAAATTAAAACTAGAAGAAATTATTCCCTATTGGGAAAGCAAGTAAGAAGTTCAAACTTCATCCACGAGGGAGAGCGAGTTGAAACTTAATATAACCTCTAAAAGATTTTTCTTTTCCTGAGCCTGCGAAATCGATAATTTTCCCCTGAAGGGGTGTTTTGGTAAAATGGGGGTATGACAAAAAAGAGATATTACCATCGCAAGCTCATCAGAGATAGAATCCCTGAATTTATCGAGGCCAACAAAGGGGAATACGAAACCAGAATCTTGGGTGAGATAGAATTTGAAAAAGAATTAAAGAAAAAGTTGGTGGAAGAATCAAAAGAATTGGTGGATGCCCCAAAGAAGTCGCTTCTGAACGAACTGGCTGATGTTTTGGAGTTGGTTAAGTCTATTGCTTCTCATTATAAAATGAGCTTCCGTGAAGTGGAGGAGTGTCAGAGGCAAAAAAGGAAAAAGCGGGGCGGATTTAAAAAGAGATTGTTTTTAATCTGGTCTACGGGCAAATCTGGCAAATAGAGGTTCTGACATGGTCTAGTGCGGGGAGCCAACTAATTCACGGAAAGTAGTTCTTGAGTTTCAGAAATTATTCCCTCAGAGCTTTCAATTAAGCTCAACCAGAGACTTGTTTTTAGTAAATTTTTTTTATCCAGCTAATTGGGCTTTTATCTTTTGGGTCATGATTATAATTAATCGTTATTTCTTCACTTTTTTTAATATCTTTTAGAGCTTGAAAGACAAGCTTCTTTTTTTTATAGTCACGCTCGTAAAGGGCGTTGGGGTGATACGAATGGTTATATAGGGAACCATAGCCAAGAGCAATAGCTCCGTCTTGGTTGTTTTTCCAAGCAAAAAGATAGTGGTCAAGAATCGTTTTTTCGCACAAATAGCTATCTTTCTTGTTTAAGACAATGACCGGAGACCTTTCGATAATTTCGTTTTTAAGAAAATTTTTTTTGGCAAAAACCCCTCGGTTTTTGTGTTTAATTTTTTTAACAATCACGCCTCGGGGTATATCTGAACGGTAAAATAAGGGTTTATTTCTTTTCATATTGCAAAAGGGGGACTTCTTCAAACCATTTGTCTTTCCAGCCATAGCCAATTTCCAAAAAATCCATTTTTTCCATGCCCAAGCTGACAGCATCATCTATTTCTAAAAGGTTGACATAATTGCCAATACCAGGAAAGTTTTTGATATCATAGCCGCATTTAAGGGGATAATAGCAACCATTAAACAAAGCTACTAAATCAACGGCAGCTGTTTTGTTGCCAATAACAACCGTTACCATTCTGACTTTATAACTACTGTTAGCTAGCCCTAATTTAATTACCTGACGAAAGGTTTCTACTCTTCTTGGGTCTTCCCAGCCAGTATCTTCGCCCTTTTCTTGAAACCTTTTATTGCTTAGGTTGACCAAGGTATCAAAATCGTCAAAATTATCAAAAACAATCTTGGGGTTTTGGGCCTCAATGATTTTTCTGTCTCTTTTAAGGTTATACCTTTTTTTCTTTTTTAAGGTCGCTAGGTAGTCCTCTGCGGATTTGATGGTGTCAAGTTTAAGAATGTATTTGGGGTCATCTGGTTTTAATCTAATTACTTGCTTAATCCATAAAGGCAATTCGGTGCTAATGGCGTTGAGAATGACAGGAGAAGGACAAATAGCCAGCAATAACGGAATAAAAAGCGGGTCTTTAACCAAAAACTTATTTTCCTCTTGCCAGGTGCTGCCAAACCAGGTGTATCTTTTATTGTCTTCTTCATACCACAAAGGTAGTAAAGCAAAATTATCCAAGCCGTTTTTCAAAGCCAAGAAGCAAGGCGTGTGATTGTATCCTTTCCAAAAAGCCAGCCTGAAATCCCAAGTATCAAACAAAGTGGTGTTGGAGCTAAACTCTTTCCATAGTCTCTTACAGTCATCAATTTGGGCAAAAACTTCAACTTGGAGGTTTTTCAGAAGTGGAGAATGACCGTTTGTGTGGTAGTAATGTTGTTGTTTTTTAGAAAGTGTGTTTTGAGAATAATGAGGATAAAAAGGAAAAAGCCCATTTTGGGGCATAAAAAAAGAACCTTTTCTTGCAAGGCTCTTGACTTGCAGAGAAAGCTTTTCTTCCTCCTTAGCTTCAGGCAATGAATTATCTTTTAGAATTGTCAATTTGCAGGACTTACGCTAACAAAAATTCGGAACTTACAAAGTAAAATTCTAAAGACAACGCGTAGGTCCTGTATCAATAAATCATATTCTTTTTATCAAGTTTGTCAATATTTATTTTAGGCATGTTTTAGCTTGCAACTAACGATGCTAAATTGGGTTGGGCAGATCTGATAATCTCAGGACTAGGAAGTACAGTATTCCTTGCTATTTATGCTGATAGTGCTATACTACGGTAATGTATTAGTATTTAGTAGGAGTATTTATGAGAGACTTTAAGTCAGGTAATAGATCAGGAGACAGAAGAGATTCTCCCAGAAGAAGTTTTGGCGACAGAGATTCAAGGAGGCCTTTATTGTACGATGCCGTGTGTGATGAATGCGGCAAAGATTGCCGAGTGCCCTTCAAACCAAGCGGCGAGAAGCCAGTATATTGTAGTGATTGTTTTGAAAAAAAAGGCGGAAGGGATAGTAATAGATCGGGAGACAGAAGAGATTTTCCCAGAAGGAGTTTTGGTGGTGGAGATTCTAGGAGGCCTTCGCAGAACAACTTAGGTGATCGCAGTATTTCACAGCTTACAGAAAAAATTGGAGTTTTGAATACCAAACTTGACACAATTATTAGTTTATTATCATCAGCTGGAAAGAAGAAATCAGATTCAGTAAAAGGTAGGACGGAAAAGAATAAGAAGTCGAAAACACAAAAGTAGATGAAATTACTAAGGGGAACAAAATTTAGAAGCCCAGTTTAATGGGCTTCTTTGATTTATGATAAAAATAAAAACAGAATGGAGGTAAAAAATGAAAGAGAGAGAAATTCGAAGAACTCTTAGGATTTTTCCCAGAGAAGGAAAAGACGTGTGTGATTTAGATGAATGTATTTTGGACAAAGACGGCCACATTATTAACACTAAAACAATTTTTAGAGAGATTCCTCGTTTTGTTGCTCAATGGGCAGCTCAAAGAGAAAGAAATCAAGATAGAGATAGCGTGGTGATCGATTTTTCAAATCCCTCGGGCGTAACGGTGGAGTCAGATAATGACCAACTAAGAGAAGAAGCAGTAGCAGGTTTGATAAGAGCGGGAGTCGAGCAAATCGTCCCAGTTTATTAAGGCGACTTCTGCGGGCTTGGTTATTTCTAGCTGCCTAAGGCTAAACTAGTTCTAACTTCGTCCACCCTTCGGCAAACTCAGGGTAAACGATGGGGAGCGAAACAATCCTATAGTTTGACAATCATGATTAGACGTGTTACAATTCTTTTTGTTAGCTTTAAATATTGATCAGTAGTTAATACTGATTTGAGTCGGTTTATTTGGTTTAGGTATTCGTATCTTTCCCCTTTTTGAATCGTCTCCCTTTTTAAAGGCAATTAGCATAGTAAAAATGAGAAATTTTAAGCGCGGTCGTTCCCGTGATTTTCGCGGGCAAAATAGTAGATCATTTGGTCGATATCGACCAAACAGATCAGGTGGTCGGGGTAGATATCAAAACAAAGGTGCTTCCTTGAACCCACTTATGTTCGTCAGGAGGGCAGTTGATGTTGACGAAACGCCATATGTGCCAGCAAACAGTTTTTCGGATTTTCCTTTGAATGAAACTGTAAAAAGGAATGTTCTGGCGCGTGGCTTTGGCAAACCAACTGCGATTCAAGATAAGGCAATACTTCCTATACTGAAAGGAAAGGATTTGGTTGGCATTGCCAATACAGGAACTGGAAAAACTGCGGCTTTTTTGCTACCTTTGATTACGAAGGTGTCAAGAGATCGAAGCCAAAAGGTTTTGATCGTGTTGCCTACCCGTGAATTAGCTGCACAGATTCAAGACGAATTTAAACTGTTCAGTTTTGGTATGGGAATTTTCTCAACACTGTGTATCGGAGGCGCCTCATTAAATATCCAGGCACGCGAGCTGTCGCGTCGGCCAAATTTTGTGATCGGAACCCCTGGAAGGATCAAGGATCTAGAAGGACGACGGATTTTGAATTTGGGTCACTATGGAAACGTAGTGCTAGATGAGGTTGATCGTATGTTGGATATGGGATTTATCCACGACATCCGACACATTATTTCGTTTTTACCAAAAAACCGCCAATCTTTGTTCTTCTCGGCAACGATACCAAAAGAAACTAAGGTAATAATGCAAAACTTTTTAGTTGATCCAGTAACAGTGTCGGTAAAAACCGGCGTGACTCCTCGAAATGTTGATCAAGACATAATTCGAACACAAGGCAAAAATAAACTTGAGATTCTTCACCAGCTATTGATTAAAGAGGAATTTAGGAAAGTTTTGGTTTTTGGCCGAACCAAATGGGGAGTGAACAAACTTGAGGCAAATCTAACCAGGAGAGGTTTTAAGGCCGCGGCAATTCACGGTAACAAGAGCCAGGGGAAGAGGTTGCGGGCCTTGAAGATGTTCAAGAATAACGAGGTTCAGATTTTACTGGCTACAGATGTGGCCTCTAGGGGGATTGATATAGAGGATGTGACTCATGTCATCAACTATGATGTACCAGGAACATATAATG
>Ga0307380_10003939_pt1 | contig 20243 bp, 15 predicted proteins | sample UN3MG_FD_202239 | JGI IMG/M metagenome (GOLD analysis project Ga0307380, IMG submission 202239) | Soil microbial communities from Risofladan, Vaasa, Finland - UN-3 | ecosystem: Environmental > Terrestrial > Soil > Coastal area > Acid sulfate soil | place: Finland: Risofladan, Vaasa | collected... | reverse complement strand
TTTCGGTGACGGCGAGGGGCAGGCAACTCGAAGACTCGACCTGCCCCTACCTCGGGTGCGCTTCCCCACACGCAATCACACGAACGGATCGAAAAACTCCCGCAGATCTTTCCTGAAGCTCAACTCGGTGAACTGGGCCAGGCGCTGCTTCCACGCCGCCTGCTTCCTCAGCAGGAAAGGCATCGGGTCGCGCATGGCAATGCCGTGTCCGCAGACGAGCAGGTCGGGCCGGTGCTCGATCATCCTGTCGACGGCGAACGCCCAGCCGCGGGTGGCGGGGTCGCCGTCGTTGTAGCACATCGGCGGCTCGCACGCCGCGCCGTGCCCGCCAATCGAATCGCCCACGAACAGCGTCCGCACGCCGTCGATCGTCATGTCGATCCCGTGGGTGCACCAGGTCTGCCCGCCGAGCATGAACATTTCGATCTCGTATTCCTGCCAGCGGAACCGCCCGCCGTTCTTCAGCTTGCGGCGGACCGCGAAGGTGTCGTGCGCGGTGCCGTACCATGGGAGGAGCGCGATGACGTTGAACCGCTCGGGATGCTCGATGGTTTCGGCGACGGCGTCGACGCAGGCCACCTCGCAGCCTTCCATCTCGACCAGCTCGGGGATGTTTTCGGTGTGATCGCCGTGGCAGTGGGAGGGAATCACCAGGTCGATCTTGCGGATGCCGAGTGCCCGCTTCATGTCGTTGATGACGGCCCGGTGATGCTCGGCTCGCTGGGGCAGCGGCTCCCAATAGCACAGGCCGTCGTCGACGATCAGGGCGTGGCCGCTATCGGACAGCACGGCGACGCAGTTGCCGGCGCGGTACTGGTGCAGGTGCGGGGAAATCCGGCGGAATCCGGGGGCGGGGCTGTCGGCTTCGGGGAAGTTGGTTGCGGCGGCTTCGTGCGGAGGGCTTTCGGCGAGGACCGCTCCCAGCCGCCGACGCAGCAGCGTGAACGCAGGTTCAGGATCATTGATAACCGGCCCGTGCGTGGGGCACAGGATGTCGGGCCGCTCGCGCTGGAGGAGCTCGATTGAGTGCAGGATCGCGCGCTGGCCGTTCTGCAGGCCGTAGTCCCATTCGCTGTCGAACCAGTTCCACAGCCTGCCATTCCCGCAGATGAGGTCGCCGCAGAAGGCAACGCGTTTGCCGGCTACCGTGGCGATGATGGTAACCGCGTGCTTGCCATGGCCGGGGGTGGCAACGACTTCGTAAGAGCAAGGCAGCGACCGCTGCGGTCGCACGTCCCCTGCCCCTGGGCGGACACGGTGGCCCACTCCTGCAAGAACGTCATGGAAGGCAATGGGCTGGTCAGGCGGGCGTTCGTTGCGGGCGCCGCCGACGTGCCCGATGAAATTGCCGCGCGTTTCCCATTCCCAGGGCGGGGGCCACGGCTCGACAATGTGCGAGTACTTCTCGGCGCCTTCGCACAGGTATTCGTCGCCCGCCGGCACGTGCACGCGCACGCCGATGAAGTTTGCGCAGCCGGCGACATTCTCGCGCTGCACGTGCGTGACGAGGATGTCGGTGACGGGTGCCGCGAACAATTCCCGCACAGCGTCCGCGGTCAGGTCGGCCGCAGGGTCGACGATGACCAGGCTGTCGCCGGCCTGCAGCAGGTATGAATTTGCCGGCTCGTGCTTCGAACGGAGCGCGCTCCGGAAATGAAATAGCCCGGGGATGATCCGGTCGAAACGTGACGGCATGGTTATCCCTTGAAAGTCGTTGCGGAACTGATGGCGGCACGCGCAATGGCTACCATTGTACAGCACGGGCCTGGTTTTTCAAGGGATGACCGAAAATGCCGAGCAGCCGATGGCACGTCAGTGCTTCACGTTCTCGAGCAACTCGTCGATGAGAGCGAGTTCCTTCTGCTCGGTGACGATCGGCACGCGCTGGAAATCGCCGCGCAGCGCCTTCAGCGAGTAGCGCTCGTAGTCGATCTCGGTGGCGGTGCGGAAGTTCATCAGACGAAGGGGCACCACGGGCGGGCACCAGCCGACGAGTCCATGCAGCAGCAGGAATGCCATGGACAGGCCCGTGAGGACCAGCCACCAGATATTGAAGATGACGGCGAGCGCTATGCCGATAAATGAGACGATGGGCGCGATCACCTCCAGCGAACGCTCGATGTCCCACTCGCGGTCCAGCCGGTGCAACCGGTGGCTGAGCGCATCGGGGTCGGCAGTGCCGTATCGGGCGATGTTCACGGCAGTCAGATCGCGGATGAGCCGGTTTGAGCTTTTCATCGTGTATCTTGCGACTCGTTCGGCGGTGGATGGAAGCATGGGTGGTTTCTCCTGTCTTGCACGGGCATATCTTCACAACATGAAACACGTGAAGCGTCTCGCGCGTTCACTGTTTTCCTTCACGCTGCGCCTGTGACCGGAGCGGCGCCGACAATCCGACGGAGGGGCAATGACTACGGAAACGATTCCACGAACGCTGGACCTGGTCGAGCACGCGAAGCTGGCCTTGAACGTGCTGACGCGAGCCGTCGTGCCGCAGCAGTACTGCGCGGTGTGGCAGTGCATGTACCTGCACACGAACCCCGCCTGCTTCGCTTGGCCCAACTGGATCACGGCGCACTGGCTGGAAGCGCTGCCGGGGGTGCGCGCGATGACGGGCGACGGCCGGAACGCCGCCGTCGAGCAGGCGATGATGAACTCCTTGCTGGAGCGCGTCGGCCCCGACGGCCTGCTGTATCATCCGCCGGTCTCGCCCGACATCCCGCCGGGCACGGCATACCCGGCCAACTGCGCCCGCATGATCCTGGCGATGGACGCCTGGCACGAGCGGGACGGCGACCCGGCGTGGGTGGACCGGATTCGGGCGATGGCGGCCGGCCTTGCGGGAATCGCCATCAGCCGCAACCACTGCGCCTATTATCCGCCTGAATCGGGCTGGGCGGGGGGCACGTGGTCGTTCACACAGCGCGGGGCGGGGCGGACGGAGTTCTATCCCTACAGCCCGCCGGACGAGCCGTCGCGCGACCAGCAGGGCCACGAGGGCGCGGTGAAGCTCGACAACGCCCTGCCCATCCGCGGACTGGTGCGTGCGTACACGCTGACGGGCGATGAAGCGCTGCTCGAGGCCGCGCGCCGGATCGCCGCGTTCTGCCTGCTGGCGGGGATGTGGGAGCAGGAGCCGGGCTGGGGGATTCCCGGGCACGAGCACGGGCTGTTCGCCGGCCACTTCCACGGCAACGCCGCGGCACTTCGCGGCCTGCTCGATCTTGCAGTTGCGGCGGGCGACCCGGCCCTGAAGGGCTTCGTGCGCGAAGCGTACGAGCACGCTCGCCGGGCCGGCATCCCGCGCATCGGCTGGTTCCCGGCGTGGATTGCACCTGAGCGGTTCGGCCGCCCGCCGCACCTTGGCTCCGTGTGCGAAACGTGCGGCACCGCTGACATGCTCGCGCTCGCCATTGCGATGTCGGACGCCGGCATTGGCGACTACTGGGACGATGCCGATGCCATTGTGCGGAATCAGCTCATCGAGCAGCAGATCACCGATGCCGACCGGCTGGCCGCAATCCGCCGGCACGTGGAAACGGCTGAGCCGCTGCAGGACGTGAACGACGTGCTCGGAGCCACGGATGACGTAGTCGAGCGGTCGCTCGGGGGCTTCTCGATGGCCGGGCCGGCTTCGCTGAACCCAGTGTCGGCCTGGGGCTGCTGCACGGGGAGCGGCTCGGTCGCGCTGCACGAAGCGTGGCAGTCGACCGTGCGCTATGCCGACGGCCGTGCCACGGTGAACCTGCTGCTGAATCGGACATCGCCGTGGGTGGACGTGGCGAGCCTGCTGCCGTTCGACGGCCGCGTGACAATCACGCCCAAATCCGCCCGCAAGCTGGCGGTGCGGATTCCGGGATGGGCATCGATCGAGCAGGCGGCGGCCAGCCTTGCCGGGCAGAACATCACCCCGGCCCGCGCGGGCCGCTACCTGGTGATCGACAGCCTCGAGGAAGGCCGGGCGGTCGAAATAGCTTTCCCGCTGTGCGAGCGCAGCGAGAACTGCACGGTAAATGGCCGGCGCTGGCAGTTCCTGTTCCGGGGCAGCACGGTGATCGACGTCCAGCCCCGCGACGATGGACCGGCCGCTTACCCAATCTATCGGCGGGGGGATGTCCGCGCCGTGGCTTCAGCCGAGCAAAGCGATGGAAGCGGGGAGGAAACGATGAACGATGAACGATGAACATCGAACACTGAACATCGAGCATCGAAGGAAGAAAACGTTCAACGGGCAACGTTCAACAATCAACGCTCAACGTTCAACGGCAAAGGCGTGCACACCCGCTTAATCCACTTCGTTTACTGTGTCCACTTCGTCCACTGTGTCAACTTCGTCCGTCCACCGAGGATCAACGCTTCCTCTTCTCCTGCCGCCCGTTTTGCGGCGGCCCGTCCGCGTTACTTTCGGTTTTGGCTTGACTCACTTCATCAACTGCGTTAGAATTGGGTGCGATGCAGGATACATCGGATGGTTTTTCCATGCTCTCCTTGCCGGCCGATGATTTTCCCATCAAGGCCAACTACGCCTTCTTCAATCACGCCGGCACCTCGCCGCTTCCGCGAGTAGCGGCGGAAGCCGTGGCCGAGTACGCGAACGACTTCTCCCGGCACGGCTGGGTGAACCGCGCCCGGTGGACCACGACGCTGCAGTCGTGCAGGAGGCTGATCGCCGGAAAGATAGCCTGCGAGCCATCCGAGATCGCGTTCTGCGCCAATACCACCACCGGGATCGGCTTCGTGGCGAACGGCATCGACTGGCGGGCCGGTGACAACGTGGTGCTGGCCAACGTGGAGTATCCGGCGAACGTTTACCCGTGGTGGGCGCAGCAGCATCGGGGAGTGAGCCTGAAGTTCGTGCAGGATCGTGGCGGCCGGCTGCGGTTGGAGGACTACTTCAGCGCGATCGACGAGCGGACGCGCGCGGTGGCGGTGAGCCACGTGCAATTCGCCACGGGCTTTCGGATCGACCTCGACGCCCTCGGGGCGTTCTGCGAGAAACGCGGCGTGCTGCTCGTGGTGGACGCCATCCAGTCGCTGGGGGCGCTGCCGGTGAACGTGCGGGCGCCTCGCGTGGCGGCGCTCGCCTGCGGCTCGCACAAGTGGTTGCTCAGCCCGCTGGGGCTGGGCATCTTCTATTGCCGCAAGGATTTGTGCGGCAGCCTCCGCGTGTGGGCGCCCGGGGCCGAGAGCGTTGTGCGGCCGCCTGACACCTACCTCGATTACCGCCTGCAGCTTCGCGACGGAGCGGGGCGGTTTGAGGCCGGATCGCTCAATCTGGCCGCGATCTGCGGGCTCGAGGCAATCCTGCGGATGATGGAGACGATCGGCGAGCAGGAGATCGAGCGAAGGATCCGGAGCCTCACCGATCACTTGTGCCGCGGGTTGCTGCAGAAAGGCTGCGAATTGTTCTGCTCCCGCGCCGAAGGTGAATGGTCCGGCATCGTGGTATTCAGCCACCCGAAGTGCTCGGCGAAGGACGTGGTGGACGCGCTGGCACGCCAGCAGGTGATTGCCGCTGTGCGGGAAGGCCGCGTGCGCGTGTCGCCTCACTTCTGCAACACTGAAGATGAGATCGAACGGTTGCTGAAGGCAGTTGGGCAGTTGGCCAGTTAACCAGTTGGCCAGTTAACCAGTTGGCCAGTTGGCCAGTTGGCCAGTTAGTCAGTTAAGCAGTTGATCAGTTGGCCGGTCAGCCGGTTGAACAGTTGGGCAGGTGGTCGAACGCCAGAAACTGATCAACTGATCAACTGGACAACTGGCAAACTGATCAACCGAGAAACTTGCCATGAACGCCGGAATGAAACGAAAGGTCGTACCAATGATCGAGAAGCAACGGGCGAGGCTGCTTGAGATTCTGAAAAAGAAGGCTGTGCTGTATGGGGACTTCGTGCTTGCGTCGGGCAAGACGAGCAGCTACTACATCGACGGCCGGCTTGTCACGCTTGAGCCGGAAGGCGCCTACCTGACTGCCCGGCTGATCCTTGACACGTTGAAGGACGATTCGGTCGATGCGGTGGGGGGCCCGTCGTTGGGCGCGGATCCGATCGTTGGGGCGACTATCGCGGCGAGCTATCTGGCCGGGCGGCCGCTGCTCGGGTTCATCGTCCGCAAGGCCGAGAAAACGTACGGCACGCAGAAGCGGATCGAAGGTCCGTTGCGCGAAGGCCTGCGCGTGGCCATCCTCGAAGACGTGATCACCACCGGAACTTCCGTGCTGGAGGCGATCCAGGAAGTGGAACGGGCAGGGGCAAAGATCGTGCGCGTCATCCCCGTTGTCGACCGATTGAAGGGCGCTCGCGAGTTGCTAACGTCGAAGGGCTACGCCTACACGCCGCTGTTCACCCGGCGGGACCTGGGCATCGGGGAAGATAGTTCGTAACGAATTCAGGAGACAGGAGACAGGAGTCAGGAGTTGGCGGAGCGGTTGTGACTTCAGATTTCCGGCTCCCGTTTCCTTTCCCATTCATCATTTCATCTCGACACTCCATTGAGGCCATCCACGGTTCGCCTCCTGTCCTGATTATGCACGGATGCATTGCATGTTCACGCTCACCGAACGGAACATTCTGATCTTCCTGGTGGAGCTCCTGGTGCTGCTGGGGCTTGCCAGGATTCTCGGCGAGATGTTTCGCCGGTGGGGCCAGCCGGTGGTCGTGGCGGAGCTGCTCGTAGGGATCGTGTTTGGCCCGACCGTGCTGGGGCGCGTTGCACCAGGCATTTACGCGGGCATCTTCCCGCCGCACGACGCCGTGCAGTCCACCATGATCGAGACGGTGTCCTGGATCGGCGTGCTGTTTCTGCTGCTGGCGAACGGGCAGGACGTGGACATCTCGGTGGCATGGAAGCAGCGGAAGGACTCGCTGACGATCGCCCTCAGCGACGTGATCATTCCGATCATCCTCGGCATGGGCGCGGCGCTGCTGATCCCGCAGCGGTTCCTGGTGGAATCGCAGAACCGCCTGCTGTTCGCGGGGTTCGTGGGCACTGCCCTCACGATCAGCGCGCTGCCCGTTGCCTTGCGGGCGATGCACGACCTGAATATCCTGAAAAGCGACATGGGCCTGCTGATCGTCTCCGCCCTCACGATCAACGACGTGCTTGGCTGGGTACTGTTCACCATCATCCTGGGCCTCGGGACGGGCAAGGTGAACCCATTCTACATAGGCGGCGTGCTGGCCGCAACGGTAGGCTTCGCCGCGTTCTGCCTGCTGATCGGCCGCCGTCTTGTCGATTCGGCCCTTACAAAGCTGAAACAGACGGACCTTCCCCAACCGGGGAGTTCCCTCACCTTCGCCGTGTTGCTGGGGCTGGCGTGCGGCGCGGTGACGCAACTGATCGGCATTCACGCGCTGTTCGGGTTCTTCCTCGCGGGGATCATGGTGGGCGACAGCCCCGCGATGTCGGAACGCACGCGCGAGATCATCGACCAGATGGTCTACTCGATCTTCGTGCCGTTGTTCTTCGTCGGGATCGGGCTGAAGGTCGATTTCCTCGAAGGTGCGAATATCCCGCTGATGCTGAGCCTGGCCGTGGTGGGCACCTTCGGGCGCTACATCGGGGCGTACGTGGGCACGCTCGGATCAAGCGTGGCGCGGTCGGACCGCGTGCCGATCGCCGTGGCGCATACGCCGGGCGGCGCGATGGAGATCGTGATCGGCCTGGTCGCCTATGAGGCAGGCATAATCACCGAGCCGATCTTCGTCGCCATCGTTTTTGTGGCGGTGTCGTCGTCGCTGCTGGTAGGCCCGTGGCTGGCGTGGTCATTGAAGCGGCGGCGCAAGATCAGGATTCTCGACTTCTTCGTGCACAAGGCATTCGTACTGCGGCTGACGGGCGAGCGGCCGCCGGACGCGATTCGCCAGCTCTGCCAGTCGGCCGCAGTCGTTCCGGGCATGCCGGACGCCGACACGCTCTACCAGGCGGTATCCGACCGCGAGCGGACGATGAGCACTGCGACCGGGAGCGGCGTGGCATTTCCCCACGCCCGGATGCAGCAGATCAAGCTGCCCAAGGTCATCGTTGGCATCTCCAGGACCGGCATCGAATGGGATGCGCCCGACGGCATCGACGTGAAGTGGGTATTCATGATCCTCACGCCGGCCGACGACGTGGAAAGCCAAGTGACCATCCTCGCCGCCCTCGCCCGGATGATGATGCAGCCGGGCGTGAAGGCGCGGCTGCTCGCCGCCGAAACACCGCAGCAGGCGTGGGACGTGCTGAAGGCGTCGGTGCCGGCGGTGGTGTAGGGAAGACGGGAGGACGGGAAGAGGAAGAAAGGCGAACATCGAACATTGAACACTGAACATCGAACATCGAAAAGGGAAGAAAAAGAAAGCATTCGACGTTCAACAGGCAACGATCAGCGATGCAGACTTCCTGTGGAAATCGATAGAGCCGAGGTGAATTCGTTCTTCGCGTTGAACGTTGTCAGTTGACAGCTTTTCTTCTTCACTCGATGTTCGATGTTCAATGTTCAGTGTTCGATGTTTCTCCCTCTCCCTCTTCCTCCTATCGCTTGTATGTCCCCATCAGCTCACCCTCGGCGGTGATGTGCCCTTTCATTGCCTCAAGCAGTTGGGTCTTGCGGGCGCCCTGGGGGACGTCGAGCATGGTGTCGAGCGCATACAGCTTGAAGAAGTAGCGATGAGCCGGGCCCTTGGGCGGTGATGGCCCGCGGTAGCCGACCTTGTCGAAGCTGTTGGTTCCTTGCCGCATCCCGCCCTGGAGGATTTCCGAGGCAGGCACCCCTTCGGGCAGGCCGCCGGCCTTGGGATTGATGTTGAAGATGATCCAATGGACGAATGTGCCGCGCGGGGCGTCGGGGTCCTCGCAGATGATCGCGATGCTCTTCGCGTCTTCGGGCACGCCCTTCCATTCCAGCGCCGGCGAGATGTCCTTGCCGTCCCCGGTGTAATCGACGGGGATTGGCTGGCCGTTGTCGAAGACCGGGCTAGTCAGCTCGACTACCCCGACTTCCACGGTTGCCGCCGATCCTTTCGTGTTCGTCATCTGTCCCTCCTCTTTCGATGAGCAGCCGATGAACATCCCTGCTGCCATGGCTGCGACAACGGCGATACCGAGAGAAAGCTCCGTTTTTCTCATGTCGCTCTCCTTGTGGGAAATCAGAATCCAGTCATTCATGAACCTTCGGTTCACCCGAAACGATGAAAATGGGCGTCTTGTGTAGCGTATCGAGCCTGACCACTATTTTCAGAGCAGTCTTACACGAACCTTCGGTTCACCCGATACGATGAAAATGGGCGGCTTGTGCAAGCCCGAAGCTTGGCCACTACATGTTGTGGCCGCCCCTTATTTTCGAAGCAGTCTTACACGAACCTTCGGTTCACCCGAAACGATGAAAATGGGCGTCTTGTGTAGGCCCGAGGCCTGACCACTATTTTCAGAGCAAAATTCAGAATGATCTTGACCTTCATCAATCATCATCCCATCATCGCTTCATCTCATCATCTCTTCATCTTTTCTGCCGGCGCCGGCTCGCGCCGGGCGAACGCGACCAGGCGGTTGCCGTGGCGTTCGACGCGTGTGCCCCGTTCGGCGCATAGTGCGGTCATGCGTTCCAGGATTTCATCCCGGTCGGTTCCGCGCGCCAGGTTCACCTGGAAGTTGTCGATCAGCGTGGGATGCATCACGATGTTCGACACGCTCCCATCCGCCGCTCCTGTAGGGGCAGGCCCCCGTGCCTGCCCGATGGCGAGTTCGAACAGGAATCCCTGGTCGTTGCGGAGGAACGGCTCGACCGCATAGTCGTCGATGAAGTCGCCCGTGTCGAACATTATAGCTTTCTTCCGGTAAATCTCAAGACCTTGGAAGACGTGCGCGCTATGGCCATGGATGATGTCGGCTCCGGCGTCGATCATCTCGCGTGCGAACTGGACGAAGGCATCGGTTGGCCGCTGTCGCATATTGGGCCCCCAGTGCAGGCTGAGGATGAGCAGGTCGGCGGCGGTGCGTGCGGCTCGGACGGCTTCGGCCAGGCGTGCGGCGCCGTCGGGCGAGATCTCCACGTAGTTCACCCCCGGCGTGTCGGCAGCCGCTTGCCATTCGGGCGTATTGTCGGTAGCGCCGATGACGCCGATCCGCATTCCGGCAACCTCGACGACCGCCGGCGCCGCGGCTTCAGCAATGCTCATCCCCGCTCCGCAGAAGCGGATTCCCGCGTCGCGCAGCGTCTGCAGCGTTTCCCGAAGGCCCTCCACCTCGAAATCGAGCACGTGGTTATTGGCAAGGTTCACCATGCCGATGCGGGCGGCCTTCAGCACCGCGATGGCCGGGGCGGGATCGGCGCGGAAGTGGAATACCTTCGGCGTGCGCCTCCACGGAGTCGTCGATTTCGTGAGCGAGCACTCGAGGTTGATCAGCGAAAAGTCGGCCGATGCGATCAAGGGAAGGACATCACCCCAGAAGTGGCCGGGCGTGACCTGGCGCATGTAGTCGTTCACCAATCTGCCCAGCATCACGTCGCCCGCAACAGCAATCTTCGTGCCCATCATTCCCTCCCGCACCGGTGCCTGCGACATCCCGCTGCGACTGCCATGCTATGCCTGCGCCGGTGCGGCCATCCGCTCGCCGACCTTGAGTGCGAGGTCGCGCAGCCGGCAGCAATAGCCCCATTCGTTGTCGTACCAGGCGGCGACGCGCACGAGGTGGTCGCCGAGGACGGCAGTCGATTGCAGGTCCACTCGGGCCGATGCCGAGTCGCCAATGATGTCGGCCGAGACCAGCTCATCGCTGGAGACGGCGAGCAGGCCTTCCATCGCATCGGAGTCGCTGGCTTGCTGGAATGCCTTGTTCACCGAGTCAAGGCTCACGGGGCGCTCGGTCTGCACGATGAAGTCGATGATCGATCCGCACACGACGGGCACACGCAATGCGCTGGCGTGGATACGGCCCTTCAGGGCGGGCATGACCAGTGCGAGTGCCTTGGCCGCGCCGGTCGACGAAGGCACGATCGACTGCGCGCCGGCTCGCCCCCGCCGCCACTTCTTGTCGGGGCCGTCCACTATCTTCTGCGACGCCGTGTATGCGTGGGCGGTGCTCAGGAAGGCGTGCCGGATTCCGAAGGCATCGTGCAGCACCTTCGCCACCACCGCCACGCAATTGGTGGTGCAGGAAGCGTTGCTGATGATGTGGTGCTTCTCCGGGTCGTAGGCGTTCCAGTTCACGCCGATGACGATGGTCGCATCGGCCCCGCCGTCTTTCGCGGGTGCGCTCAGCAGCACTTTCTTCGCGCCGGCCTTCAGGTGCTTCGACGCCCCCTCGCGATCCAGAAAGATCCCCGAGCACTCCAGCACGATGTCGATGTCCATGTCCTTCCAGGGCAATGCCGCCGGGTCCTTGTCGTTGAACATCTTGATGGACCACGGGCCGGCGGTCAACCTGTCGCCCTGGATGGAAACGTCCTCCCACGTGCGATAGGCCGTGTCGTACTTCAGCAGGTAGGCGAGGTTGTCGAACGGCGCGATGTCGTTAATGGCCGCAATATCGAGATCGGCGTCCTTCGCGCAGCGAAGCAGGGTGCGTCCGATCCGTCCGAATCCGTTGATGGCTACTCTTGGCATGGAAGTTCTCCCCCAGTTGAACGGCTGCTCCTAGTACGTAACCCATTACGGCGGCGATAAGTTCACTATGAGCTGGGCCGCGGAGTGAATGGCCGCCGACCGAGCGGCGAGCAGGCCAATGGGGCCGGCAACCTGGTGTTTGTGTGCCAGGCATGTGGGAGAAACCCGCGAAAAATGATTTGCCATGGCCCCAATCATGGTGGATCTTCGACTTGGACGAAAACAAGGTCGAGGGGGGCTTCAGCTTCGTGACGTACAAGACTTGGCGTTGAGGCCCTCGGTCCGGCCTTCATTTGCCGCTGACGGGCAACCATGGCGTGGTCTCGTTCCACCGGGCCAGCCGCGCCCGCAGCTCATCGCGTTCGGCGGCTTGGGCGCCACTGCCGGCGAGGTCAGTCATCTGGTATGGATCGGTGCGGAGGTCGTAGAAGCCCCAGTCGTCGTCGATGCTGCGCCAGTCGTCCGCCAGACGCACGCCGTACAGGTGCGTGGGCGTGCGGACGCCGATGCACGGGCGCTTGAAGAAGAACTGGTCGGTCTCGATGAATGCGAAGTTGCCGGGCAGCTCGTCGCACTGCCGGCGCAGAACCGGCAGCAGGCTGCGGCCCTGGACGTGAGCCGGCACCTCCAGCCCGAGCAGGTCGAGCAGCGTGGGCGCCACGTCGATGATCTGCGCGATCTGCCGCGTGTTCGCCTGCGCCGCGAGCTCCCGCGGATACCACACGATCAGCGGGATGCGGATCGATTCCTCGAACAGGCAATCCTTGTTGAAAAGCCCGTGGCTGCCCAAATTGTCGCCGTGGTCCGACACGAACACGACGATGGTGTTGTCGAGCAGGCGGTTCTGCTCGAGGATCGCCATCATGCGGCCGACGTAATCGTCGGTGCAAGTCACCGCTCCATAGTAGAACGCGGTAAGGTCCCGCAGGTCGAAGCCGTCGGGCATGCGGTCGGTTTCGCGCTCGCCGAACTCCGTCGGGTATCCTTCGCACGAACCTCAGCACCCGCCGGGGCACATCCGCCAGAAGTAATCCCAGATCGTGTAGATCCTGAACCAGTGCTCGTTGTGGACGAGTCGGCCGTCGTGCCAGGCGTTCGGCCGCATCGGCACCCTGGTCTTGCCGTACATCGTGAGGTAGTGCCTTGGCAGGTCCTCGGGACCGATCGGCTCGTGGGGCAGCGGGATGTTGTAGAACAGGAAGAACGGTTCGCTGCGGCGCGCCGCCACGTAATCCGCCACCTTGCCGATCTCGTGCTCGAGTGCGAACTCGGGCACCGGCTCGCCCAGTTTGCCGCGGTGCCAGTAACGCTGCTGACGGTAGCGGTGGATGGCGAGCGGGTAGCAGGCTTCGTCGAATCCAAGCGGCTCCGGCTGCGGGTGGAGGTGCCACTTGCCGATGGCGGCGGTGCGGTAGCCGTTCGCGTGGAGGATCTCCGCCAGCGTCGGATCGAGCAGTTTCGCGCGTTCGGCCGCCGGCGGATCGTTGGCCACGTTGCCCACCTCGCCGGTGCAGGTGCGGCCGTGCTGCCCGCTCAGCAGGCACGACCGAGCCGGCGTGCAGACGGGGTTATTCGTGACCGCCGTCTCGAATCGCACGCCCTCGCGAGCCAGGCGGCCGATGTGCGGCGTGCGGATCACGCCGTTTCCGTAGCAGCCCACGTCGAACGCGCGGAGCTGATCGCACAAGATGAGGACGATGTTCGGCTTCTTCATGAACTTCTGCTCGCCTTGCCAACGGGAAGGCACCGATTCTACGCGCGCTACAGACGTGAATCAAGGCGAAAAAAGCAGGGCAGGCCAACGGACCTCTCGGCCGATCGCCCGCCCTTGTGGATTCTAATGCCCCGAGGTGAACGATGACCCATTCATCATTCATCATTCATCATTTCCTCTCACATTCCCAGCCGCTTCTTGATCTGCCGGCTGAGGACGTCGTTGACCTGGTGCTTGTTTTCCTGAATCCAGCGGTAGCAGTCGCGGCGCTTCAGGTTGCCGGCAGCTTCCTCGTCGAGGATGAAGACGGTGTCGGGGTGCAGTTGCAGGATCGACGCCGTATTCATCTGGGTGATGGGACCTTCGACCGCGTCGGCGATCGCCTGGGCCTTCGACTTGCCGGTCGCGATCAGGAGGATCTTCTTCGCTTCCATGATCGCGCCCACGCCCATCGTGATCGCGAAACGCGGAACCTCGTCCGCGTTCTTGAAGAACCGCGCGTTGTCGTCGATCGTTTCCTTCGTCAGCGTCTTCACGCGCGTGCGGGAGCCGAGCGACGATCCCGGCTCGTTGAACGCGATGTGCCCGTCGCGCCCGATCCCCAGCAGTTGCAGGGCGATCCCGCCGTGCCGCTTGATGTCTTCCTCATACGACTTGCAGAACCCCTCGGGGTCGATCGACAACCCGGACGGGACGTGCACGTTGCTCCTGTCGACGTTGATGTGATCGAACAGGTTCGACGCCATGAAGTAGTGATAGCTCTGCGGGTGCGTCGGCGGCAGGCCCAGGTATTCGTCCAGGTTGAAGGAGATGACCTTCGAGAAATCGAGGCCGCCTTCCTTGTGCTTGCGGATCAGCTCCTTGTAGACGACCAGCGGGCTGTTGCCCGTCGGCAGGCCAAGCACGATGGATGGATTGCGCAGGATCGCGTCGGCCATCATGTTTGCTGTGCGTCTGCCAACGTCTTCCGGGCCTTTCTCGATAATTACTTCCATATGCTTCCTTTCGTGGCAAGAAGTGGAGGCTGGCGATGCAGCCAGTTGTTCAGTTTTCAGTTAGCCATCCGTCTGATCCGTCCGATCCGTCCGATCCGTCCGATCCGTCCGATCTGTCCGGCTTTTTTCATTTTCAATTTTCAATTTTTAATTCTTCTTTCCCGTCAGCTCATACGTCTGCTTCGCGATCATCAATTCCTCATCAGTGTGGATGACGAACGCCTTGCGGGGCGACTCGGGCGCCGTGATGACGGTCTTGCACGCGCGGTTGGCGGCGGGATCAAGGATGAAGCCGTTGCCGCGTTGGTCCTTCAGCACCAGCTCGCGCACGCCGTAGTCCTTCTCGCCGATGCCGCCGCTGAACACGATGTGATAATCGCCCTTGAGGTACCAGGCGTAGGCGCCGATGAATCGTGACACGCGATGGGCGAACGCCTCGAGCGCGAGCATCGCGTTGCTGTTACCCTTCTCCGCCGCTTCCCAGATGTGGCGCATGTCCGCGCTCTCGATGCCCGCCAGCGCGTACATCCCGCTCTTCTTGTTCAGCCAATCCTCCATCTCGTCGATGGTGAAATCGGCTTCGCGCATGATGTGGAAAATTGCCGCGGGATCGAGATCTCCGCAGCGCGTGCCCATGATCAGCCCTTCAAGCGGCGTGAAGCCCATGCTTGTCTCGATGGACTTGCCCTTCTCAACTGCCGCGATCGACGAGCCGTTGCCGAGATGGCACGTGATCAGGTTCACCTCGCCGGCCGCCAAGCAGCCGCGCCGCCTCCAGCGTCACGTAGTGATGCGACGTGCCGTGGAAGCCGTATTTCCTGATCCCGTTCTCGAAGTGCTTGAAGTGCAGGCCGTAGATGCGAGCCTTGTCGGGAATAGTCGTGTGGAACGCCGTGTCGAACACCGCCACCTGCGGCACGCCGGGGAACAACTGCTCCGCAATCGTGATGCCAAGCAGGTTCACCGGGTTGTGCAGCGGCGCGAACGGCTCGTACTTGCGGATGATCCCGAGCACACGTTCGTCGATCAGCGACGCCCGCGAGATGTCGGTACCGCCGTGAACCACGCGATGCCCGATGGCGCCGATCTCCGAGCGATCGCTGATCACCCCGCAATACTGCTTGTCGATCAGCAGCCGCTCGAGGAACAGCATGCCATCTTCGTGCGACGGGATCGGCCGGTCCACGGTCTTCTTGCCGTCGCCGCACTCATAGACGACCCGCGAACCGGTCCGCCCGATCTTCTCCAGCAGGCCCGACGCAAGCTTCGCGAACTGCCCATCGTCCGGCTGATACAGCGCGAACTTGATCGACGACGACCCCAGGTTCAGAACCAGTATCTTCGTGGTGTTGTTCTTGGTGCTCATGTGATGAAGTCGAAGGAGTCAGGAGTCAGGAGTCAGGAGACAGGAGCCGGAGCCGGCTTTTCTCCTTGTTCCTTGTTCGCTGTTCCTTGTTCTCTGTTCTTTTTTCTTTTCTTTCTTTCTTCTTCTTCTTCTTTCTTCCTATCTTCTTGCCTTCTTATCTTCTTGTCTTCTTGCCTTCTTTCCTTCTTGCCCCCCGACTCCTGTCTCCTGTCTCCTGTCTCCTGTCTCCTATCCGACAAAATGATCGCTCACGGTGCCGTACCGGCCCTGCTTCTCGAACATCTGCGCCCGCACGGAGCACGCCGCAATCACGGCCTCGATGTTGGCAGCAGTATCGCCACGCGACAGGTTTATCACCGGCTGCCGCAAGCCCTGCGTCACAAACATCGACCGCCCGCCCACGATCAGCTCCTGCAGGAGCTTGTAGACCGGGTTCGACAGGCCGAGGTTGCTGCCGATGAGCAGGTCGGCCGGCCGGTCGGTGAACGGTGCGCCCTTGATCACGGCCACGCCCGGCCGCAGGGCCGCGTCGCCCTGGGCAAGGTAGATCGGCCACGGGTGTCCGCCGCTCTTGTACATCTCGAGCGCTCCCTTGATCTTCGGCATCTCGGGATCCTTCTGCAGATGCAACGAGCTCGGCTCGCCCGTCACGTACGACAGCACGGCGATCCGCGGCTCGCGCCCGGCGAGGTCGCGGAACGTCTCCGCACTCGTCACGATTATCTTGTACAGCTCCTCCGCGTTCGGGTTCTCGTGAACCACCATGTCGCCGCAGGCGATGAGCTCGAACACCGGATATCCGGCCGGCGGCTCGCGGAAGAACAGCCCGGAGCTGATCCGGCCTTCTTCCTCGCCGATGATCGCGTTGGCGAACTTCATCACGTCGCCCGACTTCGCGTATCGGCCGGCGACCATCCCGTGCGCATAGCCCGCCCGGACCATCATCACCCCAAACGCGATGGGATTTGCGAGCGCCCGCAGGCCGATCGCCTTGTCGCGCCCGCGCATCGCAGCGTACGCCTCCGCAAGCTCGTCCATCTTGCCCGAGTCCTTGATCGACTGCTCGGTCAGCCGGACCACGCGAGCCGTGCCGTCCGCCGTCGCGCGGTCGGCCGCCTCCGCCATCACGCCATCCTTGTCCAGCCCGCACTCCGGCAGCACGATGATCTTCGGGTCCTGCTTCGCCCGCTGCTTCAATGATTCAACGAACGCCATGTATCGCTTCCTTTATGAAGAAGGCTTTGGGCTTTGGGCTATGGGCTTTAGGCTTTAGGCGCCGAATCCGCACCTCGGCCGCTTTGCCCGGCTTCCCAATCTTCTTCTTGTCTTCTCTTCTTCGTGTTCCTTCGTGCCTTCGTGACTTCGTGCCTTCGTGTCAAGACCACCCGCTATTACGCCTACGCCGTTTCCGCCCTCTTCATCCCTTCATCTCTTCATCTTCTCTTCTCTTCTTCGTGTTCCTTCGTGCCTTCGTGACTTCGTGTCAAAATCACCCGTCATCACGCCTTCGGCTTCTGTGTCGCTTTCCACATCTCTCGTGTTTCCGTGCGGAACTGCTCCGCCAACGCATCCATCATCGCCTTGTATTCCGGCGTCAGCGGCACGCCGCGCCTGCTCATCACCGTATCCGCCGTCTTCAGGGCCGTGCGGTTGATGATGATTCGCCCGTTGTCGTAGATCGCGAAGTGCGGCAGATACTTGTCCTCCGTCACCTGGTTCATCAGGATGTTCGACATCACGCCGGCCACGGAGCCGGTGTTGAAGAACGCCCCGAGCGCGGTCTTCGTGTGGTCGCCGAAGTAGCAGCCGACGGTCTTGTTCTGGCGGCTGTTGATCCGGCGGCCCCGGCTCAGCTCCACCTCCACGTTCCTGTAGTCGTTCTTCAGGTCGCTGTTGGTGGAGCCGGCTCCCCAGTTCACCCATTCGCCGATCACGGCGTGGCCCATGAAGCCGTAGTGCTGCTTGTTGCTGTAGCCGATGATGATCGATTCCTCGATCTCGCCGCCGATTCGGCAGACCGGCCCGAAGCTGCTGCCCTCGCGGACGGTCGCCTGCTTGATCTGGTTCGCCGGGCCGATCACCGCCGGGCCGTAGATCTGCGAGCCGGCCTGAATGATCGTCTTGTCGCCGGGCGAATCCTCGATGATGATCGCCCCGCCGCGGGCGTCAAGCAGCACGGAGCTTTGCACCTCGACGTTCTCGCCGATATACACGCTTCCGCCCCGCAGGTCGAGCTGCGCGCTCGGGAAGACGTCCGCCTTCTCCGAGATGAACGAGCCTTCCCTGCTGCCGCGGATGATCACGCCGTCGGGGGTGAACGCGTTTCGCTTGTTGCGCTCCTTGAACTCCGCCTCGATCACCTTGGCGCTCAGGAGGATCAGGCTCCAGGGGAACGCCGCCACGGTGATGCCAGCCGCTTCCTTCACGGGCACGCCCGCCGAATCGGGGTCCTTCAGCACGTTCTCGAACGCCCCGACCTTGGCGAGCGTCGCCGCGTCCAGCCGCGCGTAGACCACCCGCCGGCGCTCCACCGGCTTCCCGTTCTCGTCGAAGGCTTCGTTCACGATGCCTATCTCGTTCGGGCCGTCGAGCGGCGGCATCGTCGACAGGCTCGCGATCACGGCGCCATCGATGAACAGCCCCCCGCCCGCGAACGCCGCCGGATCGTTCACCGTCGCCCCGCGAGCGAAAATCGCCTTGAAGTAGACCACCTGCGGCACCGTGCCCGCCAGGTACGGCCGCGTCAGGAAATGCACCTTCGCACTCCCGTACTGCCCGCGGCCCGCAATCTTCTCCGCCAAGGTCGACGTCCCCACGCGAAGCCCGCACACCGGCCGCGTCAGCGTCAGCGGCCCGAAATCCTCCGCAAACTGCTCATAAATCACGAGATTGTTCGACATCGCCTGATCCGTTCCCCTGTGCAAGATTTGGTTGCATGAAACGACGAAAACACGGGCCGCCACGCGGTCGAAAAACCCGACCCGCTGCCGTTCGGCGGCACGAGAATTTCCAAGCGATCCGCGGCGAAACGGGGATCATGTGCAGAAAGAGATATTCTGAGCTTTCGGGCGTGCGTTTCAAGAGGAAAAGCGGCGACCGGAAGGAAGGAGGAAAGCTCTTGACTTGAGCCTGTGCTGTGGTAGAATACCGGTATGGGGATGGAATCCAGAACATGACAAGATCATCTGCCTGAAAGGGATATCGGGTGGCTCGAAAAGTGCGAGACCTCGTACGAGACCTTGTAAAGGCCGGTTTCGTCTATCGAGGGGGCAAGGGTAGCCACCGGAACTTCGTGCACTCAAGGGTCCGAAAGACAGTGACGATATGCGGGCACGATGGAGATGATGCCAAGCATTACCAGGAAAAGGCAGTCCGCGAAGCCATTGAGGAATCGGCAAGGATGAAAAAAGGCGACAAATACGTGAAGCTGATCGAATGGTCTGAGGAAGACCAATGCTTCATCGGCAGTTGCCCGGAGCTGTTCTACGGCGGCTGCCACGGCACCGATGCAAAGGCCGTCTTCGCCGAGTTGTGCGAGGTCGTCGAGGAGACGATTCGCCTGTACGAAGAGGAAGGCAAGCCGCTTCCGCCGCCCATGTCGGGGCGCGACTTCGTGAACGCGATGCAGAAGATCGCGTGACAGGCAGCAGGGTTCTGGCACTGAAAACGGGGGACATGAAAACCGGTGACAAGGGGTTTTTCCGGAGAGCCTGCAAACAGCCATTTCGACGGTGTAGAAGCTGTCGAAAACTAGTTGCCTGTCCCCGGTTTCCCGGGGGAAGTCTAACAGGGATGAATGGGATGAATGGGATAGGAACGGCAAACGCTCCTCTTCATCCCATCTATCCCATTCATCCCTGTTCATTCGTGAAAACCCCGCATACCATCACAGCATCTGCCAATGCGCGCACGTCCGCAGAACGATATCCTCAAAAAAATCGTTGCAATAAGCGCTGCGAAGGGGTATGCTTTTCAGGGAGCGGCCGTTTGTAGCGCTGAACGCGAAGGAAGGGCGAACACAAGGTTCGCCCCTACGAAACCGACAACAGCCGTGTGGATGCAAATGTTTCCCATGGAGAGGGGTTGTCCAGGTCTCGAAGGGCTACAGCAGGATGCCTGCGTCATAGGCATCCGGGAGGTATTCTATGGTTATGGTTCCGCCCGGGCAGGGTACGTGCGACCGCAGCGGTCGCCGGCCTGCCCCTACCAGAGCGTCGGCTGCGTTGAGGATTCTCGGGCTGATCGCCTTGGTGTCTTCACCCGCGCTGGCGGCAATTCCCCCCAATCCGATCGCCCACTGGAGTTTCACCGGCAACGCGCAGAGCAAGACGGGCGCCTACAACGGCACACTGGCTGGCGGCACGTCGTTTGTGCCGGGCAAGGTGGACCAGGCGTGCCTTCTGAATGGCACCACCGGCAGCGTCGGTTTGCCGCTTGCTCTCAGGGATGCCACCGATCCGACCGTGAACTCCGTTTCGGTCGCGTGCTGGTGGAAGCCAGCCGCCGCTGAAGGAGCGTATCTCAATGAAACCCTGATCGGCGGATACTGGTACCATTGGTTCGTCAGTGCACCGGGAAACGTGCCCACG